>Ga0302230_10002397_pt1 | contig 11132 bp, 19 predicted proteins | sample II_Palsa_N2_1_FD_193523 | JGI IMG/M metagenome (GOLD analysis project Ga0302230, IMG submission 193523) | Peat permafrost microbial communities from Stordalen Mire near Abisko, Sweden - II_Palsa_N2_1 | ecosystem: Environmental > Terrestrial > Soil > Palsa > Peat permafrost | place: Sweden... | reverse complement strand
GGGCCCCCCCCCCCCCCCCCCCCCCCCCCCCCACCCCCGTGTTGATGCTAATGATCGATGGGGTAGGCGACCGCCGTGACCTATGCCAAGCGGTTTTATCTGACGTATTCGAGTATGGACTATCATCCCAAGCACATCATGCACGTTTCTTCTTTTGTATTCCTTTTATCCCATTGACAGTTGCCTATTTTTTTTATAATCAGATTGACGGCCATCTTTCTGGCGTGCAAGACAGAGGAGAACTACCTCGATCTGGTCGACTTTCTCAAGCGGACCAACCAGAAGCAGGCGCTGGGTCCGCTGCTGATGTCGCTCGAGGTCGTGCTGATGCAGGCGCTGCGGTTCGACCTGATTGTTCCGCACCCGTACGATGCGCTCTACGGTCTGTACCTTCAGATGCGGGTAATTGTGACGAAAGCGCTGTTGTAAACTATTTATTCAAGACTAAAAAATAAAAAAAAGGCATCAAGGCTATTTACCTCCCAGGATGCGAACGAGGACCTCGTCTCGCTGCTGTACAAGAACGCGCGCTCGCTGGTCGATAGGTCGTTCACGAGTGACGCCCTGTTTGTGTTCCAGCCGTCGCAAGTAGCCCTGGCCGCGCTCGATGCCGTGTCCAAGCAGAGGCGGTGCCAGCAAATGTTCTTTGCCTTTCTACAGTCGCGGTACGGGAGCAAGCCTGACGAGCTAGCGTTCCTCGCGCGGACGATCGAGCAGGTCCAGCAGCTCCTGCAAGCGACGATCAAGGTCGACAAGGAGACGGCAACGGCGATCGACAAGAAGCTCCTCGTGTGCCGGAACCCTGCGTACGACCCCGAGAGCGACTACTACAAGGAAATGCAAGCCAAAGAGGACAAGAAATTCCTCGACGACTAGCCAAAAATAGACGCTTTACAAAAAAAAAAAAATATTAGGGAAACGATTTTATTTTATTTCATTTGTGGTTGGGCTGTTGCTGCTGCAGGAGCAGGTGGGGGAGTGGGCCGAGTGGGCTCTGGGAAATGCACGGGAGGCCCAAAGAGGAGCTCGGGCGGGACCATGGATCGCAGGGCTGTTCGCTGCTGGGACGTGAGGAGTTGTAGGCCCAGCTGATAGCTCGTGTTCATCCAGCCAAAGCCCTCCTTGCTGATGAACGAGAATTCTAAACAGAAACAGAAACACAACTTACATTCTTCTTATCGGTACTGGAATTTACCTGTTCCGACGTTGCCGTATTCGACGTGGAAGCGATGCGTGCGCTCGACGACGTCAAACTTCTCCGGCACCGTCCCGTTAAAATCGATGTAGGACTGTGTGATCATGTAGAGCCACTTGTACGCGAGCCGTCGTGCGACCTCGGGCTGCAAGTAGTTTTTTACATAAAAAGGTCTTTATTCGACTCTTACATAGCCGTAGTGCACGAGGCCCTCCCAGGCGAGGATCTGGTGCGGCGCCCAGCCAAAGGGGTAGTCCCATTGTCGGTTGGGGCGATCGAGGTGGATGTGTCCCCTGGACTCGGCCGTTCCGCAGACGATGCCGCCCTTCTCCTCAAAGAGCCTTTCGATCGAGTTTCTAAAACGCAAAGAAAAAAAAAAATAAACTTTCCTAGTCAAAGTGGACAGACGTACACGATGCGAGCGGCCTGGTCCTCGGTGGCAAGACGTGCCCAGAGAGGGAAGACCGTCGTGGCAGACTTGTAGTCGATCATCTTGCGCTCGTGAAAGTCAAAGTCATAGTACAGCCCGTCTTCCTCGTTCCACATGTACAGGGTCATCAACTTGTAATAAGCAGCGGTAAGTAAATATACGATGTTCTTTTTTTTTCATGGTCAGCATACCCGTGCTCGGCGCTCCGCACGCTGGAACCAGTCAAACGAGGACTCAAAGGAGCCCGAAAATGCGCCGTCGCAGTTCTGGAACTCGTCATCAAAGTAATCGCGGATGACGCGCCCAATGTCCATCTCGTAGCGGTACAGGAGCGCGTTCAGGTCGATGCAGAGCAAGTGGGCACATCGCCCATCGAGACGGTACGTGGTATCGTGTCCAGACTATTATAACACGGTAATGGTTGAAGAGGAAGCAAAATAATACGCAGGTTACCTCGCGAACAGCACGATCGTGCATAAAGTACTGGTCCAGCTCAGGCTCGTCGATCTCGCCGGCCTGGTAGGCGATCTTAAAGTCCTCCAGGTCCATCTTGGCCTTTTCCGCGTACGTCTTCATGACCGAGTTGAAATGCGTCGATTCAGTCTCTGGTGGCATTCCTTTTTTTTCATCCCCGCGCACAAGTTAGGAATATTTTGTGAGGGTCAGCTTTAAATACCGTGGGCCTCGTCACAGTAGCGGCTCAGCTTGAACTCGCGGATGTAGCGTGGCGAGGAGAGCCACACGTTCCAGTACTCTCGGATGGCCATCTCAAAGCTGGTCTTGAGCCACGCGAGGTTGGTCTCGGGGTTGTCGTCGTCCAGTTTGTGGAACACCTGGAGAATCATGTCGGTCAAAAAGGGGGGCTGGCTGCGCGTGAGGTAGTAGCTGCGGTTGGCATTGAGGATCTTTCCATAGTAGCGGATCTCGTAGCAAAAGTTGTCGACCATGTTGCGGGCCATCTCCACTTTGCCGTCGTTGAGCAGGCCCAGCGACTCAAAGTAGCTGTCCCAGCCGTACATTTCGTTGAAACGGCCACCGGGCACGATGAACGGCACGCCCTCGTATGTTTCCAGCAGCTCCTCGTCGCTGATGGCCTCGGGATCGACCTCGATTGCCGGTTCCTTGGGGCGCAGGTTGGGGTCGTGCGTCCACAGCGTATGGTAGATCCGGTTGTCGGGCCGTTGAAGGCGCAGGCCTAGGGACAGCAGACCTGGCATCGTGTTCATCGACGTCACAAATTCGGGGGTGATCTTTTGCGGCAGGCGGATGACTTGCATCGTCACGGGCATTTGTTGAGCAACCTGCAATCAGTTAATTTTTTTATTTTTTGTTGTAAGAAACGACGAGAGACGAAAACCTACCTGTGTGTAAAAGCGCACGCCAAGGGTGTCGGCATAGGGCACGTACAAACGGGGCGTGTGATCGGCCATGTGGTTCTTTGGGTCTTGGACGGCTTTGAGCAGTCCTAGAAATGAAAACAACACATATTTAAAACAATAAAATTTTTTAATATGTGGTACCATTCTCGTCAACGGAACGCGTCAGGTTGTCCCAAAACATCTCCTTGATCATGCGACTCAGCCGATCGACGGGGTTTTCTTGGAGGATGGATGCCTGCCAAACATAAAATAAAATAAAATAAATCTTATTTTGGTCATCCATTCATTACCTTGAGGATGACGCGAGGCAACCCCATGTCGCGCGCCAGCGCCAGCTCTTGCAAGAGGATAGACAAACTGTACGTGCCGCGGATGTCCATCTTGTTGTGTCCGCCCGAATTGAGCGTGCCCAAAACGATGACCTTTGGCCCACTATCCAGCACAGTGATTTTGCAGTCGTGGTCTTTGCACAGTCTTGGTTATGGAGTGCAAAAGAAGAAAAAATACCTGTGTCCTCTTGCTCGAGAATTTGCTTCCACGTCCGATCGACGTCGATGAGGTATTCTGCACCACGATCAGGAACTAGCAAACCACGTCAAATGCAACAAACAGCAAGCAAGAAAAGAAACATACCCATGGAGAAGCGACGAAGCGAGGCCAGATCATCTGCACTGAGTGACGTCTCATTGAGCCCCCCGACCGTCTGTCATTACAAATAATTAGTAGTATACATTGAAAAATAGCGATACCGAGCAGCGTCTGTAGTCGCGATAGGCGCTGGCGGCCGTCGGACCACGGAACGCCGCCTTCTTTTGCCGTTGTTGCTCCTCGTCCACGGCCGCGGCCGCCGACGCCGGCAAAGGTGGCAGCGCCTTGTCAACACCAATCACGCCCGGGTGAGTTGGCTGGTGGTGATTGTGCTGCTGCTCCTGCTGCTGCATCGGTGCGCTCGTCGATGTCATTGCCATTGCTCTCGTTCAGGGGCCCGAAACAGCGCAACGGGAAGCAGAAGGCCGAACCTGTGGACAGTGTAATTGCGTCGACAGTCGGTGGAGCAGAGTGGGCCAACTTCTTGATTGTGAAAAAAAAAAAAACGCGTTCCCTGTCTTCCCGTGATCCATGAGCGGGTGGATGCATGGCTAACTCCATTCGATGGCTAGGTGCATAGAGCGCGATCGACGAACGCAGATAAATTATTTCTATTTTTAAAAAATAAAAATAAACACTCGCCCTGGGTGTGCTATTTCAGAAAAGATGGCACCGAAGAAAGGTAAATGGCACATGGTCCTGCTGGCGCAATCCTCCCCCTTTGCGCTGACACTGTCCGCCTGTCTCTCTGTCTCTCTGTCTCTCGCTAGACAAGAACGCAGCCGCAGCTGCCGCGCCTGCCGAGCCCGCACCGAGCAGCAAGAAGGGCGGCAACAAGAAGGGCAAGCGCCACGGCGATGACAGCGACGACGACGAGCCCGCGCCTGCAGCAGCAGCACCCGCTTCAAAGGGCAACAAGAAGGGCGGCAAGAAGGCCGAGGAGGACGAGCCACAGCCCGCGGGCAAGAAGGGTGGCAAGAAGGCTGTTGAGGACGAGGAGGACGACGAGCCACAGCCCAAGCCTGTCGCTGCCCCCGTTGCCAGCAAGAAGAAGGACAAGAAGAAGGACAAGAAGAAGCAGCAGCAGGACTCGGACGAGGAGGACGAGGCTCAGGTCGACGAGGAGGACCAAGAAGAGGTCGAGATCCCCCAGCCCGTCAAGAAGGACAGTGGCAAGAAGGGTGGCAAGGCGCCTCCCGTGTCCGCCTTTGCCGCGTTGGCTCTTGAGGACGAGGACGAGGAGATCGAGAACGACGACGAGGAGCCTGAGCCCGAAGAGGACGAGGAGGAGAAGGAGGAGCCTGTCAAGCCCGTGTCGTCGTCGTCGTCGTCGTCCGGCAAGTCGACCCCCGCGCCCAAGGAGGACAAAGTGGCCGAGGACGACATGACTGAGGAGGAGAGGGCTGCGCTCAAGAAGGCCAAGCGGAAGGCCAAGGGCGGACAGATGATCGATGCCTTTGGAAACATGTCGGTGGTGGCGATGAACGACGACACGGTCGATTACTCGGTCAAGGGCGGCGAGTCAGCTGCAAAGGCTGGTATGGATGCATGCGCCCTTTTTTTTTTTTTTCCCCCTTCAACTGAAACGTACTTGCGCATGCGTAGAGCGCAAGGCAAAGAAGGACAGGAAGAAGCAGGCGCAGCTCGAATCGGACAAGCAGGTGGACCAGATGGCCAAGGTCGCGACCAAGACGGTCGACGCGATCCTCGACGACAACGAGGAGGACGACGGAAAGGCGCCGCTCGGCAACGACATCAAGGTGCACAAGTTTACCGTCTTCATGGGAGGCAAGGCGCTGTTCAAGGACGCCTCGCTCACGCTCGCTCACGGCCACCGTTACGGCCTGGTCGGCTGGAACGGCACGGGCAAGTCGACCCTTTTGCACAACCTGGCGTCTCGCGAGGGCGACTTTAGGATCCCCAAACACATCGATATCCTCCTCGTCGAGCAGGAGGTTGTTGCTGGTAACGTCAATAAATTGCGCAACGTTCCTTAGTGACTTTTGCTCTGTAGACGATCGAACGGCCCTCCAAGTCGTGATCGAGTCGGACGACATCCGCATGCAGCTCCTCGAGGAGGAGAAGCGCATTCTGGCCCTCGATGACAAGGGCGGGGAGAACGGCGAGCGTCTCCAGAAGATCTATGAAAAGCTGCAGGAGATTGGTGCCGAGTCGGCCACGGCCAGGGCCTCTGCGATCCTGAGCGGTCTCCAATTCTCGGAGGACATGAAAAAGATGGGGACCAAGGACTTTTCCGGTGGATGGCGCATGCGCATCTCCCTCGCCCGTGCGCTCTTCCGCAAGCCCCGTCTGCTGCTGCTCGATGTAACGAAGGAATATTTATTTCAATTATTTAGTATGCTTCTTTGTAGGAACCGACCAACCACTTGGATCTGCACGCCGTCATTTGGCTCGAAAACTACCTGCAGTCGTGGCAAAACACTCTCATTGTCGTCTCTCACGATCGCGACTTTTTGAACAATACGTGCACAGACATTCTCCACGTAAAATAAGTAAACAAATCAGAATGCTGAATATTCTTGTCTTGGCACAGGTCTGGAACCAAAAGCTCGTGCACTACAAGGGCGCGTACGACTCGTTCTACGACCAGTTGCAGCTCAAGATCCAGCAGCACAACGAGGCCTACGAGAAGCAGGAGAAGCGCCTGATCGCACTCAAAAAGTCGGGCAAGGTTACCCTCGACGTCGGCAAGGTCTCGTCGCGCGACTCGCAGACCAAGAAGAAGCAGCGCGACATGGTTGTGGACAAGAAGGGCAAGAACGCCAGAGGTACAAAACGATACCTTTTAGCGTTTTTTTTTTTTTTTTTTTTTTTGGTTAAAAAATAACACATCAGCGGACGACGACGACGACGAGATCGCCGGCCACGGACAGATCGAGCTGCTCAAGCCCATCTACGACTACGTCGTCAAGCTCAACTTTTCGGCCGCCAGCCCGCTCAACTCGGTGCTGGTCAAGGTGCAGAACGTCACGTTCAACTACGAGGGGCGGGAAAACATCTTTGAAAAGGTCGACTTTGGTATCGACTCGAACAGCCGCATCGCCATCGTCGGCCCCAACGGCACGGGCAAGTCGACGCTGCTCAAGCTGTGCACCAAGGAGATCGAGCCGGTCAAGGGCACGGTGAGCCACAATGCCAAACTTCGCATTGGTGTGTACTCGCAGCACTCGGTCGACCAGCTCGACCTCGACCTCACGCCCGTGTCGTACCTGCAAAAGGTCTTCCCGGGCCAAAAGTACCAGGACGTCCGCAAGCTGCTGGGTACGATCGGCCTGCCCGGCTCGGTCCACGAGCACCCCATCCGGACGCTCTCTGGAGGCCAAAAGTCGCGCGTGGTTCTCGTGCAACTGCAGCTCACCCAGGCGCACATCCTCTTCCTCGACGTACGTAGTCCAGAGAATAATAAAAAATAAAAAAAAAATTTTTTTTATTTTTAATTCCGCAATAGGAACCGACCAATCACCTCGATCTCGAGACGGTGGACGGCCTGGTGGAGGCCCTCAACGCATTCGAGGGCGGTGTCGTCATTGTCACGCATAACGTCAGCCTCATCTCCAAGGCGTGCAACGAGATCTGGGAGTGCGGCCTGGACAAGACGGTGGAGAAGTTTGACGGCGACTTCCACGACTATGAGGCCAGACTAGTCCAGGAGATGAAGGAGGCAGAGACGCTCTAGAACTGAAAGAACAATGGATGTTTAGGATAGGGCAGGCAAATGTGAAAACGACCATTTTCGCCACGACAACGAAGCAAAGAATGAGCGACGACGACGACTTTGAGCAGGAGGAGGAGGAGGAGGAGGACGACGACGACTATGAGGAAAAGGAAGCGGCGATGGAGGAAGAAGAGCAACATCAGCCTGCAAACAAGGCCGCCACCAAGCGTTCCGCCAGCTCCAGCTCGTCGAGCCCAGCAAAGTCATTATCGCCCAGCACCAAGCGCAGCAAGAAGGAATCGAAGGGCTCCGCTGCACCGAAAGAGCTGCAGCTGTCGACGCTTCAGTTCCTGCGTGATCTCAAGCTGAACAACGACCGCGACTGGATGAGGGAGCACAAGGGCACGTTTGAGACCGCGCGCGAAAACATGTACGCCTTTGTGGACGACGTGCAGGCCCTCGTGCGCGGGTTCGACGCGACCGTCAAGGAGGAGGAGCCCAAGAACATGCTCTTCCGCATCAACCGCGACATCCGCTTCAGCGCCTCCAAGGAGCCGTACAAGACGTCCTTTGGCGCAGTGCTGTCGCGGGGCGGGCGCAAGTCGGCCCACGCGTGCTACTACGTCCATGTGGAGCCCGATGGGCACTCGTTCGTGGGCGGCGGACTGTGGCACCCGCAGCCCGCTCACCTCAACGCGATCCGTGCGGCGATTGCCAGCGACCCGGCAGAGATCAAGAGGGTCGTCAAGGACAAGACCTTCCAGCAGTACTTTGGGAAGAATCCGTTCAGCACGGAGGACGCACTCAAGACGGCGCCAAAGGGCTACGACAAGGTGAAAGGAAAAACCACGCAGTCCTGTTCCCTTTTTAAAACATCATCGCATAGAACCACGCCGACATCGAGCTGCTCAAGCTCAAGTCCTTCGTGGTCAAGCACTCGATCGACGACGAGACGGTCCTGTCCGAGGATTTCGCGCAGAGTGTCGGTGCGATCTGCCACGCGATGAGTCCACTGATCGCTGTTTTGAACCAATACGCTGGGCTAGCGTAATATAGGACGTTTGTAATGCTTGCCAACAACACAGCTAAAAATAGGGCTACTAATTATTTTTTCTCTGCAAGCAAGATGTCTAACGCCTGCTGGACGTTGTTGTTGGCCTTCTTGAGGGCCTTCTTGTTCTTCTTCTCGTCTGTGAAGCCAAACTCCTTGAGCTTGGACATCGGGTCGGCGCTCGAGACGGCCTCGTCGTACGTTGGCACGGGCTTCTTGGAGTCCTTGCTGAGGGTCGAGGACTTGGCAGGCGCAGAAGCAGAGGAAGACCCACCGAAGCCATCGCTGTCAAAGCCAGTCGCCGATGAGGGCGCCGAGGAACCTTTGCTGACCGATTTCTTAGATGTGAGCGAGGACGACAGGCCGCCAAAGCTGCTCTCAAAGTTGGTGCTGAACGACGCCGCCGATGAGGCAGCTGCTGCTGCTCCTGCCGCCGCTCCACCGGTGCGAGGAGGCAACTTGGGTGCTGCGATGCTCGGCGATGCGCTGGCTGCTGTGGAGGGCGATGGTGAGCCGAAAGCGTCGTCGAAATCGGCAGCCGAGATGTGGGCCGGGGCGCTGGTGGTTGGCGTGGGTCCGCCAAAGGCATCGTCAAAGTCTGTGGCGAATGCGACTGACGACGACGTGGTGATGGGCTTTGGTGCGGACGAGAACGAGGTGTCAAAGGCCGTGCTTACGGGGATTGGTGCAGAGGAGAACGCCGTGTCAAAGGACGTGGCGAACGACGTCCCAAACGACGCCGACGTCGTCTGGCTCACGGGCGCCGGCGAGAAGCCCGCAAACTCGGTGTCAAATGCAGCCGATGACTGTGAAAAAAAAAAAAACAAGTGAGCAGCTGGTTTTAAAGTACAGCAAATGCGATTACCGGTGAGCGATAAGTGGGATCATGTGTCGGGTTCTTCAGGTTCTGCAGGTCCTGGTTGAGTTTGTTGTTTTCACGCTGGACCTGCTGGCGTTGGAAGTTGACGGATGACAGTTCTGTCTTGGAGCCGCTGATTTGTCGTTGAATGTCCTGGAGCTGTGAGGAAAGGCGCATGTACTCCTCGTGGCCTTGCTGCTGCTTGGACTGGTGATCCGACTCGGCCTGCTTCATCAGCTTTTCTGCCGTCTCGACCTCGGCCTTGAGCGCTGCAATCTCGGCCAGTTTCTGCTCCTTTTGGAGCCCTGCTTCTTGCACTGCAACGGGGGGGAAAAAACAATTGGTAAACAAGAAAGCCATTACAAAAAAAGCAATACCAGACAACTGGTCGTTTGTGAGCTGGGTCTTTAGTTGCAAGAGGCGCTGCTGGAGGGAGGAGTGCTCGGTGGCCTGGCGCGAGAGTGTCAGGTCGGCGTTGGATTTCCGGGACTTGAGTTCGCTGAGCTTGCTCTGTGCAATTGAAATCTGTTGCTGGACCTCTGCAAACGCCTCTCGCTCAGCCGCGAGCTGCTGCATAGCCTCGTCGAGATCTGGGTCTCCCGAGCTCACTAGAACAACAATAGCACGGTTAAAAACAAAAAAAAAACAAAAAAAAAAAAAGCACAGTCGAATCGTTACCAACGACTTGCTTTGGCAGGAGCACGCCAACGGGGGTTGCGAGCTGGGGTGTGGCGGAAAACCCACGAGGAGGCAGGGATGTGGGCAGTGGCTCGCCTGCAAGGGCCTTGTACGTGAGCTTCATAAAGACGAGGAAGTCGTCGCGCCCAAGCGTGTTGGTCTTGTGTGTGTCGGCGAGGGCCAGGATTTGAGGGAAGAGCGGCTGCGGCAGGCGTGTCTGGCTAAAGATCTGGCCCAGTTCGGACAGGCCGAGCACACCACGCTTGCTCACGTCGGCCGTGTCAAAAATGGCGTTGTACTTTATGACCTCCTGCTGGCTCAGGTCAAGCATCTCCACCGCTGGCGACTGCGGCACGGGCGAAGGCCTCGCTCCGCCGGCGAGGCGAGCAAGCGACGGGGGCAGCACGTGAGGCACAGTGGCGAGCTGGCCGGTACGAATGGCTGTGATCAGGGCCATGGCGATGATAAACTCGTTCTGGGAGAGCTCTCCGTCGTCGTCGACGTCAGACAGGTTCCTTGTATGGCTTTGTTATTGACAAGTGCAACGAGTGGCGTACCAAATGTCGCGCAGCTGGTCGATCGGGATCTTGGACTCGGTGAAGAACGAGTGCGCACGAGCACCGTCAATCTTGCCGTTGATGGGCTGCTGGGCCTGGAATATGGTCGCAAGCCTGTCCAGATCTGCCTGGGAGAGCTGGATGTCAGCGCCCGTGGACGGTGGCGGCGTGCCCGCCGACAACGGTGCAACGCCTTCAAAGTGGGCGATCGCCACCGGTTCTACGCGCACACAGCACACAGAAATCACACGCTTAGGCCACAGCCAACGAGCCCAGTCGGTTACCTTGGACGATCAGGGCCAGCTCGCGTGTCAAAGGTCGACCGCTTTGAGCCAGGGCCACGAGCCGCATCGCCACGTAAAAGTTGTTCTTGTCGAGGGATCCCGCGCTGTTCACGTCGGCCAGGCCCCAGATAGCAGCGAGCGTCGCCATGTCCAGCTTGGACTGCTTGAAAAAGGTGACGCAGGCACCGCCGGGCAGGAGTCCCGTGCCGTCCTTGTCGAGCTGGTCAAGGTGCATGCATTAAAACAACGCCAGAAAATAAAACCGGCGGGGTTACCGAGGCAAACAGGCGAGAGTACAGCGCCTCCTCGCGGCTCGTGAGCACGACCGTCATTTTTTTTCTTCAGCCTGGCTTGGGACAAGGGGTCAGCACACTCGGCAGTGATGCTTATTTTTGGGGATGAGGGATTCGTTGAATCACACAGCAACAAAAAGGC
>Ga0302230_10002396_pt1 | contig 11132 bp, 17 predicted proteins | sample II_Palsa_N2_1_FD_193523 | JGI IMG/M metagenome (GOLD analysis project Ga0302230, IMG submission 193523) | Peat permafrost microbial communities from Stordalen Mire near Abisko, Sweden - II_Palsa_N2_1 | ecosystem: Environmental > Terrestrial > Soil > Palsa > Peat permafrost | place: Sweden... | reverse complement strand
AACTTTCCGAGCGGCGGCGGCCACCGTCTTGGCGATGGAACACCCGCTTCCTCTTCCTCTTCCTCCGGTAACGTAATCGGTTGAACGAATGGCATCGTCTAACGGCGGCCCCACGCCAGCACCCTCCAAGCCTCAGGCTTTGGCAAACAAGCCAAACAACGGCAACAACAACAACAACAACTCTGCCTACGCCCTCTTTGCGATTGTGGCCCTCCTGTTTGTCCTCGCGTACATCCGCGGATGAACGGATCAAAGTCCCTCAGTCTAAAAAAAATATATACAATACGTTTTTTGACTATGTTGCGGATGAACTTGAACCGCCGTTTGCCCCTGGGCCGTAGAAGCTCTGCAGAGGCGGGATGAGGAAGCTGAGGGGGATGAAGAGGAACAGCGCTGCGCATATCAGGAGAACCGCGACCTGGACTTGACGCGTGCAGTACTTTGTCCAGTGCTTTCTCCGGCCTGCCGCGGACCCAGCCCTCCTCATGAGCGGCGCTGTCGACGCTGTCGTGGCCATTGTGGTCCCTGTGTGCTGGCGCTGCCCTTGTCCGCGCGCCTCGAGCTCGATGGCCTCCTCCCCACCGTCGTTCTCATCGTGGTCGAACAGCATTTTGAGAAAAAAATAGACATTCGATGGCTGAAAAGGTTGGTCCGGTTCCCTCGGCTCGCACTGAACTAACACCCGTTCGTTCCGCCAGTCTCCAGAGTGGCAGGCCAAGATCGAGCTTGCGGAAAAAGGTCAGACGGTCGTGAGCGAGTTTGGCAATGCGGTACGGCAGCTCGTCAAGGGCTCTGGTGCACCCGACGTAATATTTTGCGATCGCTGTGCTGCGTGCGTATCGCTAACTCTCGCGTGTCCTGTAAACAGGAACTCAGCAAGACGCTCAAGCTGATGGCGGGGACAGACTCGACGATGCAGTCCTCGGAGCAGGTACATCCCTTTACTCGCATGCGCCAACTCACTCGTGGTGTGCGTGTATGTCATTTGTTGGGGCTGGGTGGGCCGATGTACAGGCTCTCAAGCAGTCAAGCATGCTCCTGGCATCCATGAACACGACGCTGGACCTGACGTACAAGAACCTTCAGCAGGTCCACTATGTCGACAAGCACCTCGACCTGGAACTGTGGACATCTCAGACGCCCTCATGACCATGCGATGCGTGCAACATGTAGGATAATCTGTCTTGTCAATCTGTCTTGTCTTCCCCATCAACGTTGAATCATGGCGAGTGCCTCGCAGCTCTGGCCGAGTCTCAGCACTGGGAAATTTTCCGATCGTCGAGTTCTGACGTCGCAGTTTCTTTTTCTTTTGTGTTGTCGTCAGTCGTTGAATCACGGCGCTCAGTGCTGTCACCAACCTTTTTTTTTGCCCCGCGCGTTCCCTCCTTCCTCTGCAATTACCTGACGCCGTTGAGCCTTACCCTGCGTTACTTGAAAAAAACAAGCAGGGTTTTCTATACAAAGGATGAAGCTATTTGGGTCCGCAAAGCCCAAGCCACCAAAGACCGCCAACGTCCAGGACGCGTACGTGTTATTGTCTCCCTTTCTGCACAGTCGTGCTGACCTGCCTCCCCCCCTCCTCACTTCTCTCGCCTGCGTTCGGTCAGGGTGCTGAAGATGCGCGAAAACATTGAGATGCTCGAGAAGCGCGAAAAGTTCCTCCAGACCAAGATTGACAAGGAAATCGAGACAGCACGGGCCAACGCGCAAAAGAACAAAAAGGGTAACGGGGGGGAGGGGGCCTTATCGTGCGTGCGGCACGGCTAACGTGTCTGTTGTTGTTCGCGCAGTGGCCCTGATGGCTCTCAAGCGAAAGAAGACCTACGAACACCAAATCGACCAGCACATGAGCACGCGTGCCAACCTCGAGCAGCAGCTCATGTATATCGACAACGCGTCGATTAACATCGAAGCCATGAGGTCGATGCAGGCGGGTAACGATGCACTCAAGATTATGCATGGCTCCCTGTACGTTCATCTCCTCGTTTGTTTGTTTTTTTGGTGTGGGTGGGGGGTCATCACAGCTAATGACACGCGACTTGGCAGGACGATCGAAAAGGTCGACGAGATCATGGATGAAGTCCAGGAGCAGCAGGACCTCGCCAAACAGATATCCGATGTTATTAGTCAGCCGATGGGCGAGGTTCCCGATGATGTATGGAAGTCCTTTATTTTTTCTTTCTATTTTATTTATTGTTTCTTTAGGACGAACTTTTGGCAGAACTCGAGGAGCTAGAGCAACAGGAGATCTCCAGCAAGTTGCTCGAGGTCGAGCCCCCGGCATCTTCTCTGCTCAACAGTGCGCCAAAGGTGCCCACGACCGACCCCAACAAGGGCAAGAAGGTCGCCGCGCCTGTAGACGACGACGAGGACGAACTTGAGGCATTGCGTCAAGGCATGGCCCTCTCGTGATCTTTGCTGTTGTAGGTTTCTTGCTTTCTTCTCTCTTCCTCCCCCCAGTATTCCCCCCCAAAAAAAAAACTTTTTTTTTCACTTGCGTCAGTTTAAACTCATTGAACCATCAATCATCGTCGTCGTCACCAAAAACACTCGGCTTGAGGGCTGGTCCTGGTTGACTTGCCTTTGGTTTTGCACCCATTGCAAACGTCGCCACACTCGGCTTCACCGGAGGAGCAGGGATCGCTGGAGGAGGGCGAAACGACGGCGCGGGCGGGAGAGGTCGAATTGATGGCGCAGGCGGCAGAGGACGGATTATAGGGGGCGCCGATGGTAGTGCGTGCACGGACGGCGGGGGAGGCGGCGGAGATTGCTCCTGTATGCCTGGTGGCGGTGGCGGTGGCGGCATCATGGGAGGCGCAGGCGGCAAGGCTAGCGACTTTGCATTGGCCATTTCGTGCATACGCTGCACCTCTTTTTCTTGCCTCTTCTGGTCCTTGCGAAGACGCTCCTCTCGTGACTTGGCCTGCTCGAGCTCCTTCATTTCTTTTAAACGCTGCCGTGACGGTTTTTAAAATTCTCGCCGGGGTTTAATTTTATCTTTACCTTTTTGTGGTGATGGTCATAACTGCTGAGGTGCGCCTCGTACTCGGACGCCTTCTTGTACTGCTTCTCGCACAGCTCGCACAGGAACACCTTGGTGATCTCGGCCACGTCGCGCTTGATCTCCTCGTCGCGCTGTGCCTTGGCTTCCCGCTGCGCTCGGAGCTCGTCCGTCTCCTCGACCTCGACCTCCATCAGTTTGCGCACGGCAGCGACCTCTGCAAGGATGGCATCCTCGCGGTCCGACCGACCCAGAGCATCCCGTTCACTCTGCACGTTGATCGGCTCCAGCCGCCCGGTGCCTCTCCGCCCGAGCCCCGTGCCCTCAACCCAGCCCATCTGTCGCAGCATCTTGTACCCGATATTCGTCTCTGGCAGGAACAGGTCCATGGACGTGCCCGCGCTGCTGCCTCCATCACCGTCGTCATCCAAAGGCTCGTCGTACCCCTCGGTCTCCTCCTCGTCCGGTCGCACCATCTGGCCCGCCGACCGCTTCAGGCCGATGAGCTCGCGTCGTATCCTCGATGTTGAGAGCGACGATGCGTCCTCCTCGTCCTCCTCCCGCCCTGGTCCCGGCCCCGGCCCCTGCCCCGGCCGACGACCATGTTGCCCAGGCACAAAACGCACCAGGGACGACATCGTGTAAAATGGTAAACACATTCCTTGCGGAACGTGGAACAGAATGCGGCGGTTCTTTCTCGCGTTGCTCGCGTTGCTGGCAGTAGCAGCGGCAGCAGCGGCGGCAGCGGGAGCGGCCGCAGAGCTACTGTCGGCGGCCACCGTTCAGCAAATCACGCTGCAAGCGCTGCGGCCCGGCGACTATGTCGTCAATTCGACTGCCGGATTCGCGCTCGCCCTCATGGACCCACAACAACAACAACAACCGCAGCAGCAGCAGCAGCAGCAGCAGCAGCAGCAAGGGGGGAACACGGTGGCGTTCATTGGCGCGCCGACGTACGCTGTGGGCGGTGTGGAGGACGCGGGTGCTGTCCTCGTGGCCGCGTGCTCGGGCCAGGGCAGTGAGAACGTCGTGTGCTCGCAAAACGTGAGCGCGACTATTCTGTCCCCGGAACCGCTCGCAGCCCACGGGGGCCAGTTTGGCTGCTCCCTCTCGGTCGACGGCTCGGTGCTGGTCGTGGGTGCGTGCTACTACCCAACCACAGCCTACAGCGTTGGCAGGGCCTATGTCTACGAGTGCGCCGTCCTGCCCTGCGTCTTTGTCGCGACGATCTACAGCCCAACGGCCGAAGAGCAGGTCAACTTTGCAAACAGGTATTGTATTTTTTTCTCTTTTTCTCGCCTGGTTTTGCAAAGGTTGCTTATTTCCTTTTTCCCCACCATCAAAGCGTCTCTGTCAACGGAAGCACCGTCGTCGTGGGGCAGTATGTCGCCGACCAGACCAACACGGCCATCGCCTATGTCTTTGACTGCTCGACCGCCCTGCTGCAACCCGCCACGACCAACTGCACCCTCGTCAAGGGCCTCCAGGGATCCAACGTCAATGCCGGCGACGAGTTTACAGAGTTCTACAACCCAGGCGCATTCAACGGCGACTTCTTCATCCTGGGCGGCGACAGTTTTGGTGCCGTTTTCATGTGGAGCATCCCGACCAATTCGCCCATCACGTGCGCTCTCAACAGCAGCAGCAACCTGCAGCTGTGCGTCCAGGATGTCATGCTCAACTCCACCGGCGTGCTCGGCTTTGGGTCGGTCGTCCTGGCTCAAGGCGATCTGCTCCTCGTCGGCGCCTCGGGCGACGGGCCCGTCGGGCAGGGATCGGTCTACATTTATGGCTGCCCACAGCTCGAGCTCTGCACCGACCCCGCCGACTTTATCGTGAACCTCATCGCCGACGCCTACGAGTCTGGCCGTGCTCGAGACCAGTTTGGCGCTGCGCTCGACATGGCCTTTAGCGACCTTGGCTTCTCGCTCGTTGTTGGGGCGCCGGGGACGTACGCCGCTGTACAGGACGGCAAGACGTACCAGTATGCCTGCCTCGGGACCTCGGCCGCCAATTTGACCGGCTGCACGCTCGAGTCGATCGCGACGTCGGCGACGGGCACCAACTTTGGCTTTGCCGTTGCCCTCGAGAAGACCGGCGGTTTCTACGCCCTCGTTGGCTCAGAGGACCCGCTGGGCGGCGTCTTTGACGTCAGCGACGAGTATCTCATCCCCATCCTGCACACACAGAGCGCCACCGCGTCCGCGACGGTGTCCGCCACCGAGTCGTTCTCCGCGTCCGCGACCAGATCTGCGACGCCCACCTACACGTACACCGCCTCCGTAACCGCCTCGTACACGCAGTCGTACACCCGATCGTCCACGTTCTCGCACACCCACACGGCCACGGCCACGCACACATCGCATCCCACACCCACCCAAACCCCCTCTGCCAGTGGCAAGGTCATCACATCTGCACCCGCATCGACCGGAACGGCCGTCTTGGTCGCCTTTTTGGTTCTCTTCCTCGTTCAGCTTGTTTTCTTTTCCTTATGAGTTCCTTCTGAATAACTACACTGGTATCAGTCGGGGCCCAAAAAAGAAAAGGAATTTTTTTTTTAATTTTGTCTCCGAATGATGATGAAAAATTCTCTCTCAAAAAATTACAGAACGATTTTTTTTCAAGGCCTTCAAAACTTGCTCACGGGTCCAGGACCTTGGCAGTCTCCTCAAAGGCCTGCTTGATCGTGTAGAGCTGCTGGTAACCGATGAGCTTGGCCAGCTTGGAGGCGTCGAGGGTGCATGCAACCTGGCTGTAGAACACCGCGTGTTCGTTGAGCATGAGGGCCTGAGTAACCAGCTTGCCACCGGTGAACCAGTCAACGAACTGGCCCACGACCATAAACACGTAGACCACAGTCAGGGGAATCACGGCGACTTTCTGGGGCGGGTTCTTCTTGCGCATGGCGATGAGGATCTCATTGAACTTGTCCTGTGTCATGATCGCGTCCTTGTTGAGGCCGCCGTTGTCGATGAAAAAGGCCTGGCCGGCGATGCTGGGCGCGACCGTGTCGTCGGCGAGCTTGTCGGCCGCGAGCTTGTGCCAGTGCGCCCAGTTCTTGCAGTAGATGAAGCTCGTCTCGTTGCCGCCTTTCGGGAGTTTCGAGATGGCAGGCAACGTCAGCGTGACCTCGGTCTGCAGCTTGTCGCCCGGGCCAAAGGGGATGCCGAGGCGCAGCGAGATTGTCCGGAGGCGGCCACCGTTGCCGTTGGCCTCGAGCACCTTGAGCTCGGCGATGCGCTTGGTCTTACCATAGTGCGACGTAAGCTCGTCCACAGGGGTGTCCAGCGTGTCCTCGTTCCACACGCGCAAGTAACCCTGCTTGGGACCCACGACGGCGCCCATCGAGCTCGTGTACACGAGGCGCTCGACGCCGAGCTGCACGCACGCGTTGATAATGGTGACGGTGCCCAGCACGTTGACGTCCTGTTTATATGGCATGAGAAGAGGAGTGCGAGCGTGTTGTTACGTAGAGGCGGTTGTTGCGGTACTTGTTGTCGCGCAGGTCGATGAGGCTCGCCACGTGGAAGACCGTGCCCGCGCCCTGGATGGCCTTGCGCACGGCGGCCGCGTCAGTGATGTTGCACTGGATGTTTTCGACCTGCGGCAGGGCAAACTTTGGCGTGACAATGTCGACGGCACGGACCACGTCATACGACTTGGTCTGGACCAGGTAGTTGACCAGGTGCTGCGCCAGGAAGCCGGACGCGCCGGTGACGACGCACGTGCGCTTGGCGGTCTCGCTCAGCGCCTCCTCGGGCGTCTCCATGGCCGTGGCCAACGCGGGCACGGGCTTGGCGGGGATCACGGTCGGCTTGTAAACGACCTCGCGCACAACCAGCACGGCGAAAAACACCAGCAGCCACAGAGGAACCAGCAGGTAGGCGGCCACGACCGCGGACGCGGCGACCGTCGTGGCGGCGAAGGCGTGTTTGAGCATTTCCTTGTTTTTGTTGTTGTCACCTGATTCTAATAATTTAGGTAGCTCGTCCCAGTCGCATAACCCGGCAAGACGATCTTGACAGCAAGTAATAATACAATACAATAGTAATTCACTCGCCAAAGCTGGTCTGGTGTGCGGCGGAGCAGAGCTCGAGCAGGACGGGCGCACGCATCGTGGCGTTGTTGGGGATGGGCACGACGCGGACGGCACGGCCGATCCAGGTGAGCAGGGGTTGATCGCACAGGGAGCACAGACGTGGCGATCGGACGGACCGCTCGATGATGGTCGCGATCTCGACGGGGACGGCGGCGAGCGTGCGGACCAGGCGACGTTGAAAGGCGCGACTGTCACCGTCCTTTGCACGGAGGAGGCGACGGTGCAGCCTGAGAAGGACGGTGCGTGCGGCGAGCTCGACGAGGGAAGGCGGCTCGGGTGGAAATGCATCCTCGCTGGCGCACCATTGAAGCGGATTGTCGGAAAAGTAGAGCTCGCGGATGTGGCTGAGCCGTGTCACGGTGTACGGCAGGTGCATGAGACCGTTCCCACGCACATGCAGGACGCGCAGCTTGGAGATGTTGCCGATCGTCGACGGCAGGGACGTCAGCAGGTTGTCCGACAGCCAGAGCATCCTGAGCCTCTTGCACGCACCGATGCTCGGAGGCAGGTGGCGGATGCAGTTGTTGGACACGTCCAGCTCGCGGAGGTTGGTCAGCAGCCCAAACTCTGGGAGGCCCACGAGCTGGTTGTTCCCGGCGTACAACTGTCCAGAGCGCAGAAAAAAAAAAATAATAAGAAATTAAATTAAAAAAAAAGCCATTAGTACCGATTCGAGGAGAGTGAGACGCCCGACGCTCTCGGGCAGTCTCTGGAGGACATTATGGTGCAGCAGCAGGACACGGAGATCGACCATCAGCTCCATATGCTTTGGGAGACACTTGAGCCTGTTGTTGCCGAGGTTGAGCACCCGGAGCTTGTGCAGCGCAACAAACGACTCTGGCAGAACTTGGATCTGGTTGCCGTCCAGTCTCAGCACGACAAGGTTCCTGCATTACCAAAGCATCAACAACACAGCCCCCGGACACATCGCGCACCTCAAGCGAGCAAGCTCAACGGGGACGGCCCTGATCTTGTTGTAGCGCGCCAGCAGCACCCGCAGCTCTCCCAGCTCTCGAACATTCTCAGGCACATGCCTCAGACGGTTGTCGCTCACGTTGAGGCCGCGCAGCTCCCTCCGCATCTGGAAGACGTGCGACGGGATAAACTCGAGCTGGGCGTACGACAAGTCGAGTCTTTACGCCTGTTTTAGGTCAGCCAAAACCGACCAGGCTTACGCTGAGTCCGCTGCGCCCGCGGCATCGGCATCGACATAGTCCTCGTCTTCCTCCTGCAGCAGCTCGCTCAGGCTCGTCATCGTCGTCGTCGCCGGCAAAAGAGGTGACCGAGTACTGATTCTAGCAAGGCTGCCCGGGCCTCCGCCACTCAGTGAAAAAAAAAAAACACTTGTTTCTCAGCCTGCCGGCGCGCCCAATGCCAAGGCCACAGCAAATCGTTGGCGCCATCCTGCTGATGGGACTGGCGGCGGCCCTGCTGAGCCGTCTGTATCCTCTCCAAGATCAGGGGCAGGGGGAGGCAGCTCTGGAGCGAGAGCGGCAGGCTCTGCAGACGCGGCTCCTCCTGCCACGGCCGTACCTGTTCATCCACATCCCCAAGTCTGGCGGGACGGCGATCGGCAAGCTGGCCGAGCAGGCTGAGAACGGTGGGCCCGGGTTCATCCGATACTGGCACCACCCGCGGGAGCAGCGCGTCATTGCCGAGATGCTGCAGCACGACTTTGTCTTTGGGCACTTCAAGTACGGCGTGCACGCGCACTTTGAACCACGGCCGTGTACATACATGACGATTATGCGCGACCCGATCGACCGCGTGGTCTCGCACTACTACTACCACCGAGCGTCCGTCACCGACCGCTTCCACCACCTCGCTCGCGACAACACGCTGGACAGGTGGGTCGAGCTGTCGCTGGACGGCCAGAACGACCAGGTCCAGTTCATCAGCGGCATCTACGGCAAGGTCAACGAGAGCGTGTACGCTGTAGCAGAACACAACCTTCGCTCGGTACGTGTGCGCTTTTTTTTTCTTTTAGTGCGGGGGCTGGCTAAAAAAGCAAGACGATCGCAGTTTGGGTTCGTGGGCCTGTACGAGCTCATGGACGAAAGCGTGGTCATGATGCAGTACTTTGCCGGCTTCCAAAACCTGCTTTTCAACAAGACCAAGGCCGTGACCGATCGGCCTCACACGTCTGGTAGGGCAGAGGACGGTAGAAACTAGTAAACCCCTCATTAAAAAAAATAATAAAAAATGTAGACCTGCCCGAGGAAACCAGGCTCAAGGTCGCAAAGTACAACGAGTACGACATCAGGTTATACACGGTCGCACAAGAAATGTTTAGGCTGCAGGTTCATCGGATGGGCCCACATTTTCAGCAACTCGTGCAGCGCTTCCGGCACCAGCAGGAGCAATACCGGCAACACGTAGGCTGTGTGGACTGCCTCGCGGGCAAGCATCCGAGCGCCACACTCGGAATAAAAAATTTTTAATCAATAGAAGCAGCACAATTTACGTATTTGCATGTGCACCGGATGGGAATGAGGCAAATGGATTGAGAATTGCAAGGAGGGAGGGAAGAAAGAAGAAAAACCTTTTTTTTTTTTTTTTGTCTGAAAAAGAGGCACTCGCAGGTTTCACTAGGCGGTCGACGGGACGTCATCACGGCTGTTGGACCGCGATAATGTCGAATCGGGGATGACGACCGCGAGCGAACTGTTGGCGCCGCTATCGATGCTCTCCTTGAGCGCGTCGATCACAGTCTGGACGTACAAAGCGTCGCCAATGTTTGCGGCGTCGCGGTGGATCTGCTCGTCGTCGTCGACAACAAGGGCCCGCAAGGCACGCGTCATCAGCGAGATGCCTCCGACAACAGCGGTGTGTGTGGTCGGCAATCCCTATTTTTATTATTTTTTTTTTTTTAGCAATTTGTAACGCAACGCTTTTTTTTTAAATTATACCTCTTCGACATCCATCAAGGCGGGATTGGCCACACCGACCGTGGTCGTCTCTGCGGGCGTAGGTCCGGAACAGCTGAGCAGGGCCAGGTCCTTGAGAACAAGCGATCCCTTTGCGCCGAGCAGCTCGAGTGAGAGAATGTCTGGCGCACAGACCGAGTATGCGATGCTGAGCGAACCAGGGACGTTGTTGTCGCCGAGGACGCCCTGGACGGCAAGGACTTCGGGCTCGTTGGTCAACGAGTTGCGCTTGAGGATGGCACTCACATTTTTGAACCGCAGCCCTGTCACAAACTGGATCAAGTCGACCAAATAGGCTGCGTCCACGCCGACCTGTTGCTGAAACCAGGGAGCGCCTGCGTCCACGTTCTGAAACAAAAGATTACGAAAGCACAATTAAAAGTTCTTACCTGCAATGTGGGGTCGATACGGAAAGAAACCTGACCGCGAACCATCATCAGGTCACCGCAAGAGTCCTTGAGGAAGAGGCTGCGCATGCGACGCGAGGTGGGCAGATACCTCCAAGGGAAATTGACCGTGTAAAACATGAGCTGCGACGTGAGTTCCTTCTGTCTCCGCGAGGACGCTGCAAGCATCTCCGCTAGGTCGGTGCGATTGACTGACGCAGGGTACTCCACGATGGCATGCTTGTCTGCGTTGACGGCTGCCAAAAACTACGTTTGGAACGAGTTTACTCTTGCACGGAAAAGAAAACATATTTGAAACGGTTACGAGCTGTTTTCGCTCCTTGATGGCACCGGCGATGAAGACGACGTAAATATCGGGACGGGTGACCACCGACACGGCGTCTGTTGCGACTTGACGGATGCCCGTCAGGTTGGAGAGCTCCTTGACGGCGGCTTCCGAGCTGGCATAGACGACCGTCGGCATGATCATGACGCGTTTGAGCGCGAGGATGAGCGGTTGCGTGTTTGTACTGGAGCCCATGATGGCGCCCTTGACCGTGAGCTGGGACGATTGCTTGCTGTGACTGCGGGTCATCTGCGGCGAGTCATCAAAGTTGCCCGGAGACATTGCCTGCTCGTCGCTGTTGAGGAGCTACATAAATAAATAAATAAATAAATAAATAAATAAATAAATAAAAATTAGAAATTTTTGCAAAACA
>Ga0302230_10002391_pt1 | contig 11151 bp, 14 predicted proteins | sample II_Palsa_N2_1_FD_193523 | JGI IMG/M metagenome (GOLD analysis project Ga0302230, IMG submission 193523) | Peat permafrost microbial communities from Stordalen Mire near Abisko, Sweden - II_Palsa_N2_1 | ecosystem: Environmental > Terrestrial > Soil > Palsa > Peat permafrost | place: Sweden... | reverse complement strand
GCCCGCGTCCTGGTCCTTCCTTCGCTTGCGTCGCTGCGGTGTTGTCGCCGACGGGGATCCCGCCAGCACCACAGCACCAGGACCCGCAGCGGGACCGGCACCACCAGCACCGCCAGCAGGGGACGAGGCAGGGATCCCCGTGGCCGAGTCCAGCGTGACGGCCGTTATCGACAGGTAGTGCTGCTGTTGCCGCGGGATCCCCAGAGGGCCGCCGGTGGCTCGTGGTGTTGGCGATGCCGTCGCCGTCGCCGTCGCCGTGTCGTCCAGCGCAGCCTGGGCAGCCTCGCGAAGGGCCGAGGCCATGTCCAGCAGCTCGCCGGTGGCCGCGAGCGTCACGAGGCGGTGGAGCGTGTCGAGATCTAGCAGCGACACCAAGTCGTCCGCGTCGGCTTTGCTCAAGTACGACATCATTTCGAAACGAGTTTTTTTTTTTTTTTTCCACGTTTAAAAACGACTGAGAATATCAAACAAAAACGGGCGTGCGCAGCTCTTCATCTTCACGTTCTTGATCGCCCCGATGCTAACGCGTCTGTTCTTTCCTTTCAAGTTTTTTTTTTTTTTAAAAAATTTATTCCTCGCAGTTTAGATTTTTAATGTCACAAGCTCAAAACTAACGCTGTTTACTGTTGGTTGCACTCGCCGGGCTGCTCCTCCTCGGAAACGGCGGCAACAGGAGCAGCAGCATGACTGGACGCGGCGAGGGCCCGCTGGACACGGCGCGAGGTCGAGGTCACGGGGGCCGGCGCAGAGGCGAAAGAAATCATGGTCGGCTTGACGGCCGGTAGAGCTGCAGCGGGCGGCGGGTTGTTCTCCTTGACGACCTCTTTGACGGGAACTGGCTCGTGTCTCTGCTGAAGCTGGACGGCCTGAGCCTGTTGCAGATCGCGGAGTTGCAGCTGAAGCTCATAATTGGTCTGCTGGACAGTCTTGAGCTGAGCATTTGCGGCATCCAGCTCTATTGTATTCTATTAAAACTATTATTTTTTTTAGCAAAGAAACTATACCTTGGATGCGCTTTTGGAGGACTGCGTTGCGAGCGTTGGTCGTGCTCAGCTCGCCCTGAAGACCGCAGACCATCTGGACGTGCTGCGCAACGGTTTGCTCGAGCGATTGCAGCTGTTTCTGCTGGGCAAGCTGTTGTTCGCGGGCTTGTTCCTTGAGGGCGTTTCGCTCGGCAGCGAGATGGGTCGCTTGTGTGGAGAGCGAGAGCGACTGCGCCTCCATCCACTCGGTCTCCTTGGCAGACAGCTGGGTGGAAAATTCGGCCTGCAGTGCCTTGAGCTGTGCGTCCCTTTGCGAGTTGGCCTGCTGGGCCGTTTCCAGCTGGCTCTTGAGCTCGTTGTGGTCGCGCAAGACTGCGGCAAGCTGCTTCTCCAGCGATTCGATCGCGGTCGCAGCCTTGCTGGAAATCAGCTCCTGCGAAGAGCTCAAATCGGTGTTTTCCGCCTGCAGCTCCTCGATAAATTCCTGAAGCGATCGCTTGTCCTGCGAAAGGGTCTGCTTGTCCCGCTCGAGTTCTTTAGCCTGGGCAGCCAGCGCCTGGTACTATGACGAGAGAAAACGTAAATTATATTAAATTAAAATATTTTTATTTTTATATTTCGTACTTTTGCGATCCCGTCCTTTTTAAAGCTGGAAAAGGTCTCGAGCTGCGTCTGCTGGCTCTGCTCCAGTTCGGCGATGCGACTTGCTAACCTCGTGTTCTCCTCCTGGGCTGCACATAGCTGCTGATCCTGGTTCTCCTTATTGGCATTCTGGGCGCTGGACAGATGCTTGACCTGGGCATCGAGCTCGCGCACCTGCTGCTGGAGCTGGGCACGTTCCGCAACGACCTGCTTGAGCTGTGTCGACGCCTGCTGCTTGAAGGCCATGATGGCGTTCATTTGGTTCTCCTGTGCGCCCTCTAGCTCGGCGAGTTGCGACCGCAGCCGATCGTTCTCTTGCTGCAGCGTATCTGCCTCTTGCAGCTTGGCCTCCATCTCCTCAACCCTGGACTCGGCCTGCGACATGGCCACAAAAACGGCCGATTCGTGCTTTTCCTGCTCGGACTTGATCGTGTGCTTGAGAGCGGCGATCTCGGCCTCCATCGCTTGGAGTTGCTCTTCCTCGCGGGCAATCTGAGCATTCTGGTATTTATTCATTAGCATGCGCATAATAATAAAAATTGCATACCAGCACGCTGTCCTTCTCGGCGAGTTGGCCCTCGAGAGCGGCAATTGAGCCTTGCTGAGATGACACAGTCGACTGGAGCTCCTGGACTTGGGCATGAAGCGATCCCTGCGCGGAGGACAGAGTCCGCAGCTGCTCGTCCCGCTCGGAAAGCGTGGCCTCCAACTCGGAGAGCTGGCCGAGGGTCTGCTCGGCCTCTTGCTCGGCGGTCGCATTGGTCTCGTTCAGTTGCTGGATCGTGGCGCGGGCCTGCTCGAGCTCGCCTTGAAGCGCGATTACCTGCTGTTCCTCCGACTTGCCGGCAATGTCCAACGCGGCCTGCAGTTGCTCGATCGTGGTTTGGAGCTCTCCGACGGTGGTGCTTGACGCTGTCTCTGCTTCGTGGAGCTGCTGCTCGTGGGACGAGCGCAGCGCCAGGATCTCTTCGGAATGGGCGGCCTTGATCAGGAGAGCCTGCTCCTCGGCATTGACGACCTTTTGCTCGCATTCACGGCAGAGATCCTCCTGACGGCTCTTGAGCGCGATTATTTCCCCCTTGTAGTCGGCGTGCTCCTGCTCCAGCCCAGCGATCGTGTCCTTGGACGCAGAGGCCTCCTGTTGCGCATGGACAAGGAGGTCCATGTTGTCCTCGAGGTCCTGCTGGAGTCGGGCGACAATCTCGAGCAGCTCATTGTTGCTCCCCTGCAGACTTTCGACGGCAGCGTCCTGCTCCTCCTTGGCGGCGACCATTTGGTCATACTGCTGACGGGCGAGGTCCAGCTCGTCCGCCATCGTCGCGATCTTGCCGTCCTTGGCCTCGATGTCGTGCTGCACGCTCTCCAGCTTGGCTGCTACCTCGGCCACGGTTGCTTTGAGTTGCTCCCTCTCCACCACGAGCTGCTCGCACTGTTGCTCCAGCTTGAGCAGTTGCTCCGAGAGGACTGTTGATGCTGCAGATGAGGTCGCTACCTCGACAAGGCGCAGCGACTCTTGGGCAATGATCAGGTTCTCGTTCTCCTTGGCCTCATGCTCGAGCTGCATTTGCAAGAACTGGATCAATTCGACGTACTGCTGCTTTTGCACGTTGACGGCATCGTCTGCGCGCACCGCGGACGCACGGAGCAGCTCAATCTCCTTCTCGGCCAGCCGAAGACGCTCGAGCAGGCTGGCGTGCTCATCGTCATGGTCCTGCTTGCTGTCCTCCTGGGTCACCCACTCGTCAGATAGGGTCGTGGTCTCGCTAAAGTATGGCTGGTCGGAAAGGGATAGACGGCGAGGGGTCAGGGTCGCCTCGCTCCTGGGCGACTGGCTGCCGTTGGAGGCGACTGAAATCGGCGAGTCTAAAAAAAGAAGAAAAAAATAAGGCACGAACGGAGATGAATGAGTACGAGTATGGAAGGTTCCGTCAAGATTGCTGCCGGCGTTATTGTGACGATTCTGGCTGAAGTCGACCGGGCCTGCCCTGCTCGATACCTCTGAATCGTCATCCTAAAATGTTTTTTTTTTTTTTGTAAATTTAATTGCGATTTAACTTATTTGTTACCGAGGGCTTGGAGCTCTTCATTCCCGGGAACCATGTCTTGCGTCGCTTTGAGGCCATTTTCTTGGCCAGGGACTTGGCGTCCCCCTCGTCATTTTCGACCGCGGGCTCGTCGTTCGAGTTGAGGATGAGTGTGGCCAGCTTTTGCATTTTCTCCAGCAGGATCGTCTGCTGTCGCTCCTTTTCCTGTAGCTGGCGAATGATCTGGACATTTTGCTCCTCGATCTGCGTAAAATAAGTTTTTATTTGAAAATGTGCTCGTTAACAATTACCTTTTGCTTCTGGGTCTCGAGCTGTATGAGTTCCTCCTCGCGCTGTTGCTGCTTGAGTTTGCCCACGACGACGTTGTCGCCCGTGCCGATTTCGTTGAGCTGGCGACGGAGCGTGGTGATCTCGTTCTGGTACTTTTTGAGCAGAGCCTCCTCCGAAAGCACCTCGTTGACCTGGGGCTTGTTCTTGACCTCCTTGGCACGTGAGGCAAACTTGAGCGTGCTGTGGGTCTCATCCACATGGCCGCTCGCAGGTGTAATGGTGCCGACGATGACGGTGCGCGCATTGCCGCCAAGCGAGGTCTGGAGGATGCGAGTCAGCTTAGAGTCGCGGAAAGGCACATGGACACGGTCGTTGCCCTCGGACAGCTTGCCGATGACGGTGGCCAGCGTGAGGAGGCTCTTGTTGATATGGCCACCCTCCTTCAGTCGGAGTCCCTCTGCGCCGGTGTGGCGAACACGTTCAGAGCCAGCCAAATCGACCAAATTCTATGTTTGATTGAACATTATTTTATTGTATTATTGTATTGTTTTCTACCAAGGAGGCGACGCGGACAGCCCCATCGCCTGCGAAATGGGATCGCTGCGAGGCCGTGGACGACGAGGGCGCCTTGGAGGTCATGGGCGTGGCAGCACCACGTTCACGGCTCTCGATAATCATGCGGAAAATCGTGTGCGAGCGACTGCTGCGTTCGTTCATGTTTGTGACACCAAATCGGCGATGTTCTAGGATAGATTTTTTAGGTCTTTGGGAGGGCGAGCCATCAAGTTTCTTACCCTCGCCCTTGGCCATGACGTTCATGACCTCGTTCTCGCTCAGCACAATCTCCTCGGTCAGGTTGCCCACAAAGATCTCGCGCGTTGCCGTCTCGTGGATCTTGAGGTTTTCGTTGGCCGGCTGCAGCAGGTCGCGGATGGCCTCGTTGTAGATCTCCATGTAGGCCACACGCAGGAGGAACTCGCGGTCGGGCGTCTTTATTTAATTGAGCAAACGACGACGTGTGAGGAGAGGGGATAATCAATTAAAGCGTACACTGCGGACAAAGTTGAACACCTCGCGCACAGCCAGAGGGATGATGCCAGGGTCCGTTGGTGAGCCCAACATGGTGTGCGTCTTGCCAGAGGAGGTCTGGCCGTAGGTGAAGATGGTGCCTTTGCAAGCAATGGTTACAAAGGGCGGGAGGGTTTCGTTTTTTTACCGTTGACACCCTCCAAGGTCGAGTTGATGATCTCCTTGGCCGTGTCGTTAAACACGTCGATATTCGAGCAGTCGGGAGGGTAGACGCGGTCTTATTTTTTTTTGCGTTTGTGTGTTAGCCAACAAGACCCACGGCCCGAGTAGTTACCAAACGTGTACACAGGCAGGTTGGCAGCAGGACGCCCGTTGGACCCGCACTGCAGCAACGTCTGGCTGTCCTGCGCCACCGCAAACGCACCGTAGTGCTCCAGGGCAGTCTCGCGGCTGTTGAGCGGGCGCAGACGCACCACGACGCGGATATTGTCCACCATAGTCGCTGTGTGCGAGGGGGAGGGGAGGGGAACAAAAGAAACTGACGGTTACAGACACGTCATCCTTGCCAGCCCACGTGGACGGTCAGTTTCCCAGTGACGACAGAGTGATGTCATCGCCCGCCAAACGCAAAAAAGGCGCCGGTCGACCGCAGCAGCAGCAGCAGCAGCAGCAGCAACAGGCCCTGCTCCATCTGCAGCAGCACCTGTACCGATCGGCCGTGTCGGGCGACGTGGCCGCCCTGATGCGTGTCGTTGCGCAGCTGCAGCTTCAGGCCCAACAGACGCAACAGCAGCAGCAGCAGCAGGCCCAGGCCCAAGATGGGTGTGGCACTGCTGCGTTCCCCACGGTGGAACAGGTGCTCAACAGGCCCGATGCAGAGTCCAAGTGGACGGTGCTGCACAAGGCGCTCTACTACGGAAACATTGCCTTTGGTACCAACAACAACAATAATCCTATAAACTAAAGCGTGGTTGGAAACAGCGACGGCAGCGGTGCAGCTGGGCGCAAAGACGTCGGCCGTGGACGCGTGCGGACTGATGCCCACAGGGCTTTTGTACGACCAGCGCGAGGAAATGTGGCCACAGTTTCGTCCCCGTGACACCATAGTCGATGCTGCCACCTCAACGCTGCCAAGCGGCAACGACGAGGCCGACGAGGACGAGGACGAGGAGGACGATGTCCAGGCAGCGACAGGCAGCAGCGACGCCCTAGGGAGCGAGCAATCGTCGGCGCAGTTTCCCAATGGTGTTGGAGGTGGTGATCCCAGTCGACGCAAGCAGTTCAACCAGGACCAGCGGCCTGTTGGCGACCTGTTCACGTGGGGCAACAACGACAACTTTGTGCTGGGCCATCCGAACGAGGACAACCGGCGGTACCCCGAGCGAGTCGAGCTGTTTGCGCGCGAGCTGGGCTGCACCGTGAGCGACGTGGTGTTTTGCAAGTACCACACGGTGATCCTCACCGACGATGGCCGTGTGTTTACGTGCGGCCATGGGCGAGGGGGCCGGCTGGGCCACAACCGGCGCCACGAGACGCAGCTGGTGCCTGTCCAGGTGCCCCAAACGGCGCACGAGCGGATCGTCGCCATTGCGGCCGCCGAGAACCACACGATCGCCCTTGCGCATTCGGGCACCGTCTTCACCTTTGGCTCCAACGAGGCGGGCCAGCTTGGCTCGGACGACCCGGCCCATCGGCCGTCCGGGATCCCTTCCTCCTCTTCCTCGCCCGTGCTCAGACCCATCCGATCGCCCGTCGCCGGTGATTCTGCAGCGGCACAGGAGGCAACCACAGGGCTCGTCTGTCGCCTGACCGGTCTGCGCGGAAAGGGTCTTGTGGGCTGTGCGGCCGCCAACAGGCACTCGGTCGTGTTTGCGCGCAACGCAATCTATACTTTTGGCGAGAACAACGGGCAGCTCGGCCATCCCAGGAGCATCGAGCGGTTCGTTTGGACGCCCAGGTATGTCCACCAGGTGTTGGTGTTTTAAAATAAATGAATATATGTGATAGGAGGGTGGGTCTGATCGACGACAAGGTCCACATCCTCAGTGTTGCGGCCAACGAGGAGGCGACGGTCCTTCTCCTTCGCAAGTATGAATAACAATAATAATAAAAATGAAAATATATGTTTTAACATTTTCTATGGTAGCCAGTCTGCCGTCCTCGTGCTGTCCAACTACATTTGCAGGAGGGTGAACATTGCGATCTGTCGCTTCCCTTCGTCCATCAACCCCCACAAGTAAGTTAAAAAAAACTCGAAAAGATCCATTTCTTTTTGAATAAAACAATGATAATTTAGGACGTCACCACTCGTGATCGCGTCTGTCCACGCTGGGCCCCGCTCTGCCCTCGCCGCCGTGACCGATGACGGCGAGATCTACGTGTGGTCGTCTGCGACGCCGCTGGACCAGCCACTTGCGGCCCGCCTCGTGTACCCGCTTCGCAATCGGCAGCTGCGCGTCTGCCACCTCTCGCTGGGCGTGGACCAGTTTGCCTTTTGCACCGACGCAGGGCACGTGTACGTGGCGCCCGTGTCCATCATGTCGCTCGGGTCTCCCTCCGCCTGCATCGCCGTGCTCAAACGTGTCGGTGGCCTCGCCCGTGCCGTCCGCGTCGTGGCTGGAAAGGGCACGTTTGCGGCCGTCTGCCAGCACCCGACCATGACCATTCCGCCCGTGGAAATGCAGGGCTCTGTCTGCGGGGATATGAACGCGATCTGCTGCGACTTGGAGAATGAAAACAAGGGGGTGGCCCTCGATCTGGCCCTTGTCGTGCCCGCTGTTCGACGCCAACAACAGCAACAGCAACAGCCGCAACAACAGCCCACTCGCCGCTTCCTCCTCCATCGTGCCATGATCAGCATCTACTCGAGTGCAGGCCCTATCAGCGAGCAGCTGCCCGCCTCTCTCGAGCGCGATGGCTGGGCCGCAAGCCGCGACGACGCATCGGGGGTCCTTGTGCTCACGTACAACGGCAAGCAGCCCTTTGTCTACGGGGCAGCCGTGAGCGCGTTTGTGCGGGCATTGTACACGTCCAAGCTCAGCAGCGGCACGCTCAGCTCGCTGGATCGGTCCGCCAAGTCGGACGTGAGCGATTTTGCCCACGCCTTTTCAGTCCGTCTCGACGACGGTGAGAAACAAAAAAAATTTTCAAAGTAATTATTTATTTATCACCTAGTGGCCTCGTCGACGCCAATGGGCCCGCCACTGACCAAGCTCCTGGATTCCCGCGTGGGCACGGACGTGACTGTCTTGCTCGGCGGAGGGGCGCGGGTCCAGCTGCACCGCTTTATCCTCGTGGCCCGCTCGGCTTTCTTTAGCACGATGCTGGGCGTGGTCGGGCGCTGGAAGGAGACGTGCCAGGACACGTACACGGTCGATCTGCAGCACGTGGACCCGTTGGTCTTTGCGGTCGTGTCCAGGTACTTGTACGAAGGCGAGGGCATCGACTTGGGCGCGTCCCTCGGTACGTGAAAAGTGAAGGTTTATTTATTTGAAATCGGTCCAATGCAGTGGGGCTGTCATTCTCGGCCAAGATGGAGTTTCTCGCACGTGTCCTCATCGCTGCGGACGAGCTGTTGCTGGACGATCTCAAGAGGCTGGCTTCGCTCGAGCTCGAGCGGCGATGTAACACCAATTAAAATAACAAAAATATTTAATTTTTTATTATTATTAGTGGACATCAAAAATTTTGAAGAGCTGCTGGACATTGCCGAGTGCTACCAGGCGCAGGAGCTGCAACGGCTGGGCTTCCACTTTGTGGCGCAGCATCTGGACATGCTGATCGAGTTCCGCCTCCTGCGGCCCACCACGTCCTGGCTGGTGGCGTTTGAGGAGTTTTACCACGAGCACTACATGAATCCGCTGATCTTTGAGGGCATGCGCCGTGGGCGAGGAGGGGGCGACGACAGCGGTACAAACACACACAAGGACGCATTCTTTTTATTCAATGCGCGCATTCAGATGTGAGCGACGTCGAGAGCGAGGATGACCTGATGGACGCCGACTACTCATCGCTCGAGGACCTCACTGCCGTTGGCACCCGCTCCCCCAAGCTAGGCCCCGTGAGCAATGGAACCATCCAGGCCAAGTCCCGTTCGCTCGCCCGTCGCTTGTCCTCCTCTTCGGGCTCGTCCGCTGACTCTCGGCGGTCGTCGATAACGTCCCTGGATGGCAGCGACGAGTACGGCCAACCGATCCCGCCGTCGCCGCCCTCGCGGTCACCACAGCTGCGCCCTGCGCCTTCCTCTGCGACCAACGCCATCCCAGGTGGAAAGGACGGCGGCTGGTACATGGTCGTGGAGTCGGACGCGCTGGATCTGGACAAGTTTGCCCTGCCCGGTCCCGCCGCTCAAGCAGACCTGTCGTCTGTGTCGCCCAAGTCGTCGCCCGTGCCGGACAATGGCTTTACCCTGGCCACATCGAAGCGCAACAAGCAACGTACTCCCTCGTCCTCGGCGCCCATCCCTTCTTTGTTGCCTGCAACGACGACGACGACGACGACGGCGACGTTAGCAGTGCCGATCCCCTCGCCACAACCACCACCTCCTGCACCATCGGGTGCGCCATCGTCGTGGACGCAGCGGCTCAAGGCGGCCGAGACCACGTCCGATCTTCCGCCAGTGTCGGGCAGCGGCAATTGGGACGTCAAGGTGACCGTCGGCAAGCTGTCTCAAAAGGAGCGCAAGCAACAGGCTGCTGCTTCCGCTGCTGCTGCTGCTGCCGCTGCCAACCAAGTGCCAGCACGATCCGACTACATGGCCACCCCCCCGTCAACGCCGCCCAAGAGTGTGTGGGGCAGCCCAGCGTCCCCTGCCGCCGGCACCGCGAGCCTCAAGGACATCCAGCGCGACGAGGAGAAGGCACGGCCATCGTCGTCGTCGCCATCCCACGCAAGTGCATTGACAGCGTCGCGCAGCAGCAGCGTCCCTATCGCTGTGCCTGCAAGAGGGAGCCCCGTTGCACCTGGCTGGGCCTCGGCCGCTGCAACGTCGCCGTTGAGGCCATCGCCTGTGAGCAACCTTCCGTCGTCACCTGCGGACCGACCGACGCCATCGACCACCACCACCACATCCAAGCCGCTCTCGCTCGTCCAGATCCAGCAGCAGCAGACGCAGGAGCTGCAGCGGCTGGCCCTCATCCGGTCCAAGTCGCTGGTGCGCATCCAGGCCGAGGAGCGCGCTGTGGCGGCCCTCGCGCAGTACTACCAGTCGATCACGGAGCCGGGCACTGGCACTTATTATTCCATCTCGCAGTTGAGTAGCAAAAAGTAGCAGTTGAGCGCTCAGTTCGTTGTATAAAAAATAGTAATTTTTATAAATAGAACAAAGGAGCGCCGTGTATGATCTGCGTTTTTCTCTCGGACATTTTCTTGTGCGGAAAACACGCCGAAAGAAGAAGGAATACGGGCGGAATGGGATTGATAAATTGGGTTCGGCACGCGCCCCCTCCCCGTTCAGAGAACGTGCGTATCTATTAATAAAACATTCCATTTTGCCGTTGTTTATGTCACACTGCAACGTTGAGTTTGAGCCCGAACAACTGAAGGAAGATCCCACGCCTGGTTTTCCCGTTTTAGTTTGTGGGCAACCCCCACGGGAACCCCTTGTTTTCTTCCTGCCGCATTCTTTCTGCTCTGTGTTGTGTGCGCGATAAACAAAGGATGGTTGGAATGCTGCATTCCCTGATCCGACAATTTGCCAAAGAATGAAAGTTTTCTTTTTTTGTCCCTCCTCCTCCCCCCATGCGCTTCCCTTTTTGTGGCCGCGCCTGCTGGGCCGTTTCCCGGCACCGCAGTCGCGCAAATCGGGCGTCGCCGGCTGTGCCCTGTGACGTTTACACGGTGGTTTTTTCGTCGTGGGAAGATATAAATAGCCTCCCTTTTCAGGGGATATTTTGCTCTGTGGGTCATTCCTCGTTGTTTTCCTTGGGGGTCGTTTGTTTGCCTTGCCGTCCTTAAATCGCTCGCTTTCCACCAATCGACCCTCCCGTATCCAACGTGCACAGGCAAACAGACTTGCTTTCATGTTATTCGCCATCGGCGCCTATCCAAACCAACCAAAAAAAAAAAAAAAAAAAAAATTTCACCTCGCGCCTTCGCTGTTTGTTCCCTCTCAGGTTCTTTTCTGTGCTTGTTGGTGTGTGACCTTTGGATGACAGGCGCTGCTGTCGCTCAGGCTCGCGCTC
>Ga0302230_10002390_pt1 | contig 11153 bp, 18 predicted proteins | sample II_Palsa_N2_1_FD_193523 | JGI IMG/M metagenome (GOLD analysis project Ga0302230, IMG submission 193523) | Peat permafrost microbial communities from Stordalen Mire near Abisko, Sweden - II_Palsa_N2_1 | ecosystem: Environmental > Terrestrial > Soil > Palsa > Peat permafrost | place: Sweden... | reverse complement strand
TGCAGGTGCGAAACTCTCTCTCTCTCTCTCTCCTTTGCCCTAAATATTTTCCTCGAAAGGCTGCGTGCTCATGTCGTGGTTTGCGGCAGTGCTGTCAAGTTGGGCATACATGTACAAAGTTTCGGTGCCATTCCACATGGTCTTTAAGAGCTCCATCCTCCTCGTCAACATGATGATTGGTGCCATTGTCCTGCGCAAACGGTACTCGTTTGGCCAGATCGGCTCCGTGGTCATGGTCTCGATCGGTGTCATGATCTCAACGTTTGCCGCGCTCCCGGCCAAGCCCGCGGACGACAACGTCGAAGGACAGATCGACTTTTGGCAGTGGATCCTGGGTGTTGCCATTCTGGCTCTCTCGCTTGTGTTTACGGGGTATGCACGACTGCTTCTTTAAAAGGCGTTCAATTAAAATTGTTCGTCTTATACAGCTTCCTTGGCATCTTGCAAGACATGGCCTATCGCAACTATGGAAACCACTGGCAAGAGGCCCTTTTCTATGCTGTATGTTGTCGTTCTCCCCCTGTCGACAATGCGCTAAAAGTTTGTTTATTCAGCACTTTTTGGGCCTTCCCTTGTTCTTGTCGCTGGCACCGGAAATGGTCACACACATGATCGACTGGACTTTCAACAACCCCACGATGTGGCTGATCCTGCTCCTCAACACCATTGCGTCGTTCCTTGGCGTGCGCGGCATGTACAATCTCACCAGTATGTCAAAAACTGTCTCTTGTGGTTTCGGTTCCTTATCTGTGTGTGTGTGTGTGTGTGCGTGTGTGTAGGCCTCACAAGCTCGCTCACCGGCAACTTGATGATCACCGTTCGCAAATTCTTGTCACTGATCCTGTCGATCGTGTTTTTCAAGAACGTCTTTGGCCTCTCGCATTGGTCAGGCGCATCTCTCGTCCTCCTGGGCACAGTCCTCTACACGAATGCGTCCCAGCGAGCGGCGAAATCGGCTGCTGCTAAGAAGGATTCATGAAGCCCTGATTGTTTTTTAGTCGTCAATCTGGATTTGTAAACACGGTGAAGGTTCTCTCGCTCAGCGTTACGAATCGAAGAGGAAAAAACAGACGTACAAAAATAATAAGTTTAAATTATTAATGCAAATAATTGTTAGAATATGAACGATGGCCGTCTTGGCATTCACTCTCTAAAGAGCCCGTTCTCAAAGGTCGTGTTGACAAAGTCGTCTGCAAACGGATTCATCACGCCCTCTTCATCAACCGAAACCTGGTAGTCCTCTGACGTCTTGGGCGTTGCCGACGTGGACGACTGCTTGGATGCCGTGCTGCTGCCCACCGCGGGCGAGGGCGTCTTGAGGCGCAACGTCAGAAACTTGTTGGCGAGCTGCAGACCAGCCGAAAGCCCGCTCTTTTTCTTGTCCTCTATCGCAACAGGAAGAAAATTAACATGAGTGTACATAAAAAATAATTACCGCTGTCCCCATCCGCCGCGTCTGAAGTGGCCAGAGCAGCGGCCGCCGCTGGGTCGTGGTACTTTCCTGCATACAGCCCCAGGTGACGCTTCCACGTGTCGCGGTCCTCTTCGGTGTGCGCCTCCAGCGTGTACACTTTCCTGTTGATGGCGAACGCAAACGCAAACGGGTGCGGCTTTTCCTTGCGCAACGACAGCGTCAGCACGCCAGACGAGTTGGACGGCAGCGACGTCTCTGCCTTGACCACGACAGAGCCCCCGATAAGGACCTCCTCGCGCAGGAAGGTGGCCTCGGCGGTCGCGCCAGCATAGAAAGACAGCGTCGGGTAGTTTTCGCCGTCCTTGAGCTCGACCAGGCGCTCGCTCCACTTGGTCTTGTCCTCCAGCACCAGCAGCAGGCCCGTGTGCGTGGCCAGCTTGGGCTCGGCCTTCTTTGCCTCGGCGGTCTTGCGTTTCGTCTCCTCTTCCTTCTCCTTGGCCGCGGCAGCCTGGGCCGCTTCCTGCTTGGCACGTCGCTCGGCGGCCTTGCGCTCCTTCTCCGCCGCGGCCTCCTTCTCCTTGCGCTCCTCCTCGGCACGGCGGGCGGCCTGGCGGGCAATGATGAGCGCGTGAGGGTTCAGGTGGCCTTGCACGACCTCTTCCTGCGTCTCACGGGCGCGCGCCGCGTCCTCTTGCCGTTGCTGGCGTTGCTCGCTCTCTTGTGTTGCTGCTGCGGCGGCGGCGGCCTCCTCATCCTTGCGACGCTGGTTCGCCTGAAGCACGGCCAAGTGAGGGTTGGACGAGTCGCTCATTTTTCTCGGCTCCTTCCCAAAATAGCGTTAGTTAACGAGAGCAAAGCAGGAGAAGGGACTAAGAATTTTCCCAGTGGCTCAAACCATGTAGGGGGGGATCCTACAGACGCACCACACGACAGACGACACAGAACAACAACATACACTACGACTTGCTTTTCCTTAAATTTTTATTATAACCGACTTTTTTTTTTATTAGTCCAGGTGGATCAAGAGCCCCTGCTTGACGAGGTGCTCTACATCGGTGCGTCGGACAAAGTGCTGACTGTTGCGCCGGAGATGGATCGAGCCCTTTTCGTAAAGAAAAAATAAAATGAAATAAAATAAAGAAAGAAATGAAACAAACAGAATAAATAAAAATAAAAATAAAAATATTTTGCGTCCGTACCTGTTCGGTCTGGATCACACCACAGTCCTGGATGACGCGCACCTCAACATGCAGTTCTTTCGGGGGCAATAATGTCGCCATCAGGTCCAGGTCAATGTACTTGGACTTGTACTGTGTTACGAGGCTATTAACGTGCTCTAGTCAGAAGGCGATGCAAACGTCTTCGCAAGCCGGTACCTGTTGTACCCGCGCATAAAGTCGACCTCGGGTTTGCTGAGCAGTGCGCGCACATTCGGAGGCGGCAACGTCCCCAGCTCCCAGCAGATGTTTACGATCGATTCTACCCTCTACGGTCATATCGACGATTTGGTTCAGTAGCAAAAAAAAAAAAAACATTAGAAACACGCTGCAATCAACACTACCTGCATATGGTACGCCAGCAGACACCGCTTATTGCGCTGCATCGCCGCATGATATATAACGACCCGGATGTCACCGTTATCCCCCTGTGTTTTGTGTCCATGAGCGACAGCCAGCCAGCTAGCTAAACAGGGACAACGCACCTCTTGCAGGACAGCTCTCGTATCTTCAAACAGCCGCCGTAACTCGCGCAGGACGTTGCGCACAGTCTCCTCGTTGTACGCGGCAAGTCCGACCGCAGACGCCGCAGCCGCAGCGTTGTTGCTCGCCCCGGCCGCCGTCACGGCCGCCCCCACCGACACCCCTGTGACCGCGTTGGCCGCTGCCGCCGCCACCGCCGCCGCACTCGCGCGCCTCGCCTCGCGGACCAGCTTTAGAGCGTCGTCCCCAAACATAGCAAGCGCGCCAAAACACGAATTTGCAAGGGCACGACACTGTTGGAAATCATGCCCGACGACGATGATGACAGCGTTGCGGCTCTGGTCGCCAAGGCTGAGCGCTCTTATGCCCAGGTATCACCGGACCGAGTGGGGGGCGACCATGTCACTCGATCCTGACCCTAAACTAGTTTGAGGAGTCCAATCGGATGGGCAATGAGCGCGTGGCCTTGGACGCGCTGCAGGCGTTTATTTGGTACGTCATGCAACATTGACAAACCAAAGCAGCTCGCGAATGACGTCGAGTGCGCTTTCTCGCTTTTGTGTAGGGTGATAACAGGGGACATCCCGAGGCATCCGGGGAACGTGCGCCTGCAGCACTCGGGGGAGCATCAGAGGGACGACCCGCAGGCGAGTGTGCTCAGCCACAAGTATCAGCACTTGTTGCAGGTGTTACTGGTTTTTTTTTCTGTTCATCGTTTTGGTGCTGACCAAAAAAACCGCTAGCTGGCCACGGACAAACAGCCGACGTTGGAGCTCCTGAAGAAATCCGTGAACGGCCATCCGACACCGGTGGACTTTGACTATGATCTCGACGTCGACGTCGACGCAGGCGACTACTGTGACGATGATGGCGCGAAGGGTATCAAAAACAAGCACTTCACGATGCTGACCGGCTCTGTGTTGTGCGTGCAGACCAACACGCTCCATCCTTGTTGAATGGCAGCGCCAAGTCGGTTTCAATGGACTACTTTGACCCCCTGTATGGACATTCACAGCCGGCAAAGGTTCCGGTTCATCGGCCAACACCGTCGCCACCGCAGCCCCCCAATGGCGTGCTCATTGATATTGGCGATTCGCAACCGTCGTCCTACCAGCCCCAGAGGCCACCGCACCCTGTAAGCTTCCCCTCGCCGCCATCCTACGCACCGCCGCAAACGCCGAACGGTCTTCTTGTGGATACCGGAGAAGGCCCCTCTCCAAAGCCATTGCCAGCCCGACAGCAACAGCGACAGCAGCAGCAAGCTCAGATAGGCACCGGCCTTTCAGAATTTTTTGATGAGCGGCCAACGGCCCCGAAAGCCGCACCTCCAGCAAACAGGTGCACGCTGTGCTTTTCTTTCCTAAACTAAAAAAGAAAGCAATCCATTCACTAGCAAAATAAGGCGGCCGCACGAGGAGGTGCAAGTACCAAAGGGTGTGAACCGGTCGTATACGGACGTCTTCGTAAGCAAATTTTTTTTATTTTAATTTGCCTTTTGAATCTTTGGCAGCAGAAAGGCCCAAGATCCGAGTCCATGACACAGCACACGCTCCCAACGTACCTGCAACAGTCCGGACCGTACACTCCTGATGCTCAATTTGGGAACTTGAATCGGCTCCCCAATACCACCACAACCACGGCGCCTCTAAAGTCAACGCCGTCGCTGCCACAACCGCGCCCATTGCAACAGCCACAGCAGCTGATGTCCTTGCCGATGCCTTTACCCTCATCGTCATCGTCACCGTCACCGTCACCGTCACCGTATCAGCAGCCGTCGCAAATGTCCCAGCATCAGCAACCGCAGACAAGGCCGCGTGCTCAGCTTCAGCCACGGCCGCACGCACAGCAACAGTCTCAGACGCCGGTAAACTCACAGTTGACACTACGGAATGGGATTGCGGGCTTCCGTAACCTCGGCAACACGTGCTACATGAACTCGACCCTGCAATGCCTGTCGGTTACGCGCATACTCACGCGCCATTTTCTTGATGGATCGTTCACCAAATCCATCAACCAAACCAATCCGCTGGGCACGGGCGGTGTCGTCGTTCGCAAGTATGCCGAACTGCTGGCGGAAGGTACGACGCAAGAAAGTAGTTGAAAAAAAACTTGCATTTGATACCGTCCCTCAGTTTGGCACAGCCAGCAGGCCGTTTTGTCGCCCTATGCTTTCAAGAGCGCCATTTCGCAATTTGCCAGCCAATTCAAGGGAGATCAGCAACAAGACGCCCAAGAGTTCCTCGCTTTCCTCCTGGACGGGATGCACGAGGATTTGAACATGGTCAGGATCAAACCAACCGTGACCGACCCAGACAGCGACGGCAGCAACTACAGGGACGAAGACCTGGCCACAATATCGTGGAATAATTACCTCAAGCGCAACAATTCAATCATCGTCGACCTCTTCCAGGGTCAGTACCGCTCGGTCGTGACCTGTCTGGCTTGCAACAAGGTCAGTTTTAAGTAACTTCTTTTTTATAAACTTTTTTTTTTTCCTGGACAGAAATCCGTCACGTTCAACACGTTCATGTACCTGAGCGTACCCGTGCCTGCAGGCCAGTCGCAAGTGACCCTAAACGCTTGCATCGACAGGTTTTGTGACCTCGAGACCCTAACTGAAAAGGACGGCTGGTTCTGCTCTCGGTGCAATACCCAGCGACGTGCTACTAAACAGCTCAAACTATGGCGCTTGCCCGACTACCTCATCATCCACCTAAAGCGGTTCGCCTTTGACGGGCCCTGGCGCAACAAGATTACCACAAATGTCCAGTTCCCGCACGAGTAACTTTTTTTTTTTTGTTCTCAAGGTGAAAAGATATTTACTATTTCTTACTACGTAGCCTCCATCTTACTGCCGCCAAGTCTGTGGACACGTTCAAGGTCTACGGTGTCACGAATCACTTTGGTACCCTTACCGGCGGGCATTGTAACGTGAAAACGGGTCCATTTTTCGCTTCTTCTTGTACTGATTGCTTTTTTTTCTGAAGACACTGCGTTCTGTCAAAACAACCACGATGGAAAATGGCACAACTTTGACGACTCGCGGGTGACGCAAATTCCAGAGCATGCCGTGCAAAGTCCAGCTGCCTACATTCTTTTTTATGCCAAGGTCTCCCCTCGCGCCTTCTTGTAGATGGAACAGTTCCTGCACTTCCTCAGTTGGGGTTGACCATTTTGTAATTTGCTGTGCGTTTATCGTCAAAAAATCAGCTGCTCTTTCACTTAGCGGGTCCGTGAAGTCGGGTGCCTTCGTGGGCCAGTTTGAGGATAAAATTCAACCTGATTATTTTCGCAATGCTGCCAAGCAATGGTGTGTGCGCAACCAAGATCTCGCAACTGTTCGCTTCGATCCTTTGCTCCTTGGTATCCTTACCGGAGTGCACCCTAGGTTACACAGGGAACAATTCAATCAAAGTTTGGCCTTGGCGACGAGATTGGTGAGTCGGCCTTGGATAATATTCTCGGCCTCGCCAACGATGCGCTCAACGAGCACCTTGCACGTCGGGACGTCCTCGATCTGGCCAACGACTTGGCCAGCAGTCCTTATTATGACCCGTTAGGTTTCTTCAACCAATACCAAAAAAAAAAAAAAAAAAAAAAAATACCAGATGCCGTAGTCGGGATCGCCGTTGACAAACACCTGGCGACCACGGGCGCCCGATACGAGGTCGCGGACCTTTTCAAACTTGCCCGGCTCGGCCTTTTCGATGGAGACAACTTCGGTCGAGACCTTGTTCTTGAACACACTAGATTGAAAATAAATAAATAAATAAATAAAAAACAGGATACCGTGCAGTGTTGTGGAGGGTGCGGAACATGAGGACGGTATCACGCTCGCTGGCCTTGACCATTTGCTGCTTGATGTTGTCGTGGACGGGCGCCTCCTTGGTGGCCATGAAGCGCGTACCCATGTTGATGCCGTCGGCACCCAATGCAAGGGCGGCCGCGAGGCCCTTGCCGTCGCCAAAGCCACCCGACGCCAGGAAGGGGATCTTGAGCTTGCGGGCAGCCAGAGGTAGGAGGATCAGGTTGGTCACGTCGTCCTCGCCGGGGTGGCCGGCGCACTCAAAGCCGTCGATGGACACGAGGTCGACACCGAGCTTCTCGGCCGACAGGGCGTGGCGGATGGCAGTGCACTTGTGGATGACAATGATGCCGGCATCCTTGAAGCGCTGTTTGACAATGGATGATGATGTTTGTTTACCATAACAATAAAAACACAACAATAATAAAAAAAGAAATGCTTTACCTTGACGTGCTCGCCGGGGTTGTTGCCCGCAGTCTCGACAATCTTGATGCCCGATTCGATGATCGCCGTGGCGTACTCGGCGTAGGGCGGCGGAGTGATGGCCGGCAGGATCGTGAGATTGACGCCGAATGGCTTGTCGGTCAACGTGCGTGTGCGCGCAATCTCCTTGCGCAGCGCCTCGGGCGTGGGCTGCCGCATTGTTTGTACGGTTAGTCCCCACCAGAATCGAGCAAGCTTCCTTGCCGTACCTGCGACAGGGCCGTCAACATGCCGAGGCCACCCGCATTGCTCACAGCCGCAGCCATCTCCGCAAAGCCGACCCACTGCATGCCGCCTGGAGAATTTTTCGCCCATACCGTACCGTATTTGTAACAGCTTTTAGGCTCTGATTCATCATCGTTGGCCTGTCCTCACCTTGGACAATGGGGTGCTGGATGCCCAGCATTTTTGTCACGCGTGTTTCCAGCACCATTCTTTTGATAGGGACGTCACTCAGCGAAAAAATGGTGAATTCCAAAGACCATTTGGCGCCTCGTTTGTCTTGGATTTCCCTATATGTGACCCCCACGGCCCCCCCACACACATACCACCCACCCACACCCACCCAAAGGACACTCCCCGTCTGCGATAAACAGTTTTACTGTTGCGTATTTTAGTTGGCACGCCGCGAGCGTGGTGTCTGTGACGCAAACCATTGCCTGCGTGTTTTTGCTACCCAGCCCTGCTCTTCCTTCTCCCTTCTCCTCTTCCTCTTCCCCTCTCTGCCCTTCCCTTGCGGCTGTCCTGCTCATCTCCGTTTGGGGCGACGTCACAAAAACCAACAACAACACTGACAATCCGACCACCAAAAAAAAACAGGCCAGTGCACAATGACATCTATCGCACTCAGCAAGAACCCGACGTCCAAAGCGGCAGGGCTACTGTTCCTCGGCTTCAACCAGGTATGCCTTTGTGTGTGTGTGCGTGTGTGTGAAGCAAGTCTGATCGTGCTGATATAAAAAAAAGGACTATGGCTGCTTCACCGCGGGTCTGGAGAACGGCTTCCGCATCTACAACGCCGACCCGCTCAACGAGCGCATGCGCACAGGTATGAACCTTTGGAGCGTTGGAAGGGCAGGCTCTTATTGTCATCAACAACAGAGTTTGATGACGGTGGAATCGGGTGTGTCGAGATGCTCTTCCGCAGCAATTATCTCGCGTTGGTCGGAGGTGGTCGCAACCCAAAGTACCCTCCAAACACGGTAACTTGCGTCGTCCCGGCTTGCGTAAGATGATGTGCGGATGGACTCACCGCGTACCCGAAAAATAGGTCATCGTTTGGGACGACGTGAAGAAAAAGTGCATCATCGAGCTCACTTTCCGCAGCGAGGTCAAGAGTGTGCGACTGCGAAGAGACCGGTATATTATTCCGTTATTGGGCCATCAAAGTAGACGTATGTAAATACAGCATCGTGGTTGTCCTCGGCAACAAGGTTATCGTGCATAGCTTTACGAACAATCCGCAAAGACTCAATGTGTTTGAGACGGTGGACAACGACAAGGGTAAGGAAAGAAAAAAAATTTTATTTAATTGAACATAATATAAATCAGGGATATGCGCGCTGTGCCCAAGCTCCACAAACGCCCTGCTCGCGTTTCCGGCAAGGACACCTGGCCATATCCAGGTCGTAGACATTGGTGAGGCGCGCCGTGTGTCCAACATCATCCGCGTACGTGATTTATGGTAAGGTCGTTGTTTTCATCTGTTTTCTTTTTCCAAAATAGGCACACGAGTCAGCGGTCAACTGTATTGCCATCAATGCGGACGGCACGCGAATTGCATCCGCGTCGGAAAAGGGCACGCTCATTCGTGTCTTCGATGTGCAGTCTGGAACAATGCTCAACGAACTCCGGCGCGGGATGGATACCTGCAACATCCTTAGCCTTAGCTTCAACTTTGACTCGACCCGTCTGTGTGTGACCAGTGACAAGGGTAGTGTCCATGTGTTTAACCTAACCGCGGGGAAAAATACGACGTCGAGGTGCGAACCCAGCTGTTATGCTTGATACTGAAACAGCAGTTTTTTTCAACAGCATGTCCTTCCTGGGTGACGTTGTCAAGTACTTTGGCTCCGAGTGGTCCTTTGGACATTTCCACATCTCAGAGCCACATGTCATTGCAGGGTTTGGCACCGGAAACGACAAAAATACCATCCTCGCGCTCTGTGGCGACGGCAGTATGTACAAATACAAGTTTAGCCCAGACACAGGCGACATGCGCCGGGAGGCCTACCACAAGTTTCTCCAAAAGAATGACGAAGAGCAGACATGATACTTGTTCTCTCAGGACCCTAACCCTATTTCTCTCGTTGTTGTTTGAATACATCCTCTTTTTTTTTCTTTCCAGTATCGACTCGTTACATCATAACTCACTAAAGGTGAAACACAGAAACCAGGATAGTGCCTGCGAGTTGGCGCAGCAGAACAGGAAGTCCGCTGCGTTGTTCATCAATGGATTTTGCCTTGTATTCGGACGGAATAAAGGGCTCGATCAGACAAAAAGGGAGTCTGACAGCCAGTCGCTGTCCAGGCGCTATGGACGCACCAGACGGCATGATTGCGTTAAGTCGCTCACGAGAAATCGACTGGGGAAGCACAAACACAACTGTGCGAGGCATCCCCGACGACGGAGCGGCAGCGGGCGCGGCCGCAGCAGTGACCGGAGAGGCCTGCACATTCGATTCCAGGGCAGCTTTTTCAGCCACAGAAGGATTGTTTGAAAGCGAGAGTGGAACAGGTGCAGCTGCAGCAGACACCGCTGGAGCAGGGATATTTGCGCGAGGAATCGATACACGATATCGGCAAATGCGACTCCATGTACGAGAGTCGCCTGGCACGGGAACAACGCTGTTGTCACCCGGGGTTGTGGGAACCACTTGGGGACGCGTGAACGGGCGGAAGACAGTTGCAATGTTCTGAGGAGGAGAAGGCGTAAAAGCAGGCAGCTCCGACGGACGCTTGTGCTTGTCCACTTTGGCGAGGATGGCTGGTCCCAAACCCTTATAGCGCAATAGAGAGCGATGAAGAGAGCTCGGCTTGGCAGAGACAGTGTGCGCAATACCGCCATGCCCAGTACGAAGTGGGTAGTGGGGCATGTATTTGCCCTTTTGGGCGCGAGTACTAAATGTTCTTCTTGAACTAGAAGTCGACGTGTACGACGTGTACGACGTGTACGACGAGAGCAACACGAATGACTTCTTCAATTGCCAGAGAAGGTAATCGTCTTGCACCCTTACTTGATTGTCTAGGAAAGAAAATCATTTCCGTAAGGCCTGAAAGTTCAGGATTGCTTACCATTGATGCCAAAAAGGGACTTTGTGCTTGCCCCGCGACTGATAAGCAACGCCGCACAGTCAGCGTGATTGTAAAGAGCAGCAAGGTGGAGTGGTGTTGCGCAAGCTAGTGCAAAAGTGTTTTTTTTAAAATTATTTTATAATCAAAAATAGAATTTTTTTTTTTCCCCACCTTCGGAAAGCGCATCGACTTGAGCGCCCCGATTCAGCAGCAGCTTCAGGCAGTCCAGACTGCCAAGCAGGGCGGCCTGGTGCAAAAGCGAATTGCCAACTGACACAGGAAAAAAAATAAGTTGACACGTCATAGGATTTTTTTTTTCCGCCACATTACAGTCGTCTGCCATGTTCACGTCCACTCCCTTGTCGAGGAAATTCCTGAGGAAGCCGACCCTGCGGTCTTGAATGAGCCTGCACAGAGTCGTGTAGACTTGGTCGTTTTCGAGTTGAAAACGATCACT
>Ga0302230_10002389_pt1 | contig 11154 bp, 10 predicted proteins | sample II_Palsa_N2_1_FD_193523 | JGI IMG/M metagenome (GOLD analysis project Ga0302230, IMG submission 193523) | Peat permafrost microbial communities from Stordalen Mire near Abisko, Sweden - II_Palsa_N2_1 | ecosystem: Environmental > Terrestrial > Soil > Palsa > Peat permafrost | place: Sweden... | reverse complement strand
GATCTGTATAATCCTTGAAAGGCGAAGACTTGTACATCGGGGAAAAAAAAAGTTGTCAGCCAATTAACGTTTAGCCGATGGCACGTGCGGCACTAGAGTGGCGCCAGTGGAAGCTAATTGGCAGCCAATTGGCAGCCAATTGACAAGTGGGTCTCGCGCTAGTCTGCCAATCGACTACTAATGGTGCCAACGCTCGGAACAGTTGAGGGACAGTTTGGAGGGACAGTTTGAAGGGACAGTTTGAAGGGACAGTTTGCAGGGACAGTTTGGAGGGACAGTTTGCAGGGACAGTTGGAGGGACAGTTTCGAAGGGCCAGTTTCGAAGGGGCAGTTTCGAAGGGGCAGTTTCGAAGGGGCAGTTTCGAAGGGGCAGTTTCGAAGGGACAGTTTTGAGGGACAGTTTTGGAGGGACAGTTTCGGAGGGACAGTTTCGGAGGGACAGTTTGGAGGGACAGTTTGGAGGGACAGTTTCGGAGGGAGAGGTTGGAGGGACAGTTTGAAGGGACAGGTTCGAGGGACAGTTTTGAAGGACAGTTTGGTTAATATATAACTTATTCCCCTTATATATCCGAAAATATATTAGTATCAAAAAGCTGAGTTACTACCTTACAATTTCCTCAAAAAAGAATATTTGGCATAATAATATCCTCGAAAGATCTAATACCTATACTGCTGTCTCGCAATCCTCATCAACAATTCCTCGGAATCCCCGTTCCCAGCATACCAGTCTAAAGTCCCAACAGCATGTACGAAATCCTCTGCATCCTGAATATGAACTTCTTCCACAGTATTGTCTCCTTGCGACACGTCGTAAACCAAGCGCATGTTCGCTACATCGTAGGCTGAATGGTTCGCTATTAGGATATCGCTGAACTTCTGAAAGCTAAGGTGCTGGCAGCGAACATCCTTATGGTTCTGGTCTTGCGTGTTGTCCTCTATAATGGCGGAGACCCCTACCAGAGCATAACATGGTGCTGATGCCTCCTCAGCAGTCGCTTCGTCTAGCCGAACAACAATATTTCGATGAATAAGGAGACATCCTTGACCTGATTGTGCTGCCTTGTGGCTATGGGTCAATTCTTCTTCGGCAGCGAAAGATACTGCCTTGCGAGCGCTAGTATTTAGCTTCCGCTTCTTCACCGTATCTCCCTCGCTCTCCCCGACCTTATTTCTTAGTGTGGCGGTCGGAATGGATGCCTTAGAGAGAGATGTAGTGGTTGCAGATGCGATGGATCCCGAGCTATCATCAGCTTCTGCTGTCTGCTCTATATTCTTTCCCTTCCGCCGCCACTTCTTCCATAGTGTGATGAACCGTGGAGCCAAAACTGTACACGCTTTAAGTAACCAAGTTGATGCCTCCTGCGCCCAAGCTACCGACCACCCGGACATTATTTCCTTCGCTACCTTCCGTCCAATATCTCGGTCGTCCTCGAGGGAAGGGTGCTCACTCAAAGCTCGTATGCCCCAAACCTGCCCACATGCATTACGGGTGTGCTTTATCATCATAGTGTTATTAACACCAGCAATCGTCTTAACACACTTCTCGAGATCTGCCCAAGCCAATGTGTTGTCTGCAGTGACGGAGCCCCATGATGAAAAATCACTGTTGTGCGCGACGGAGAACCACGATTTGCTAGCAGCTTCATTTTTAGGGTTCCAGGGATCGAATTGTATCGGCCAAGGCTTAATATTGCCTAGGGAAGAGTTAGCTGTGCTTAGGTTAAGATAGCAGACGTTGTGCATACTGGTAGACATCGCTGCTACAAGTGATTAGCCACAGAGAGGATATGCTCGATGGAGATACGATGGGAGAAGTCGAGCTGATTACAGGACGATGGTCGATAGTACTGATAGCCCGGAGCGTAAGGAGGACCAGCAAGAGCGTGTTCTCGTACTTAATTAAGGTAAGGCTGAAGTCGAAGATGTGCACAGTGAATATAGCAAACGGCCCTGATAACGATCTCGTGCTTTCCGTCTAAAGCCTTTTATACTTTGAAATGAGGTAAGCAGTATTACGAAGACGCTCTTCAGACCAGATATATCGTGTATCTAAGCAACTACTTAGGATACTTGGATCGTATAAGATTAGAAGAAGATCGAAGGCTAGACTTGATGTAAAGCACACGCAAAAAAAAAAAAAAAAAACCCCAGGCACAAGTTTTTTTGATCTTCGATATCATTTATTCAATCATTAAATTGTCTACTTTCAACTTGGCCCTCTTTGATATATCCTTTATCAATCTGCCCTATTCCATCCGCCCCTCCTAACCTGCCCTCATCTGCCTTCCTTAATCTGCCCCTCACGTGACGTTTCTGTCATAATTACTGCTTGTGCAGCGGATCAATCCCTTCCATACCTTACATTATATTTCGTACGTCTCATAATGCTCTCGACTGGACCAAGCAATCTATGAAAACCATTCTTGCCGCGTTTAGCGACCTTGACTTCTGTCTTGCGGTCGCCCAACCTGCCCTCAAACTCCTGTCTAAAACTGCCCCACATCAGTGTCCTTGCCCTAAAGCAGCTACTACTTCTCTCTCCTACCCATAACTCCAACAACAATAACACGATAAATTCAGCTCCGCTATACGTTTTCTGTCTTACCTTCTATCTATAGCTGTTACCTGAACTTACTTGATCCTACGATATCATAGTTCTCTTTCACGATGGGTGAGCCGCTTTTACCATTAAGATCTCAGGCACCTCGTTCACCCTCATTTCTACGATCTCAGGGAGCCTTACGTCCAGTAACACTAGGGGAAAACGACTTGTTAGGCCGGATATTCATCATGTATTCGTATGTCTCAGCTTGAAAGAGTTTTAATTAATCAGCAGATACCGGTCGCCATGAAGGTCCTATTGCAGCCTCGTCTTCTTACTTGCCGTCACGACCGCAAGCTACTACCGGGCCACTATCACAACTCGACTCGTTCATAATCGTCGTCGAGCTTCGTAGTCCACCTCAAGATCTTTCAGATCCAGCGCAGCGATCATGCCCCATCCCATTGAGCATGTTGATCGATGAGAAGTTCCGCTACATACCTTCTAAGAAATTCCGACCGGGCCATCTTTCTTGGGCGAAGTTCAGCACTTTAGTCGAGAAGAACTTCAAAGTCAAGTTTACTCCATATGATTGTGAGCTTGGATGGAAAGCCGACTCGCCATTAGAAGGCCTTCCAGACCAGTACTTTGTTATCTCATCTGAGCTTACATTCCAGAATGCCGTGAGTGCCATGCAGAACTCTTTTAGAGGTTCCAAGGGCCCTCCAAAACTAACGCTCTACCTCTGGAATCCCGTCCCGCAAGAGCCCATTTTCAGTCGGAGTAGTCGTGTCCGTGACGTTCAAAGAATACCCGTACAAACGAATATACAGCCACTAGTCGAAGCGCCGCAGGACAAAGACATTGTGGAGTCAGCAGTTGAAGCACCGCTACCCGAGCAGAATAGGGAACCGGCAGTTCGAGCCTCTTCAGGAATTGTATTCGATATCGCCACTGCACTAAAGACGGCAGAGGACGCTCCAATAACCAAGCCTACTCGAGAGGACGACGAGACCGATTTTGAGTTCGACGCGCGCATGGCCGAATACGTAGATTATATGCTCGATTTGGACAGGATAAGGTACGTGCTTCGTATGCTTTTCCAACCTTATATACTGACAAGGTACGTCCAGAATGCAGGAGGGGATGGACAGTACGGCCTGTATGCATCTTTCTGGTGAGATCTGGGCCGAAGCATGCAGGTTCTTCCACCATGATCCCAACTTGAGACATCCAGACTACATTGTGAAAATACCCCAGTTTGGACGAAAGCTTCTTCCAGTGCAAGCACACTCCGTCTGGCACTGCTTCAAGATATTCAATGGCGTCGAACAATCCCTCTTCCTTGGCCACGTTATGGGCATAGGCAAGACGACCATAGCCTACGCCATCTACCACATTCAACATATCATCAATCGCATGCATGATGACATACGTCAAGCTCCTGGTAAACACGTGCCTGAGGGCAGCCTTGATCAAGAAGCACAGTGCCCAAGTAACGAGGAGGCGCGTAAGCGATGGGGATTCGACTGCCCTTGTGCCCCTTGCAGTCCAACCTATTTCATCAAACAAAAGCTTGGGGTTACAGTTGCTTTGGTCCCTTTAGGTCTCCTCGATGTCTGGACTTTCGAATTCGGCCAGTGTTTCCCACAAACTAAGACTGGGAGACCATTCTCCACCCTTCTTAGGGCACATAGATCGACATCTATCCCTGATTCTGTTCGAGATCTGCTACTTGGTCAAGAGGAGGAGTACTTTAAAACAGACGAAAATGGCAAACAATTGCCAGCCCCGTCAGTCTTTACGCCAAAACTTTCGAACAGTAGGGTCTTTGTGATTTCAACTTCTCAATCCTTCGAGAGCAGGTTTTTGAATGTCTTCCAAGAACAAAAGTCATGGATGTTCCAGCCTCCAGGGAAAGACACGAAGAGGTCTGATGGCTCGTGGTATGTATCAAAACCGAAGCTTGTTAAAAGGCAAACGCCTACATTCCCAACCTCGATAATTTCAATATTGTTCCGAGACGAGTTCCATCTGGAAAAAGGTGATAATTCATCAGCAATTAAGATCATTCGGATAGTCAAGAGAAGACAAAAATCTCTACCGATCTCTGTCGTTCCTATGAGTGGCACTCCCCTGACCACGGGCCCTAGAGACATAGCCTATTATCTCGAGCTTATGCGTCACTCTGGTTGGGCACAAGATAGCGTTTTGAAGGATTGGACGGAAAACCTGGTGTTCGAGCTTGCCCAAAGATGGGAGAAAGACTGCACCCAGCAGCCAAATCCAAAGATGGCTTCTCAGATTATCCAGAGATTCCAACCTCTTGTGGAGCGGCTCTTCCTTCGGTTCACTACAACAAGTGACTTTCTCGGACACCGCCCTATGAAAGTTCCACCGAACATTTTCGAAGAGATCAAATGCGATAATGGACCGTTCTGGGAGGAGAGAATCGAGTCTTTGCGTGCTGATGAAGAAGCTAGATTACTCGCCAAAGAGCAGAAGCGACGTCAGACTTACCATCGACTCCATAAGGGCAATATGACCAAGTACGAGGCTCTGAAACGCAACATTCCCAACGCGTATTACCGCGCTAGACTCTGTGCCTCCTTCCCCGCTTTGATGGACATCCGCGAGGACGGTGAGCCCCTCAAATTAACTGAGTCAGAGTGGGAGGTACACATAGTGAAGCACCCGGAAGTAGGAATCAAGCGCTGGATTGCGGGGACTGACTCGGATCCTTATTTTAAGAACCTCGACATGATCGTTAAATCGTCTAGCAAGCTTACTAAGATTGCCGAGAAGCTCGAGGAGTTTAAGAATTTTATAGATGGCGAAGGGAAGAAAGCACGCCAGATTTGGTGTTCTTACTTTTATGTTGGAGCATACATTCAGTATCTCGTACGTGTTATTCAATCCTCTCTAGTTGGACACATCAGAAGCTAATCATACTGGTACAGTGGATGGTGCATATTCTGAAGATCCCGAAGGAAGATGTTATTTTCGTCAATAAAACGATGAAGCCTAAGGCTATCTCTGACGAGTTAGCGAGATTTCACGTCGACCTCAATAAAGAGCTTAAGGGTCAGAAAACCGCCAGATACATTGTAGCAACAAGCAGCGCTTTCGCTGTCGGTTTGACACTAGCCGAGGCAATCTCAGTCGGTTTCCAGGAGCCAGATTATCGCGCGGCTACCATGCTTCAAGGGTACGCTCGCCACTGTAGGCAAGGGAACAAGAATATGACTGTATATTCCTGGATGTTTCTCGCAGAGCGAAGTGCCGTGGAGGATAAGATAGTCCGGGTGAACAAGCTGCGAGCCACTATAAATGAGGCTGTAGAGCGAAAGACTTCTGAGAAGCCTACAGAACCGGTGGAAGTAGATGATGATGATTTATACGAGGCTTAGAGGCGGCTAGGATAGATGGTTGCTTATGATTTACTTCTCTTCCACACGGCTTCCTACATGACTTTTCATACCTAATAAATCCTCATAAACTGTCTTACCAAAATGGCCCCCAAAATGTCTTGCCCTCTCAAACTGTCCTGCCAAAATGTCCTGTCCTGCCAAAATGTCCTGTCCTCCCAAACTGTCCTACCAAAAGTCCTACCCTCCCAAAATGTCCTGTCCTCCCAAACTGTCCTACCAAAATGTCCTACCAAAATGTCCCGCCCTCCCAAACTGTCCCATCCTCCCAAACTGTCCCGTCCTCCCAAACTGTCCTGCCAAAAATGTCCTGCCAAAATGTCCTGCCAAAATGTCCTGTCCTCCCAAACTGTCCTGCCAAAATGTCCTTGCCCCTCAAAATGTCCTTGCCCCTCAAAATGTCCTGCCCTCAAAATGTCCTTAATTCTTGACCCCGGGGCCAATCTGGCCTTAATTCTGCCCCACGGATTACACCCCGCTATTAAAATTTCTGTCAAGCTACTCGATCCTGAACCGATTATCCATCCTAGAAGAATGATTTTGTTCTAATTCGACCCGCTTAAAATCTCTCATTCTAAGATTCCCTTCTTGGCTTTCCCTTTGTTATCTTTCAGCCTTGAAAGAAGCTCAAGTTGATACCTATTGATGACCTCTATAGCCGTTTAAATAAACGCGCTCGTAACTCCTCAAAACAATACACCTTCGCGCATCGCAATCGACTACTTCCATCGTGCCAGCCGATTCTCATCTATCCGACTACTCATACAATGGCACCAGGGAACATTGGGCAAATTCGATGCAAGAGCTGCTGGAAGCTAGTAAAGAGCATAGGTGGGCTTGGGAGACATAAGTGCAAACCACAACCAAAGGCCCCAATTCCTAAACGACGACGGCTCCGCTCAGCGTCAACATCCTCGGTTTGGATACCCTATGTTACTAATACGACAGAGTACTACGGCTCGACGCAACATGATAAATGCTATGATGAGGATGTCCGAGAGTGCAGGGTTACTGTTGAAGGCTGCATATCTGGCGTATTCGAACCTTTTATGGACGTCCATCAGATCACAGGTCAAGCAATTTCTCCCTCTCTTTACTTCTTCTAGGGTCTTTATACCTAGCATAGTAGCATTACTAACTATGGTTCTAGAGGACGCAGTAGATGACGAGACCATCAAACTTACAGCGGCAGCAGAACAACAAAATGAATATGCTTCTGTTGTAGTTGATGTGGGGTATAACGAGATACAAACATCTGGATCCTCAGAAGGAACGCGGCTTGTACATTTTGCGGAAGATACGGATACCAAATGCTTTCCTGGGCAGCCTGTGGCGGAAAATAATTTGGAGCCTGGAGAGACACCGAAAGCCCCTCCACCAGTGTCAGTAGAAGACCCTTGGTGGCCATTTGTATCCAAGCATGATTGGAATCTAGCTTCTTGGTTTGCGAGAGCTAGATGTGGCAAGGGCAGCATTGAAGATTATTTGCAGGAGCCGGAATTTGCTACGAGAGCACGCGAGCAGAAAGGGGCAATCAAAACCTACGCTGATCTGATGCGAGCTACATATGCTATCCCATACGGCATTCCGGGCGGGGATTTTTGGCTTGAAAGGAAGATTATAGTACCAGGCCAAGTCAAGGGAGCTGAGCCACAATTACATACCGTAATATTCCGTCCGATTCAGCAATGCCTCGAGTTCTTGCTGAGTCACAAACCTTTTGCATCCGATATGGTCTGGGCTCCAGTCAAAAAGTACTACGGTATAAGCGAATCAAGAGTTTATGACGAGATGCACACGGGGAATTGGTGGTGGAACAAGCAGTCCGAGCTGCCTCCCGGGGCGACAATTGTACCAGTGATACTCGCCTCTGACAAGACGTTGATGACACAGCTACGGGGAGATCAAACAGCATGGCCTCTATACATAACGATTGGCAATCTTAAGCGTAGCGTACGTCGAAAACAGACTGTACCATCTACTCTCTTACTCGGCTTCCTGCCAATCTCGAAAGTTATCACTAAAGCCTCTGATCAAGAGATGTCTTATGAGGTCAAATCTGCTCTTTATCACCTCGCTATGAGTATTATTCTTGAACGTTCGTATCGCATCTTGTTGATGAAGATATATAGCTGAAATGATTTCTAGCGCTAGAAGAACTTACGAAGAGTGGATGGCTGGTGCATTGTGCGGATAGCTATATCCGACATTGCTATCCGATAATTGCCAATATGCTCTGTGACTACCAAGAGGTCACTCTTATAACTGGGATCAAGACCAATGAGCAATGCGGGACGTGCCAAGTACCGCCCACGGAACTCCAGAGCATTTTAAAGCAGTGGCCATTGCGAACCCATCAACAGATGCGCGATCAAATGCAAAAGCAAAAGTCCCAAAAAGTTAACCAATCCGACCAGAATTGGGTTCATGATATAAATTCTTTTGCATGGCGGCATTCGTTTCTTAATATCCACGAGAGCATAGCTGTCGATATGCTTCACCAGTTACAGAAAGGTGTGTTTAGAGATCTGGTTCGCTGGACAATGGATCTTGTGAAGGATCTAGTCCTGGGACAGCGAGCGACCAAAACAAAAAAGAAAAAAGACCGCTCGTATAAAGAATCTCCCGGTTTAGTACAGCTTGATGCTCGATTTGAGCTGGTGCCTCGGTTTCCTGGGTTGAGACACTTCAATCACTTCAGTCACGTCCAGCAGTGGACTGGAAACGAGGAGCGAGATCTGCTGAGGATCATTATTCCGGTAATCACACCACTTTTGCTCCCTAAAGCCCCACACGCCCTAGCATACGCCCGAGCACTTATAGACTTCATCACACTGGTACAATATCGTACGCACAACGATTATACCCTGCGATATATCTCCCAAGCTATATTTCGTATTGATAATACAAAGGAGGCATTTGCTAAGTATCGACCGAAGGACTGTAGCGATGAAGCTCATTGGAACTATCCTAAGTTTCACTCTATAAGCCATTATGTTACATTCATTATGAACTTTGGCGCCCCAAATGGATTCGACTCAGAGAATTCCGAGGCAGCTCACAAATTCCTACTTAAGGACTTCTACGACCGTACAAATAAGACCAACACCTTTTTACAACAAATAGCTTCATGGAATACTCGAGAGACCAATCGTAAAGCAATGGATCATATTCTCCTACACCATTTTGGGACCTCTTCTCAAGAAGGCGTGGAGATTGAGGCACAAGTCACATCAATGTCTAGAACTCCTCTAAAGGTGGGAACACTCTGTTGCCAGACTTTACCCAGAGAGACTCAGATCGCCTTACGTTCTCTCCGACTCGATCTCAAGACAACAACTACTGCATATGAGGCACAGAGAGCAACTGGTTTGAAAGGCTTCGTCGCAGCTCTAGCCCTGTTCGTTAGGAGAAGTCGGATCGAAGTAGGGAAGAAGAAAGGCGAAGTTCGCCCAGTCGATAATAATCAGAGTGACGAGTGCGAAACAGACTCTACATGGATCCATGATTACCCAGTGCAATTCTTCGGATCTCTAAGGTGCTGGAGACGTACAGGCAAAGATGAAACAGACACAGAAGCTCAGGAACCAGAGCTTCTAAGATGTGCACCCAACTGGATGGGAAGAGGCCCGCGCGAGGACTATTGCTGGGTTCAAGAAAATCCACCCACGAAGTTGCGCAAAACCCCAGGACCGAAGGACCCCCCGCCGCCAGATAACCCCTTAAACGGTCAACGGATAGGACAAATCCGTGCTCTAATCAAGGTGGTTGATATAAACTTTCTAACTGAGCACTCAGGCTACCTACCACTCGAGTATTGTGCCGCCCTCGTTGACATTTACCCATTCAAAGATCGCGGTATACCTCACCCTGTACATGGGATGATCGAAGTACTTAGATCGCAAGTTCCTACAGTGGAGAACCCTCGAAAGCTTAAATGCCGGCGATTTTATTCGCTTCCAACGGTGTTACGAAGTGCTCACATTATACCATCATCCTATAATGTTGAGAGCAAGCCAACAGATATGTTTTATATCAATAATTACATTGACTGGGATCAGTACCAAGTGCTATACGAGGAGGATTGGGAAGAAAAAGGCTACCAAAGAGCCAGACAAATCAAGAAACATCATGATCTTGCTACGAAGAAAGCAAGGGCAGCCGCAGAAAAACGAGTATAATAACGGATAGTCTACACCAACGAGACTGCCCTCGGATTTATCTATCGAATTAATCCTGATCTACCAAGCAAAAAGATATCCAACCCTTTACAATTGATGTATACTCAACCTGCCATCAAAAATAAGCTCACCCAAACTGGCCTCTAAGATGTCCGCTCAAACTGTCCTCAAAGTGACCTTACTCAAACTGGCCTCCATATCATATCAATATCGGCCGCTGTTCGTTGAAGGTATATATGTTTTCGAGGGCGTGAAAGTATCGTCAGGCAAGAAGCGCTGCCGTAGACGCGGCCCATCGTAAGAGAGCTAAGATATGGTTGTTACTCGAGAGGACGATAGGCTTAAGGGTGACGTAGAGGGTATAAGGTACAGTTGTAATGATGCTTAAAGAGTCGGAGTTAATGGTGCAGCAAATGTTAGCTGAGTTGAGGGAGGAGAGCAGACTCAGTTAAAGGGGTTTGTTGTTTTGGCGGGTCTTGTCGCGGGTGTGGGTCTGGAGACTGTGCCGCTGGATTTGAGCGTTCTTCTAAAAAGGGGCCGCGCTCCCTTTCTTTCTCTTCACCCAACTTCCTTTTAGTTTTCGATTGAGTTACTTTGCTAGCATCGCGTCGTTGATGGTGTCTAATTGTTTCCTAAGGCCTTTCATACTTTCCTTCAAGAATGCCTACTCGTAGTCTGATTACACAGCTAAGACAACGAAACCGAAACGCGCGCCGCAGCCAGACGGTTGGCACGGAGGCAAGTACCTACATCTGAACCACGCATTATTATACTAACATAATGTCTTCTGGACTCGCAGAGTATAGATCCGCTCCAAGAGAATCACCACTTGCCATCTCCGAGGCCAACCCAAGGCAATATGTCTGCGTACCACCGCCATTCAAGCCAAAGCTCTCAGACGCGTCCCAACGGGTCGTCCCAATCCAACATCGACGTAGCCGTATGTTTAGAATACATTGAGTCGCCGTATATAACGAGAATCAGTGCTAAAAGTACGTACAGA
>Ga0302230_10002388_pt1 | contig 11155 bp, 15 predicted proteins | sample II_Palsa_N2_1_FD_193523 | JGI IMG/M metagenome (GOLD analysis project Ga0302230, IMG submission 193523) | Peat permafrost microbial communities from Stordalen Mire near Abisko, Sweden - II_Palsa_N2_1 | ecosystem: Environmental > Terrestrial > Soil > Palsa > Peat permafrost | place: Sweden... | reverse complement strand
AAATGGTTTGTTTAAACACCCCCCCCCCCACCCCCCCCCCCCCCCCCCCTTTGAACAGGTTGGCAAGGCCGCCAAGGTCAACGAGGAGGAGCTTGATCCCAACGTGAGTTTTTTTTTTTTCCTTCTCTCTCTTTTTTTTTTTCTCGAGGTACCATGTGGCATGACCTGGCTATTTTGACTCTCTGCAGCAATACTTTGAGATCCGCTCGCGCCAGATCCAGGCCCTCGAGAAGGAAGGCAAGACCGCGTATCCTCACAAGTTCCATGGTAGGCCCTTCTCGTGGCTTTTCGTTCTCGTAATGACACACGTGCAGTCGAACTCTCTTTGCCCGAGTACATTGAAAAGTACTCTGAGGTCGAGCCTGGAACCCACCTCGAGACCGAGCTTGTGTCTGTCGCTGGTATTGCCTTTGCCCGCTCTCTGTTGTTTCTCATGCCCGTGTGTTTGTCGCAGGCCGCCTGCTGAGCAAGCGTGAGCAGGGCAAGCTGACCTTTTACGACTTGCATGCCGAGGGTGTCCACATCCAGATCATGGCCGATGCCAAGCTCTCTGAGCAGGACTACGATGCCGTGCATGGTGCTCTTCGCCGCGGAGACATTGTCGGTGTCCAGGGCTACCCTGGCAAGTCCAAGAAGGGCGAACTCTCCATCTTCCCCAAGAAGGTTGAGCTCCTCTCGCCTTGCCTGAAGATGCTTCCGTCCAACTACTATGGCTTCAAGGACCAGGAACTTCGCTACCGCCAGCGCTACCTTGTATGGAGGAACGGTTTGCATAGACGAAACATTCAAAGCATCTTGCTTTTTTTTTTACCATGCAGGATTTGATCGTCAACCAGAACGTGCGCAACAAGTTTGTCACCCGCGCCAAGATCATTAGCTACCTGCGCCGTTTCCTCGACAACCTCGGCTTCCTCGAAGTGGAGACACCCATGATGAACATGATTCCTGGTGGTGCCACAGCCAAGCCTTTCGTCACCCACCACAACGACCTCAACATGAGGCTGTTTATGCGCATTGCCCCAGAGCTCTTCCTCAAGCAGCTCGTCATCGGTGGCCTCGACCGTGTCTACGAAGTCGGTCGTCAATTCCGCAACGAAGGTCCGTTAAAACTGAAAATTCTTTCTTTTTTTTTTTTGGTTCTTGGAATTGAAAGTTTCTTTTCCATCAGGTATTGACCAAACACACAACCCCGAGTTCACCACGTGCGAGTTCTACATGGCGTATGCCGACTACCACGACCTCATGGGTATCACGGAGAAGCTCCTGTCGGGCATGGTCAAGCACATTACGGGTGGCTACAAGATCAAGTACCACCCGGATGGCCCTGAGGGCAAGGAGCTCGAGGTCGACTTCACGCCCCCGTTCCGCCGCATCTCCATGGTCAGCGGGCTCGAGGATATCCTGGGCGTCAAGTTCCCCTCCGATCTCGCCTCGGAGGAGACCAACAAGGTCCTTCAGGCCCTGTGCAAGAAGCACAACGTCGACTGCTCGCCACCGCGCACCAACGCTCGCTTGCTTGACAAACTTGTCGGCGAGTTCCTTGAGGTCCAGTGCATCAGCCCCACGTTCATCATGGACCACCCCGTCCTCATGAGCCCTCTAGCCAAAAAGTAAAAAAAAAAATTTTCACCGGTATATATATATTTTTCTTTTCTAAAAATCCATACTTGACGTGTGTAGCCACCGCGAAAACCCCAACCTGACCGAGCGTTTCGAGCTCTTTGTCTGCACCAAGGAGGTTTGCAACGCCTATACTGAGCTCAACAACCCCTTTGTCCAGCGCGAGCGCTTTGGCGAACAGGCCAAGGACAAGGCCGCCGGCGATGACGAGGCCATGTTTATGGACGAGGGTTTCTGTACTGCTCTCGAGTACGGTCTTCCGCCCACGGGTGGCTGGGGTCTCGGTCTCGATCGCCTGACCATGTTCCTCACGGACTCGAACAACATCAAGGTTGAACTTCCAAAAGACGGAGAAAAAAGAAATTGATGCACGATCGTTTACAGGAGGTTTTGCTTTTCCCTGCCATGAAGCCCAACGATCAAGTGACCAAGACCGAGGGAGACTCGGCTGTTTCGACGGCAGCAGCAGCAGCAGCAGCAGCAGCAGCCGATTTCGAGTTCAAGAACGACGGAAAGGGCTTTGTCAACGTTGACGACGAGGACTTTAGCCAGTATATCAAGTACAGCCACCTCTATGGTTTCCCGTAAGCCGAACTCTATATTTTGCAGTTCTGTGTCGATGTATTCAAATGCTTGCCCCAACTATAGTCACGCTACTTCTTCTGCCACTGCGCCTGCGCCTGCTGCCGCCGCTGCCGCTGTGCCTGCCGCCGCTGCCGCAAAGGGTACCAAAGCCCCCAAAGTGGCAAACGAGGCCAAGCCTACGTCAACAGTGAGCGAAGGTGACGAAGACTATGCTCGCCTCGTGAAGTTCCGCACCCTTGGGTATGGAAATACTTCGTATGCTGATGAAGCGTGAAAAAAAAAAAAAAAGTAATAAACTAAATAATGCCGATTTCGTAAACAGAGACGATGCTGCAGCACCGGCCCCCAAGTCGGAAAACAAGAAGAAGGAGACCAAGCAGAAGAAGTAGGCGCCCTTCCATTAAAGAAAAAGAAGAAAATTGCGTAGAACACTTGTCCTTTGTTGTTTTCCTTGTAGGAGGTGTGTGGAAAAAAAAATTGGGTTCTTTCAACAACTGAAATGTTACAATATGCCAATGTTTAGAGGCATCGCGTGCGAATCGAGTTGGACAGGAGTGCGAGGGCCGCTACAATGTCTGTGGTGACCTCTTTCGTATCGACATCGACGATGCAGTAGCCCATGTTGTCACGCGTGTCGATGATCTGCTTGTTGATGTTGTAGTTGCTGAGGATGTGGTTGATTTCCTACACGAGTGGATCTTTTCAGACTCGCAAGAAAAAAAGGCCTATGTATGCATGATTTTTACTGTGACGACACCGCGCACGTTCTTGTGGATATTGAGGATGCGGCGATTGTTCGACTTGGCCTGGCGCACGTCGATAACGGGGAAATTTACGGCGCCCTGGGTTGAGCCGTCGTGGAGGTAGCGGTGAATGTAGGAGGCGACCTCAAAGCTCACACGATGCTTTGAGTCCTCGGTGGAACCGCCGATGGCTGGGAGGACGATGGTGTTGGGGAGCTTGTGCAGGGGGAAGTCTTGTCGCAGCTGGTTACTGTCCTCGTCGGGGAGGTGCGCCAAGGGCAAAGCTTCCAAAGCGGCACCGTGGAGGTGGCCCGACTTGAGCACGGCCGCAAGGTCCTTCAAGTTGACGGCGTCACCGTACGAAGTGTTTATGAGGTAGCTGCCCTTTTTCATCGTCTCGAGCTGTGCTGCCGAGATCAAGTTGCTGTTGTCGGCCGTCTGAGAAAGATTATGTTTGTTGGACACTGAAAACCGGCAGACCCCCCAAACAAAAAAAAAGGAATTGTACCTCGGAAACGTGAATGGACACAAAATCGGCCTTCCGAAGGAGCTCGTCCATCGACGCCATGGGGGTACTATTGCCGATCGGCATGAGCGCTTGGTAGTCGAACCAGATAACCTTCATGCCCAGAAACTCGGCGAGGACTCCGAGCTGCGAGCCGACGTGGCCGTAGCCGATGATTCCTGGTTGGGATGTGGCGAGGGTCACGACGACGACGACGACAACAACAACAACAAAAAAAAAAAAGGACGGTACCCAGCGTCTTTCCGCGCACCTCGATGCAGTTGTCAGCCTTTTTCTGCCAGTTGCCGGTGTGCATTTCGGCGTTACGGTCCATCAGCTGGCGAGCCAAGAGGACGATGAGGGAGATGACGAGCTCAGCGCGGCTGTGCGAGTCGCCGTACGGCGACGTAAACACGGGCACACCCATCTCTGAAGCCGTTTTCACGTCGACCGCCGTAGCATCGGCGCAGAAGCACCCCACTGCCAGGAGGCGGTGCGCCGAGCGCAGCACTTCGTCGGTGAGGATGTCCTTGTTGCGGTCGCTCAGGGCAATCACATGCACCTCCTCGACCTTTTTCGCCAGCTGCGCCTCCGAGAGCGTGTGCGTGCAAACGTCCACCTCGTAGCCCATGTCATCAAAGGCCTTGCTCGCCGCCTCGAGGTCCGGGTTCAGCAGCAGGACCTTGAATTTCTTGTGCTGAGTGGCTGCCATCGTTAGGGACGTCACACTGTGAAAATGGCATCGCAGTTTTTTGGACGCTGGACAAGCACTGGTGCAGGCATGGATTGTACGTGTCCCTTGTCTTTCTCGACTACTCTAACACGGGGGGGCGCGTTGACTCTAGGGCCACCTGCAGCGTCTACGGTAGCCGCAGCGGGCCCAGCAGGGACGGGGGCGGCCGCTTGGCCAGAGTCGTCTGGTGAAGTAAGCCGCACCAACGTCACTGTCGGCGGCGCGAGCGTGCGCGGAGGAGGCAGCAGCAGCAGCAGCAGCAACAGCACGGCCTGGTTTTCAGCGGCCGCTGGTCCGTCTGACGTGTTGTCGGGCGCGGTCGTGGACCCACTCGACACGTTTCTGTCAATGATTGAGGACGCCGGCACTGCGAGCACGTTTGGCGAAATGGACTTTGCGGTCCCCCCGCCCCAGCTGCAACAGGACCGCTCCAGCAAGCCAACGCCAACGTTTTCTGCAGCGGCTACGCCGGCTGCTCCCAGCAGCAGTCATTCAGGATCGTCCTTGTCAGCACTGTCCTCGCTTTTGCATATTCCCGGAACGAAGCGGCCTGACACACAACTCCAAACGCAGCAGCAGGCGCAGCAGCTGCCCGCAGGCGCAGTTGCTGTCCTTGGGGACGTCGATTCCTCCAACGGAGGAGGGGGAGGCGACGAGCTTTTCCCCGACAGTGTGGTCGACGCCAACCTAAACGTTGCGACCCCTGCTGCCAAGTCACTGAAAAAGCGCTCGACGTTGCTCTGGGGCGACGACTCTGGTCCACCGCCCGCTGTGCCCGCGAGTGCCCCGTCCAGTAACACTGCATTTATCCACAACATCATGGGCAAGACGCCCTCGACGCCGTCCCAGAGTCGATCGTCGTCCTCAACGTCTGCTTTGGCTACTCCTTCTTCGCCGAGCACGGCACATGCGCAGGGGTTTGCGTCGGCTTTACTCGCTGTCAATCGCCAGCAGTTACAGCAAGGAGGGGGCAGCCCCTCTCTGAACGGCTCGCCCCGTTTGCCAGCGCTGCAAAAACTCCCTGGCGTAAACAACAAGGTTCGAGTCGCGACGCCTGCCACGCCCGCGCCGCGCCCCATTCAGCACAGCGGTGCACCAGGTGAGGACGTGATCATGGTTTATTTTAAAATTTACCTTTTTTTTTTTTCACAGTGTTCATTGATCTGACTGGCGGAGCTAATTCGCCATTGCCCTCGCGTTCTCCGTCGCTTTCACCCTCTCCCACGACCATGCCATTCTCTCCGTCAACCCTCAAACGTCCTGCATCGATGGTCAGTGGCAGCAAGATGCCGACCATTAAGCGCGTGAAGGACGAGGTCTCCCCCACCCCGAAACCGCCTCTGCATACCTCGGTCAGTTTGCCGCTCCCTCTTGCTCCCCCCTCTGTGCGACGAGACGGTCCACCTGCCCCGCGCGATATCCTCGATTTGACAGACGAGGACGCGATGCAGGCGGCGGCGGCGTCGTCGGCGGCTGGTCCCATCGACGTCGACGAAATTGTCGAAGAGTTTGAAGATACGACGGCGACAACCAGTGACGACGAGATTCTCATCTGCGAACTCAAGACTCGCATTACAGGCATGCAACACTACCGCGGCCAAGCCAAAGTGGGAGCGAAAGTCTTGTTTGGTAAGAGCGCTGGCCTATTTTTTTTAATTTTTTTTTTTTTTTTAATTCAAAATGAAAAATAGTGCGAGATCTCAACGACACATACGACGAATGGCTCATCCTGGTAAAGAATACCGCTGGCGTGACTGTACGTTGGAATTAAGACTAGAGCTGTTTGCCCCCCTTTTATAACAAATATATTTCAGATCGGCAGCCTCGTGCGAGAAACCGGTAGTGTTTTGGCCCAGCACATAGACAAGAAGATTATTCGCATAGAAGGTATACTCAAACTCCACAGTAAAACAAAAAGCTTTAACGTATCGCAGGACAACTCTCGGGCGATGTCACAAACGCGTTTGCGATCCCGGTGCTGATCAAAGTCTACAGCGCCCCGATGTTTGAGCGAAGTTTGATCGAGTTCCTTTCGGTACTTTGTATATTTTTGGTTGTCCTTACAAAAAAAAAAAAATATTTTTTTTTTCTTTTGCGTTCACCAGAAATTCGCCCCCGAAAGCGGATACTCCATGCACTGGATCCGCTATTTGAACGAGGTTACGAATGCACCGAAGCCGGCAAACGATGCTGCCCACAAAGACCTGCTAGCCAAGGCGATCATGCAACAGGACGCGGCCAAGACCCTCGAGGCTCTCTTTGACCAGAACCAAGAGCAACAGAGCAAGTTACCGATGGCAGAACAACCTGCGAAGCTTGCCACAACCTTGCTTCCGTACCAGCGACAGGGCCTGTATTGGTTGCAGTATCGCGAGGTAAAAAGTTGATCTTTTTTTCTTTACCCACTGTCTGATTGAATGTTCTTTAGAGCCTCACCGAGCCCGAAGAGGGAGAAGGCAAACGCACCCTTTTCTGGAGTGTTGTGGAGGACGAGGCGACCAAGAACACTATTTATTACAACCACGCACTGAAAGAATGGGCCTCGCAGAAGCCGATTCTGGCTCTAGGCGGGATTTTGGCCGGTACTGCTCAAAACCACCCCCCCTTTTTTTTTTAATTACAGTTTCGGACAGACGACATGGGTTTGGGCAAAACCATCCAGACGATTTCTCTTGTTGTCGATGACATTTTCAAGCTGCGACAAAAGCAAGGCTCACGGCATAACGCGTCGTCGAACCGAGGAGCTGGCGCAATGAGTTACAAGGTATTTTTTTTTCTTTCTTTCTTTCTTTCTTTCTTTCTTTCTTTCTTTATTTATTCAACTAAAAATTCAACGCACAGTCACGTCTGAAGACAGCGGCCGTTGACGAGGAGGAAGCCCCTTTGAGACCGCAGTCGAGTCAAGGCAACAACAGTAGCAGTACGAGCGGCGGCGGCAGCACGAGCTTTGGCGACAAGCCGACCCATTTGACGCTGATTGTGTGCCCGCTGATGGTTGTTGGCAACTGGGTGCAGCAATTCCAGGTAATTTTTGTCTTTTCTTTTTCGCAACAAGATTAACGACTAAGCAAAAAACAAAACGCAGAAACACGTCGAGAAAGACTACCTCTCAGTCTACGTCTTCCACGGACACGAACGTACAAACGACGTGCACGAGTTTTTGCGTCACGACGTGATCATCACAACCTACCAATTGCTTGCTGGAGAATACATGGATCCCGTACGTTTGTCCCCCTTTTTTTGAAAACTACTGAAAAGGAAACTACGACGCAGGGTAAGAACAAGGCTCGCGGACCTCTGCAGAGCATCTTTTGGCGACGCGTTGTGCTCGATGAGGCACACACTATCAAGTCGCGTCGAACGAAACAATCCCTCGCGGCGTCACAGCTCAGGGCCGAGCGTCGCTGGTGCATTTCGGGCACACCGATCCAGAACGAGCTGGACGACTTGTACTCGCTCATCAAGTTTTTGCATCTCAAGCCGTTTGATGACCACAACACTTGGACCCGTCTCGTTACTCGTCCCATGCAGGGCCAAGACGAAAAGGGCGTCAAACTGTTACAGGTATTTCTGGGGCGAAAAAAACACACTCTGTTAAATATTTTCTTGTCCAATCAGGATCTCATCAAGGAAATCTGTCTTCGGCGTGTCAAGACGATGCAAATCAACGGAGCCCCTGTCCTTCCTGAGCGCAATGTCTACTTGCACAAGATCAAGTAAAACTATTTTCACAGTGAAACGAAAATTAAAGAAAAAAAAAATTTTTTTTTTTTTTGGCAAAAGGTTCCGCCAAGACGAGTTGGATCTCTACGTCGCAATGGAGAACGAATCGCGCCGACTCATGACCGAATACATTCAACAGAACCAGCTCTCGGAAAATTACGCGCATGTGCTTGTGATCCTCACACGCCTGCGTCAGCTTTGCGACCACAAGCAGCTCTCCAATACTGGTATTCCACTACCTCTTTTTTTTAAAAGAAATATTTAAAAGCAACAACAAATGCAACCAGACATTTCGAAACCGATGGGAGGCTCTGGATCAGATGGCATCAACGAGAGCAAGCGTCAAGAGGTTTTGTCTTTCGTTTCGTTTGTTTAAAATTAAATCACTGAGAATCAGTTACTCGCGTTCCTGAACGACAACGAGGTGGAAGACTGTGGCATGTGCCAAAAGGAACTCCGAGACCCCGTGATCACTCCCTGTGCGCACCTGTTTTGTCGTTCGTGCATCGACCGCATGTTTTCAGTATGACAAAACAAAACAGTCCACTTAGTTTATATGTAACCTGCTATGACAAGGTCTCCGAGTTGTGCCCGGTGTGCCGTGTCAAGCTGGGCCGAAACGACCTGATCTCGAATGGGGGGGCCGTGGACGACGACGGATTCACGGTCACGGCCGACACGAAAAAGCTTACCAAGAAGCAGTGGACGTCTGCGAACGCTGACAAGATCGAAGCGAGCGCCAAGACGGACGCCTTGATCGAGTACCTGGTGGCTACACGTCAAAAGGACCCCACGATCAAGAGCGTCATCTTCTCCCAGTGGACCTCCATGCTGGATGTGATCGAGGTCTTCCTCAACCGCGCCAAGTTTAAGTTTTGCCGGCTGGATGGCCAGATGCAGCGCAAGACACGCGACGACAACATCAACAAGTTTGAGTCGGACGGCTCTGTCAGCGTCATGTTGATCTCCCTCAAGTGCGGCTCTCTCGGAATCAACCTCACCTCGGCCTCGCAGGTGTTCCTGGTCGACCCCTGGTGGAATCCTTCCACCGAGGACCAGGCAATCGATCGTGTCCATCGCATTGGCCAGAAGCGAGTCGTCAACGTGATTCGCCTTGTCATAGAGGTGAATGATTGGATTTTTATATTTTATTTATTAAATTGTAATTAAACAATAACAAGGGCACCGTGGAGGAGCGTGTGATCACATTGCAAGAAAAGAAGCGTCAACTGATGGATCAGGCCTTTGGCAAGGGTCGCAGTGAGGTCACAAAGGAACAACGCATCGCAGACCTCAAGGAACTTTTTGCAATGCGTTGAAGGTTTAAGAAAAAGTGTGCGAGGTAGACTGTTACAAAAATTGTACAAAAAAAAAAAAAATTCGAGGAAAAAGACACAGAGTGCAACTCAAAACAGACAGACAAAAGAAAGAGAGAGAGAGAGAGAGAGACGTGTATCAGAGCATATAGTCCCACTGCGACTCGCGCATTTGACGGGAGATGTAGTCTTGGTTAAACTTTGTAAAGTTTTCGAATTGTTCTGCAATTAAAAAAGAAAATTATTAATGAAAGTGCTTGTCTCAGCAAATACCTGTGAGCTTATCCCGCAGAATTACATCGTACTCGGCACGAAGTTGGAGCTCTCGCTCCTGCACCGCTTTCGACACGATGGCCTTCACTTGCTCCATCGTAAACAGTGGCTGCAGGACAAAGCATTTTTTCTGTTATAGAGAAAACTGTTCAAATTAAAAAAACAAGAGGTACCAAATCGGCTCGAGCAACTGAAGGACCTGCAGCTGCAACAGTCGGCACTTTAGCAGAGGAGGAGGAGGAGGAGGAGGAGGAAGAAGACGCAAGCGTAGGCGACGACGGCGACAGCGGTTGTTGCTGGAATGCACGTACACGTTTCCGGTTGGGCAAAAGACGGTCGACATCCTCGGCCGAGAGGGCAAATGTCTCGCCAGTCGAGCGGAATACCGAGTCATGCTGGGTGGTTGGGAAGAGCCGCGTGGGCGACCGATGCACAGGTGATGACGCGTCCAGCGTCGCGGTAGGTGTGGACGGAGCTGTTGCGTGCTGGGGATGTGGGTGCTGCTGCTGCTGCTGCTGTTGATGCAGCTGCGACGGCGGTGTACTAGGCTGCGGAGACCACGCCCCCCCACGACACCTCTTTGAAGGTGAGTAGCCAAAATACGCGCCGTTGATGTTTTCGACACCATCGCCGTGCTGTTGGTGAAAGTTGGTGTTGGACGTCATTGCTGCGCCCCCGGACGGGTCGTCCAGCAGTTCAAACGGTCGTTTCGATAATGCGACAGTCGACATTTCTATTTCGTTTTCACGGCGGCGGCGGCGGCGGCGGCGGCGGGGTTTTTTAGCAAAGCTTGGCAGAGGATTACGCAGAAAAGATTTACGAGGGGATGGAAGATATACCCAACGGCTAAAGAAAAAAAAATAATGGTACAACAAAAGACCATGCAATGCTAGCCTGAGTCCAACAAACACAGGCCACCGACTTTGTGGCCCCCTGAGTGGCGACCTCAACGTCGTGCTGGACTACGCCAACTGAGAGGTAATTGGGCCACGTGGTGGTGTGTTTTACCCATACCCAGATGTGGCCGCAAAGCATGAAGGCGGCGGGTGGGTGAGCAGGAAACGGGCGAGCCGTGGTGGTGGGTGGCGGCCGCCCGCGCGGGTGCCTTTTTTTATGTTTTTCCTTGGTGGATCTATATGGCCCGTTTTTCTTTTCGGTTTTGTTTGTTTTGCATTTTTGGGAGTTAACCGGGGCCGATCTAGGAACACATCGACGATGTCGTACCAGAACATTGACAAGGTAACCAACCCTGTGGCTTTATGACTTTCCCTGTGTAACTTGCTCGATAGCCCTACGAGTCGACTGGCGAGAACGAGTACACGTCTGGCGGCGGTGGCAGCGGTTCCGAGGCCGTCCCCCAAAACCCTTACTCTGGCAGCAGCGGGTAAAGTGTACATAACCGTGTTCTTCAGTTACGCTTACTCGCCTCTCGTCCCCGCCAAAATAAAAAATAAAAATACTAGTGTCAGCAGCTCTGTCTCTGGAGGCGCCTTTTCCGCTGGCAGCATCAAGGAGCCCAAGACGATCCTCCGCCTGGTCCAGGCCTTCCTTGACATTGTCGTCTTCTCGTGCGTCGCCGCTGGTGTGGAGTTTACCAGCAAGCCCGAAGCCTGGAATACTTTCCTGCTCTTTGTCGGTATTGCAAGCGAACACCCCC
>Ga0302230_10002387_pt1 | contig 11156 bp, 24 predicted proteins | sample II_Palsa_N2_1_FD_193523 | JGI IMG/M metagenome (GOLD analysis project Ga0302230, IMG submission 193523) | Peat permafrost microbial communities from Stordalen Mire near Abisko, Sweden - II_Palsa_N2_1 | ecosystem: Environmental > Terrestrial > Soil > Palsa > Peat permafrost | place: Sweden... | reverse complement strand
CCTTTTGCCCCCCCCCCCCCCAAAAAAAAAAAAAAAAATTACGCCAAGGTAGAGCTGCGGCTTGCCATACTCGATGTCCTGTTGGTTGGCCGCATGCACGCCGCGTGGAGCAGGTCGTTGGACCATGGTGGCGAGGCTAGACGCTGACGCCTTTTTAGGTTGTTTTTTTTTTTATGCGATTAGGACTGACGAGACTGGGATTGACGTACAGGCAACGAGTATGTGTCATACAGCCCCGACTGGTCGTCCTCGGGGGCAAACACGTCTCCCTCGACGAAAGCCGACCCGCCGCGGTGAACGGCCAACTTGCTGAGCCAGAGCTACAGGGCGTCGCGTCAGCCACCCACATCATCTGCTGCGATTTACCTGCTGGAGTTCTTGGACCAAGCTGTCCTCCAGCCCCTCGTTCATGAACTCCTCGCGCGCATGTCGCAGCACGTCGTCAATCACGCTCTGCTCAAACACCGCCTGTGTTCTCGCCGTTAGCCTCCTCGGGCTTTTTTTTTTTTTTTTCACTGCGTACTGTCAAACTTCCCATCGCTTTTCTTGGACTGGAAAAAAAAAAAATTTGCGCGTCATCAAACAAGTTGCACCAACTCGGCAATCAGTGCCTTTGTCTTCTGCAGAATGGACGGATCCTGTGCGAGGCGCGTCAGGAGCAGGCCTGTCTCGAGACCTTGGAGAAGGGCGACAATGTCGTCGTTGGCGTACGCAAAGTGACCCAGGGCGGCGAGGAGTCTGAAGATGCACTCGGACGATGTTTCCGTTTGGACGGCGTGCTGGACGGCGCTGACAACCTCGACGGTGGCATCGGTGTCCTCCTTGGGCAGCACGATCGACAGGTTGTAGGCGAGCGCGGCGGCGGTCTCGCGTACGTTGGCCTCGGTACCCAACAGGCCGGCCACGATCGCGTCCACAATCGCGCTCTTGCACGTGGCGCCAACGATATAGCCTTGGGAAGAGGTGTGCGCAAACAAATTGCAGGCAACACGCAACGCCATCATTTTGGTCGTTGCCACGCTCGTCGGTCCCGTGAAAGTCTTGATCATTGTCGGGATGACCTCGGCTATTTTTTGCGAGAATAAAAAATAAAAACCTTTTCTAGGACGACTGGCATACCGTTGACGGTGGTGAGGTTGGTGCTGACATTCCTATCGAGAATGAGAAGGCGCCAGATGTCGAGCACGGGGAACTGCTGCTCCGGCTGAAGACGGGTAAGAAGCGAACCGGCCAAGGGGAGGATGATCGCAAAGTCTGACGTGCTCATCACGGACGATGATGGCTGCTGCACAATCGACACGAGGACCTTTTCCAGGACGTCCCAACGATCAGTGGCGACAGACGCGTCGCCTTTTGGTGAGACATGAGCACAAACAACAACAGCAGAATCACCCATACCATTTGCAGTTAAGAACTGCTTGAGTTTTTGCACGACCGCGGGGGGGTTGCCCTGTGTCATTAACGCCGGCGCGGCAGCCTTGATGGTCGGTACACTGAGCAGCTCGTGCGGGTGAGACGGCGCAGCCGAATTCTTGACCAGAGCTGACAACTCGAAAATTTTTGTCTCCAGGACCTGAAAACCAGGCCTTAGAAGAAAATTCTGTCCTCTTTTTTTTTTTTTTTTTCAAATTGGTGGGCGGGGCGGGCGTACCGACTTGTTGGCACCCTTGAGCTCAAACGTCTTTTGGCCGTTGTGGAAAAATAAAAACGTCGGCGTTGCGCTGACGTTCCTGCAACGAACGTTTCAGTATACGCCACGAGTTCAAACGGATGTACCACTGCATGGCAACGAGCCCACTCTGGAGCGTGTTGACAGACACAAAAATGACGTTGTTCACGTAGGTGGCCAGTTGGGCATAGTACGGGGCAATCTGGACGCACGGGCCGCAGCGAGGGCTTGTAAAGTCGACGACAACGGCCGGCTTGGATTGAATGGCAGCAGTGAGGTCCAGCGGAGATGTGATTTCGTTGACGATGCCGTACTGGACGGTCGAGTTGGCCGGTGCAGACGTCTGTGACGATGGAAAGGCTTGCGGGAATGGCAGCTGCGCAGGGGCCGACGACTGTGCTACCGCCGAAGGGCCATACATTTGCTCAATGTATGGCAATAGCATTCGCCCAATTGGCCTAGTCGCGATGTTTGTCGTTAGAAAAGCAGGAAAACAAAGAGAAGCCGCCCGAGTACGAGTTGATGAGGTCAGAGGGCATCGAGACAATGTCGCTGGGGATGCCGTGTCCAACGAGGAACTGCGACACGGTGTTGGTAAAGGTGTTGCAGTTGTGGTCGAGCAGGTGGTACGTGCCGAAACGGAACTGCGGCTGGATTTCGAGCAGGTACGACTCAAACAGGTCCAGCGGAATTTCCGTCTGCCCGAGGTCGACGATGCGCGTGGGGGTTCCAAAGGGCGTCGATGCCTGTTGAGCGTGGGCACTTTTTTATGCGTTTTGTGCGCGTATGGTTCACGTACCGGCTGCGCACGCTCAATGCCACCGCCCGAGAAAAAAAACTCGGTGCCGTAAGCCACCAGCGCCGTGTGCCATATGCCCTCGAGGGGTCGGCCCAACAGCGCGGGGCCCAGCTGGGCCGCCATCCCTCGCGTGAGGTCGTACACTACATCAGGACACGTCAGTATTCACTCGTTCGGCGGCCGCACTCGGGTGGCGTACCATAGAGCTTGACGCCTTGCGACATCAGTTGAAGGTGACGAAGGTGATTTTCAGTCGAAAGAAAGAAAAAAAAAGTGTGCACCACCACGATGCCGTATCTGCAGTTCACCACAAAGGACGGAAAGCAGGTCGAGCTCTCGGGCAATTCGGCTGCCGACTTTGACAAGGGTATGTTTTATCTGTGGCGGCGCAACACTGAAAGAGACACCCGTGCGAGAAAAAGCCTTTGAAAAGCACGGCTCCATCGAGGCTGTGCCCGAAGCAAAGGCGTTTGTGGCCGTGTTCTTTGAGCGACGGAAGGTGGCGATCGATCGTCAGAAGGCCCTGCAGCTGAATGATGAGGCCAAGGCCGAAAAGCTAGAGGACACGATTGAGGAGCTGCAGGAGAAGGAGGAGAAGGCCAAGAAGGCCTACAGCGAGGCTCTCATCCATGGGTCCAAGCTCAAGACCAACGATGCTGCCGCGACCAGCGCGTCCTCCAATGGACCAAGCAAATCTGGCAACGTCTATGGCGACGCGTTTGAGAAAAAGGCCAAGCAAGTCGTCCAGCAAGCCGAGGACGATTTCATGTAAGGTTTTTTTTTTTTTCATTTGGTTGCATTCAAGGAGGTGTGTTGGTTTGTGTTTGTCAAATGTTGGCCATAAAATCGGGTTGCTCTTGAGCCCTGAAAAAGAAAAAAGAAAAAGGATTTTTTTTTTTAAAAGAGGAAAGGGGTTGGGGATGAGAGCCAAAAAAGAAAAAGAAAAATCGTACGATTGCTCGTTGATTCTTGAGTTTTTTTTTTGTTTTTGTTTTTGTTTTGAGTTTCTATTTTTTTCTTCTAGCGAGAGCGGGAGCGGGAGCGGGAAGGGGAACGCGATCGCGAGTACGAGCGGCGACGAGATGGTGGCGATCGAGATCGCGAGCGTCTACGGCGCGGCGGCGAGCGCGAACGAGAGCTTTTTGTGGGGGGAGGATTATTAAGACTAGGAAAAAAATAGTTGACTGATCGGTGTACCGACGGCGACGGCTGTTGGGCGCATGTAGCGTTTCCATTCGGCGACCGAAGCCCGGGTTGACGTCGCCCATATAGCGACCTGGGGTGGATGCGTGTGCGCCCTTTGTGTAGGAAAAGTCGACGCGGACAGCGCGGTCATCCAGAACAAGGCCGTTGAGCTTTTCGCGTGCCGCCTGGGCGTCCTCCACCTTATTGAACGTGATGAAGCCAAAACCACGAGACTTGCGGGTCTACACACAAACACAACTGTAAGAGAAAAATAAAGGGTTTCCGTTGTTTTTTTTTCCATACACGGGCGTCGTAAACGATGGTAATCTGCTTGATCTCGCCAAACTCGCCAAACACGCGCTCGAGACCTCGCTCGGTCGTGTTGAGGCTCAGACCAAACACACCAAGGACGGCAGATGGTGGCGGCGGCTCCTGGATACATCTTTAGTTTTCTTCCCCCCCCCTCTGGCAATAGGCTGATCGTACAAGAGGCTCGTTGTCGCGACGACGCGGCGGCGAGCGTGAGCGTGAACGGTATCGGGGCGGGGTGCGGCTTGAGTGAAAAAAAAAAATTATTTTTTTAAGGGTTTTGGCAGGCAAAAAAAAAATAAAATAGACAAACCTCCGGCGACGAGGCGGCGTGCGCGAACGGCGGCGGCGCGGGGGCGAACCCGAACGGGAACGTGAGCGCGAGTACGGCGAGCGCTTCCGGGGCAACGGCGAGCGCGAACGCGAACGCGAACGTCCACGTGGAGACGGCGAGCGCGAAGGGGTGTGTCTTGCAAGAATGGACGCGTTAGACCTGCACGCTTCTCTCCATTTTGCCCCGCTCCCTTCCCAGACTGCAGCATACCCTCCACCAACGGCGGCCTCCTGCTTGACCTCCGCAACGGGCACACTGGACGGTTCTGCCATGATGGGCCGTGAACTTGTAAAAAAAATATGGCACCCGGCAAAAGTCACAGCAAGCGGCGGTTGGTCGAGTCGACCGCGGACCCGCTGGCGGACGCATTGAAAAAGACGCTGTCTCAAATCAAGCTGTGCGTGCTCTTTGTCGTGGTCGCGGTGGTGTTCTCACGGTTTTTTTTTCCAGGAAGGATGAGTACATGTTCTTCGAAGTGCCGGTGAACGTCGAAGAGGTCACCGACTACCTCACCGTCGTGTCCAAGCCCATGGACTTTGGCACAATGCAGACCAAGATCATCAACGGCGAGTACGCGACCCTGGAGGAGTTTGAGGTACTTGTTTCTTTCTCTCTTTGTGAACGGAAGGGGCCCAAAGAAAAAAAAAACCCAGTCGGACGTCGACCTCATTTGCGACAACGCCAAAAAGTACAACAACCCGGCGACGCTCTACTACAAGCAGGCAGACAAGGTGCAAAAGGATGCGAAAAAGATCATCGCCAAGGACCGCCCGCGCCTCCGTGAGTTCTATCGATGTGGAGAGAGAGAGAGAGACCTCTGACCACGTTCCATCACAATCAGTGAAACTTTGGTCGACTGGTTTTGCACCGTCGTCGATGGCCGGTTCGTCCGCGGTCGGAACACCTACTGCTGGCGAGGATGACGATGACATTGATGTGGTAAGAGCAACTGTGTAGTTGACAAGTTTGAAATAAAAATTAATTTTTAAAAAAAAAGCACACGTACGACGACGACGCGTCGCAGCCTCTGTCAAACTCGTTGCAGACACCCTCGACACACACGTACAAACCCCGGGTGCCCCAGCCGAAAGTATTCTACCCCGAGGCTTCTTCGAGCGGCGTCCCTCGCAAGCGGGCTCTCTATCGTAAGACCGTCGAGGGCACGTACGTGTTTTCGTCGTCCAAACGCTTCCGTTCCATGCACTCTGACGGCTCCCTGATTGCCTCGGGCTTTCGAGAGATGACCGTCATGCCGGTCCAGTCGATCCCACAGAAGAACGTGCCCAATATGGGCCAGCTCTTCGGCTCCTTTGGACCCGAGGCCGAGAGGGATGAGGCCAACAAGGCGATCACCTCGGCTGGCAACTACAAAGTGCCAGGTGAGAATCGTCTTGTTTTGTGGTGGACTAAACGTCCTTACTAGTGTCCTACGTCGACTACGGGCCGTACGCCGTGTTTGGTCCCCAGATCGATGGTCGCGACGCGAGCTGCAACGCTGACGAGTCTGACCTGCTGGCGTTGACCTATGCTGATCTGGTACCAAGTGACAAAACAGATGCGTTGAAATTGAACTGGCGGGGGGGTATTAGGAGGGAACTTCGTATGCCATGAGCATGGAGGCTTTTGCGAAAAACGCCGGGCCCGCCGCGGTCAGTTACGCCCATCGCATTATCGACACACTCACTGGCGGGATGCACTCTGTCGCCAAGGCAAGCGAAGCCGAGGTTGTCAAGGTCAAGGCGGCCGGCGATTCGCTCACACACGTCCAGTTGCCCGAGTCGGCGAGTGTATTTGCCCCGCTTCTTAATATATTGAAGGGCGCAAAAACTAACCGTGGTTTTAGAATCCCTTCTACGTCATGTCCACCGAGACGAATCCCGACGCATACGATATCTTCAACGACTTTAAGGAGGCGCAGCAGCAGGGCATCACCCTTCCAAAGCTCGACGCACCCATTACAATGGCCCATGTCAAAAAGGTGCTCGACGATGCCGGTGTCGCGTCCGACTTTATCCCCGATCGTTTGCTAGCTCAACAACTCACCGTTCAAAAGGACTTCTCGACGCAGGGAATGCTCGATCAGAACGCCAAGTTCCTATGGTACCTCGTCCAACTGCAGAAAGAGCGATTGGCCAGGTATAAACTCATCCTTTTTATTTTTTATTTTTTTTATGGAAACTTTTATTTTATTTTATTTAGGAGTCGATCCGAGCCCGTGTCCAGTTTGGAAAAGCAGCTCGCCAACATTTTGCGGGAAAGGCTAGTGCTCATCATCAAAGCTTCGCCCCCCAGCTTGGTCGCGTCAAAGCGGGCGATCGAGCTTGCCCTTCCCAAGGTAAGGGGGAAAAAACGCATTTTAGTAGTAGTAATATTCACACGCTTGGTAGATGCAATCCTTCGAGGCAGTCTTCCTGGGCACGATGATCCGTCCTGCTACCGCGGCGGTTGCAAGTGGACCTTCCCCTGCGTCGTTGGCGGCGATCAAGTCCACCGCCTCTACCCCCGCAGCGTCAACGCCCGCGGCGGCGTCAATTCCAAAGGCATCTCCTGCTGTGAGCACTCTGGCTGCCGCATCCGCTCGACCCAACGTGGCTGCCATCCCGGCCGGCCATCCTGTAGCGAGCTACCGCGTTGCAGGCAACCCTGTCCTTTCCAGTGGGTCGTTGGCCGCGACGGGTCTCGTGCGTCCGCCTGTTGTAGGTTCCCGACCTCCAAACGAGTGCAACAATTGCCACACAAAGGAGGGCGCCATGACGTTGCTCAAGACCAAGCATGGCAACGAAGCGCTCTGTCCAGGTAAGCGGCTACTTTTTAAACACACACAAAAAAAAAAAAAAAATTTGATGCCGGTGTTCCCGTTTGTACAGCATGCTTGCTCTATTACAACAAGTACAACGAGCATCGACCGGATCCAGCTTGGCTGACAATGGCGGCTGCCGCTTCGGCCGCCGCTGCTGCAGCACCTCCGCCGTCTGCAAACAAGCAAAGCGTGCTTTTGAAAGGTAAGGCGTTTGGTCAAAGAGTGCGCTCAAATCTCCCTCTCCAAAAGAGCTCAACCAAGGCTTTGTCAATGGTACAGCGGCATCCTCTAGTGACGCAGTCGACGTCGACCGCAAGCTGCTGGATTTCGACGCCGTTGCTGACTCCACGGCCACCCCAACGCCGTCATCCTCCTCTGCTGCCACCCCTGCCCCTGTCGTCGTCCCGGCTCCTCTGGACAGCGACGTGATGGACATTTGAAGCCGCTGCCGGAAGAGAAAAATTAGTTTAGAATTTTTCACGTTCAGATGTCGACGAAAAAACAAACGCTAGAAATAGAGGAAGAATGCCCCAACTGCCTGGGCTCGACGCTGTTCAGCCCATCGATGCGCATGCTCGTGAGCCCGTGCTGCCACAAACTGTACGCCGCGTTAGAGTGGTGAACAAACGCACTCACACATGAACCGCAAAAAACCCAGGTGTGACAGCTGCGTCAAGAGGACGTTCTCGGCGGGCACGGCGCCCTGTCCCGTGTGCAAGACGCTTCTGCGCAAGGACGACTATGTGACGCAGACGTTTGAGGACCTGGCAGTGGACAAGGAGGTGCGCATACGCAAAACCCTGATGAAGCACTACAACAAGCGCGAAGAGGACTTTGCGACGCTCCGCGAGTACAACGACTACCTCGAAGAGATTGAAGTCATGGGTACCTTGCCTCGTTGGAGTTCTGGTGCCTCGTTGACTGATTGTGGTCGTTCCTTGTAGTGTTCAACCTGGTCAACAACGTCGACGTCGACGAAACAAAGGCGCGCATTGAACAATTCCGCCAAAGCAACGAAGCGCTGATTACACGCAACCAAACGCTCGAGTCGATCGAGCGGCGGCAGTTTGGTACGGTCCCCTTTGTCAAATCCGTGTGTGCGTGTGTGTGTGTGTCTGTGTGCTCACCTAGTGATATGCCTGGAAGCCGAAATCGTTGAGCAGGAAAAAAAGGAGCAAGAGGAACTGGACAAGATGGACCTCAAGGCAATTCTGGAGGAGCAGCAGCAACTGCAACGGCTCAAGGAATCCTACATTGACGACCTGGTAACGTGTCTGCACACACATGCTAAACCTTGCTCACACAAGTCAACGTTGTAGGACAAAGCGCAGGCGATTCCCGTCGTGCAACTAAAGACGACCACGACCTTGAAAGCTCCATCCCGGCGAGATGCATCCAACAACACAAACCAGTTTACAATGTCCCTCATGGACAAGTTGCACGCATCCGCTGTGCGCGCAACCGCTGGCAGTAACGTCTCTGTCTCGGCCGATATCGACGCCAAACGCAGCGAGGCACAACGGCAAGCGCGCGAGATGCAGCTGCCTTTTGACCCGATGGAGACATGCGATGTTCGCCGTTTCGACCACGGATCTCTCGCACACATCTTCGACCCCGCGCTGGCCAGTCTGCACAGCGAGACCCATGGTGTTGCGCGCGCGGGTGGATTCATGCCTCAGGTAATTGAAAGAAAAAAAAAAGAATTATTTTTTTAAAAAAATATTTACATGAAAAAAAAAAAATCAGCTGAGCTATATCCGTGCCCTGGATGCCTCTGTTGCCGGCCTCCTTCTTCCTCCAGCATTGAGCTAACCTCGTGTGTCTTTCGAAAAAAAAAGTGATGCGCGTAAACCCGACGAACGTGGTCCTTGTACTCCTGCTGGTATTGCCACAGTCACAAGTCCCCCCAGCCGTTTAATCAAAAAAGACCACTCTTGCTTGCAGCTGCTGCTGGGCACCAGCACCGTCTTCTTCACGCTACTGCCGCGTGGCGAGGACTCGGACAAGGCCCAAGTTTATGAGCTGTCACGACGAGTGAGCGAGCTCGAGGAGGCCCTTCGAAAAGCCCAACAAGGCCGGGTCACGGACACAAGCGACGACGACGACGACGACGACGACGGTGCCACCGAGGAAGAGACCCCGGTAAAAAGGCAGGGCAAAGCGGGTAAAGACACGGCGGCCGTGGTCGACACAGGCAGGGACGACGAGGACGTGGTCACGATGCTTGCAAAGTCGAGGATCGGGTGCTACAAGGACGACTTTGGCAAGCGCGACCTGCCAGACTTTCAACGCGGCATGGGCGCCGCCACTCCCCCCAAGTGAGCACAGCAGAGTCACTCTGTCGTGGTCCTGACCACAACCCCCATTCATAGGTGCATGCACAGGTGCGCCCAGATGGGCTTCAAGTATGCGGGCATCCAGGACGGCCAAGAGTGCTGGTGCGGCAATACCTACGGCTCCCATGGCAGCAGCAACGAGTGCGGCACCGAGTGCCAGGGCGATCCTGATCTCATGTGTGGCGGCTCTCTCGCAAACGACGTCTACCCGGCGAAACTCTTGCCGCAACTTGTCAAGGAAGGCTTCAAGCCAATCGACACCGCCATTTCCAAGCTGCGCTCAAAGATAACGTGCACAGGGTCCTCGCGCGAAAACAGGTTTGTGTTGCCCGGCGCATGCGAACGAATTCGCCTCTGTAACAGCAACAACAACAAAAAAAAAAAAAATATAGGCTCTGCTACGTCAAAAACCTGTTTTACAAAGTGGCTACGCGCGAGTTCATCCTCCAGATCGACAACACGGACGACATCTCGGGCGTGACGCTGCGAACGGGCGAGCTCAACTATGGCATCTCGGACCATTGCTCTGTTACCGGGATCCGTGGCGTCGATGTCAAAGTGGTTCGCAAATTGGACGACGCGCAATCAGTACGCTAGGTTTTATTATTATTTTTTAATGTTAAATTCAAATATTCTAATGTCAAGACTCTTCGGTGGGCCAGCGGCATTCACTACTTTGTTCACCGATTCCTGCCGTACAACATCATGCACGTCCTGCACGACGACATCACCGGCCTGTTTTTCGCGATGGTCAACTACCTCGAAAACTACTCGTCCAAGTCGGCGGACGACTTGCAGTCTGCCCCCATTGACACAGACAACAGAATCATCATCGTTGACGAGCACGCTTCTGGCGACTACAAAGTCTTTGTCAATCTGCTCAGCGATCGAGAGGCCATGCACCACGGCGAATTCGAGCCAAACACGATCGTCGTCTTTGAGGAAGCCATGCTCGGTGTCTCCAGGCGTGCCAACTGGTACCAGTACGGCTACGGACGTCCCCAGGGCCCCATCCCAAACAAGGTTAATAAAAATGAAAATAAAAATAATAATTTTTCAAGTACTTGCTTTTTCAATAGAGCGTGGACGGCAAGGACGTTCGGCTGATGGCAGACTTTTTGTATAAGCGGTTTGAGCGATATGCAAAGCTCAAGCGTCTACCAAGCGCCGACCTCGAAGACATTGTTATTTTCTCGCGGACGAGAAACCGCCTGATTGTCAACGAAAAGGACCTCAAGGCGGCTCTCGAAGTGCAGCATCCAGGTCTGTCTGTCGGCTACGTTCGGCTGGAAAGCCTCACTCTTTGGCAAGTGGTGCACATCATGCGCAACGCACAGCTGGCCGTCGGCATGCACGGCTCAATCCTCATCCTCTGTATGTTTATGGCAGAGGGGTCCAAAATCGTCGAGTTGTACCCGCACGCTGTACCCTCCAACAACTACGTTCCCTACAAGACCATGGCCAACCTACCTGGCATGAACCTCAGGTACGCCGCGTGGGAGAACAGGCATCTCAACAACACGATCGGGTACCCGGATCGCATGCGCCTCATGGGCGGTGTCCGCGAGCTCTCCCCGGCAAGGCAGCAGGAGGTCATCCACGCGACGTCCGTTCCGCTGCACTTTTGCTGCGAGGACCCCTTCTGGTTGTACAAAATCTTCCAAGACACGATCGTGACCATTCCCGAGGTACGTTTTTCGTGCAAGGGCTTTTCTTTTTTTTAA
>Ga0302230_10002375_pt1 | contig 11196 bp, 17 predicted proteins | sample II_Palsa_N2_1_FD_193523 | JGI IMG/M metagenome (GOLD analysis project Ga0302230, IMG submission 193523) | Peat permafrost microbial communities from Stordalen Mire near Abisko, Sweden - II_Palsa_N2_1 | ecosystem: Environmental > Terrestrial > Soil > Palsa > Peat permafrost | place: Sweden... | reverse complement strand
CCATCCTGCTCGAACTTCAACGCCTCTCGTATCGCAAATCGCAACGCATCGACACGGCTCTTAAATTGGGGAAAATCGCGGTCGTCCGCGTTCACGGACCATACGCCTGGATGCACCGGTGCGTAAGGGATCTTCAACGTAATCATTGATCGCGATAGCCCCAGGATTGCTTGGGGTTATCCTGCACATATGTTCGTGAGCCTGCCGTAGACTTTGTCGCTTCCGCCTGCTGCGACGCGCAGTGGTCTCATCGCGTCGTAAGAGTCAAACGGATCCGGAGGTGCACTCAATGATTGCTTGGCGCAACTGCTCTGCGCTGTACGGTTTAGAGATGAACGGCGCCGACGTATAGATGGCCGGAACTTCGCCGCGTTTGTCAGCGGTAGCGAGGATATAGGGGATGCTACGCTGGATCAGCTTGTCGAGAACTGGCAAGGCAGATTCGCCGTTAAGGTTCAAATCAACGACCGCCAGTTCATACGTCGCCGTTTCGGCAGCTGCCATGGCGCCCCGGTATGAGCCCTCACAATCGACCGGCGCATAACCGAGCTCGGCCAAGACGTCGACGAGTGTCGAGGCGAGCAAGTAGTTGTCTTCGACTATCAGGACGCACGGTTGTCCGGTGGACCGCGAAGCGTCGGTAGGCCCTATGTCCTTGATTGTGTCTAGCGTTTCCAATTCCATCGTCCACCCACCATACGCCTTTCCATGTTAGCTGCAGATAACAGCTGGACCTCTGCGCTTGGGGTTAGCAAGATATGGGCTGCGATCGGCTCAGCGTGCGTGTACGAGGTCCAGCTGTGGGAGCGCATCCGACTGAATACGATCATGGAGTCCGAACATCCTCTGGGCAAAGAGCTGTAGCCGTAATTCGCGCAGGAATGGCGAAAAGGTTACGGGTGACCGTTCCATTGCCTTCAGAACGCGATCGCAACCATCGTGGCAATCGTCCTCGCCATCCCAGCCGCCAAGCTCTCGCTCGACTGCAAATCGGTTTCACCCATGTGCACCGGCAGCTTTCTTTGGTGCCAAGGCAGTCGATAGATCTCCCACGTTCCTACCCATCCGGTGACCCCTGGTAGCTCGACGTGCAAGCTACGGATGCGGACCAAGCAGTTGCCGACCGTGGCCTCCTGAAGAGCATCAAACCTCATCTGTTTCTCCCCGCCCTCGACTAATCGACACCGGAGGCGTCCGACTTGAACGAATGAGGGCCTTATCAATGCCCCTCTGCGTTGGATACATCCGCCGCCGCGCGCAACTCCGCATCGGCCTGCATGAGTAGGTCCTTGGCGTGCGCAGCGTGACCGCCCAGCTCACCGTGGTTATCGTGTTGCGACATCTGCACAAAGTGGTAAGCCTGGACAATGTTGATCTGTGCGTTGCGCAGGTTGCCGTGCCGCTCGCCGATATTAACCACCGGACCTTCGTTACCGTAGGATTGGGGCGGCCCATCGTATTGTTGAGGCGAACCGTATTGCTGCGCCTGCGTGGCACAGCCCATGATGAGGGCGGCGAGCAGAGCGCCGCTGACGAGCAGAAGCTTGCTGTTCATGAGATGCTCCATGGCTAAATACAGCTGGACGTTTGACCGCCTAAGCGGATGCCTGATCGGATGACGTTCGCCCCCAATCGTCTGTATCGGTCGCCGCAGTGAATTGTGATCTACCCGCGTCGACGAGACGCATCAATCCCAGAATGCCTGCACGATCTGGCCACCGGATCCCAGGATGAGGGTGAGCCGGTTTGGATCGGTGTCGAACTTCCGGACGCCGTCAGTTTCCTTGAGGACGCGAGTGGTCGGGGGCAAATCTTCCTCGCGAATTACATCTTTGCCGGTTGGTGCCGAGCCACCCCTGGCGACGAAATATTTACCGATACAGCCGGAGCAATCCTCATTGTGTCCTGGCGCTTCCGCGTAGCCGGGAAAGCGCTCAAGCTTTACGGTATTCGTTGCGCTGCGTACGCGAATGCCCTTGTAGGGATGCCCGGGCTCGATCACAAAAATAGCCTCCAACTCACCGAACTTGCTGGCGTTGGATACATCGTCCGGCGCACGGCCAACCAGCAACAGGTCGAGTACGCCGTCGGCCGATGGTCCCCTGGATACCGCCACCACCTGGGGGTCGGTCCACGAATCCGTGCTGCTGATACCGCGCACACGCACGATATCCAGCTCCGGCTGATGGGCGCTGCGCATCAACTCAACGCTGGTGACCTTTAACAAGGGTTTTATCGCCTCATCGCTGTTGTCGTCTGACAACTGGGCTTGCTGGGCACTTGCCTGCGTAGTGGCAGCAGCGTTGCTTTGCGCCAGGCCAGCGCCGGCATAACCCAACGCAAGACCCGCCACAACCAAGGTGGAAACGATCAAACCGGCCTGTTTCATCGGGAACTCCTAACGGTCGTGGCGTCGACATCGCCGACGGCGTGGGAAGCATCGGACATAGCTGCTCGGCCAAGCGCTGGCGTCAATATGTCAGAGGACCTGGCAGCGTTGGCGAGCCCATCTTCGAGATGATCGAGTGCATTCAGAATCAGGTCCGTGGGAACGCGGTGCACCAAGTCACAAAATACTGTTTGTGTACTGGCGAAGCTGCCATTTTCGGTCAGTTTGTTGATCGGCGATCCGCCGCCGCATACGGAAAAATACGGACATTCTGCCTGGCATGCCGCCACGCCGGCAGCGATGTCGCGCGACATCGCCTGCATCGCCTCGCTGTGCAACATCTGTTCGAGCGTATCGCTGTGGATATTACCGATCAAGAAATCGTTGTACGCGGCGTTTTTCAAGCCCAGCAGTTCGGGCGAGAAACTGGATACGTTGCCCTTGCAGTCGACATTGAGCATTCCCAGCGGCTGCACCTGGGCGTTGCCGAACGGCGCGTCTTCGGGGCGAAAGATGCGTGCAAGCATGCCGTCGATTTCCCGCAGGAAACGGATCTGCGACGTTTGCCGCGACCGAGTCCAGAAGGTCTGGAGAAAATCACGGAAGCTGCTCTGCAGGTCGGCACCGGCGAATAACTCCGATACGTGGTCGCCTTCGGATTCCTCGACATTGAAACAGACATCTTCAATACCCTCCTTCTGATAGAAATCGAGCATCTCCTCGGGCACGGCCATGCCCTGCGTGGAAAGCACGGAAATCACATGGAACGGCACCTGTTCGCGGCGCAGCAGGCGGATGCCAGCCACGGTCTTGTCGAACGTACCGTGACCTTTTCGGGTCACCCGATGGATATCATGAATCCGCTGCGGTCCGTCGATGCTAACGCCGAGACCCACGTTCCATCGCTTGAAGAAGTCGCACCACGCCGCATTAATGAGCATGCCGTTGGTCTGAATGGCGTGCCTCACCTCGATGCCGTCGGGCCGCAGTTCTTCGATCAGCGCAAATGCAGCTTCGTAATAAGTGATGGGGATCACCAGCGGTTCACCGGCATGCCAGATCACGGTGAGCCAGGGCTGCGACCAGCCCGAGGCAAATACTTTCTGAAACACAGCGCGCACCGTGTCCAGGCTCATGCTGGAGGTGTCGTTGCGTTGCGGCAAATAGCAGTATTTGCACGCAATGTTGCAGAACGGGGTTGGCTGCAGCACCACCGTATCAATGGCGGGGACTACGGGCTTTTCTGGCGCACGCATGGCGGCGACGCTTACCAGTTGTGCCAGTAGTTGTGCCAGCCGTTACCCCAGTTGTGCCAACCATTGCCCCAGTTGTGCCAGCCGTTACCCCAATTTCGCCAGCCGCCCCAGTTGTGCCAGCCGCCGTTACGCCAGCCGATCCCGCCGAAGTTCAACCAGTAGGCGAGCAAGGGATGTTTGTCCGCGTTTTTCGCGGCGAGTTCCTGGGTGCTAGCGAGCCCGGCCTCTTTGCGGATCGAAGCTAGTCGCGCCGCCACGTCCTGCCTTGCGTCGCTTACCGCAGAGACTTTGGCGGGTTGTATCGGAGTGGCCTGTGCCGAGGCCAGCAGCACGGAAGCGCCGAGCACGCCAGCCGGCAGCAGAAAAGAAAGAGCACGACGCGTGAGATTCCAGGTAGCCATGTGCAGCTCCAAACGGAATTCTTGTTACGACGGATTGCCTGCCCCTGCGCCTGCCAATTCAAGGCGCTTTCCGATACGGATACTAAGCGTCCTTTTACCCGTAGGCAAGTCCAAAGTAGCAGGCCTACCCGCTGTTAGGCCAAACGCCAAGACAGCATTCTAGTGCGGCGTCGCCAGCAACAATGACGGAGACTTCTTCCGCCCGTAGAGCCGCAGAAATGGCGGCGCAATAGGGTTTGAACGACCTAAATGGGCAACGTCCACAATGCCGGCCCATACAAACTGTATTTCAGTGGACCGCAACCAATTCGATTGCCATTTTTGGTGACAGGGCCGATCGATCCTGCTTGCGTGACGGAAACCGACGTGGGCACCATGGACACACCAAATGAAATGGAGCTTTAGCGCATGACGCATGCCCTTGATGTTGCGGGTTTGGTGTTCAACGCTGCCGGCGCCTCGCTTCTGGCCCTCTGCTATGCGTGGAATGGTTCAGAGCTCAGGCCGAACGGTTCCGTGACTGTTGGTGGGAATCCAAATCATTCGAATGAGCAGCGCATCCGGATCAACATTCGTCGCTACCGGATACAGCGCTTTGGCATACCTACAGGCTGGCTGCTATTCGTCACAGGCTTCATCCTTCAGTTGCTGGCGATCCTGTAGCGGTACCGAATAACGATCGCGCGATGAGCTTCCTTGCCGGGCACGAGATATTCAATCACGCAGTCAAACGAATGTAGCTTCCTGATGGGAAAACCATGGGCAATTTGTTAGCGGCCGCGCGCAGGGGCACTTGCGAACTTGCTCTTTTCCTCCGTTGGCCCCTGAGCAAAGGCGCACCGCGCCGTCATTGTCCAAAGACGCTCACGTGCTCAGAGTGAAGACTTCCGTGGCCATCTTTGACCGGCGTCAGTGCGAAGAGCGCAACGCGCATTCACTACGCTCACGAGTGGCAAAAGGACGCGGGCAGCGCACGCTCTTCCCCACGCCGTCGACAGGGTATGGTCATTGCGACCTGGCGCGCTAAGGCTGCTCCTCTGCTGCCGAATACAGAAATGACCATTCAGACGAACCTGTAGATTTCTACAGTGCACAATGTCCGCAAACGCAGCTCTACTCCATGAAGCTTAGCCAAAAGGCTCGCTAGCTCCCTTAATGGGCCAAGCCGTTGCACAGACGCGTGCAACGTTGGGAGAAAAATTTAACTTCAAGGGGTGGTCATGGTTTCCAGAAACTTTCTTTCAGCTCCGCGCAGAGTCGTGGCTTTGTGTTCCATGGTGTTTGCGTGTATCTGCGCACAACCAGCGGGTGCCTCTAGTTCGCCTACGGTCCCCTACCAATTCATCGCGAAGTCGTACACAGAAGGCCTTGGCCGCGCGCCGGCGGCGTTACCACCGTCGGGGAGTTTCTTGACGAAATATCTTCAACAGCACACGCTCGCCCAATTCGGAGAGGAAGTTCAACGACTCACCTCTACGGAACCAGGAGAGCATCAGTTACGACTTTGCCAATCTCGGCAAAAAGCGAGTCTCGTGCCTCTTTGTCCGCCCGCGAAGTCGTTAGGAAAGCTGCCACGATGATGGTGTGACCATTGGGTCTGGAAATGATGCCGATATCATTGAAAGCCGCCGTTTCGCCTTCCAAAGAATTGGAAGTGCCGCACTTGTCAGCAAAGCGCACGCCAGCGGGCAGGCCGGCGCGCAAGCGATTGGGCACGGTCTGACCATACATAAGGCCTAGGAGCCGCTTCGTCGAATCGGCGGAAAGCAGCTGGCCAGACCACAGCTTCTCGAGGAAGTCCGCTGCTGCGTCCGGCGTCGTGCGGTTGCGCGGGTCAGCCAGATATGCTCGATAGCCGCGCTGCTGTCGTGTGAGCGCCGCCTGATCGCTTTCCTGTGCTGGAATGGATTGTCCGTTGGCCGTGTCTTTAAAGATGCGATCAACCTCGGCTTCGCCGACGTCTATGCGCATGCCCTTGATGCCATGCGCACGCAAAAACTCGGTCACCACGAGCGGCCCGCCGACCAACCTGATCAACGCGTCGACGGCGGTGTTGTCGCTTTCGCTCACAGTGGCCACCAACAATCGATCGACCGTGAAGCGCATGTGCTCTCCCTCGAACTGCGCACCGATGGACGGCACGGCGGCGCCATCCACGACATCGCGGCGGTCAATCGTCACTTCCTGCTCCAATCTAATGCGTCCGGTATCGATTTGAGCAAGCACGGCGGCTGCTACGGGCGCCTTGATCACGCTCATCATGGGATAGGCACGATCGGCGTTGATCCGGATTCGTGTCCGCGTATCCAGGTCCACGACCGTAATGCCCAGAACGCCAGGTCGGGCTTTGTCGGTGAGTTGCACCACGGCTTGCTGAAGGCGCATATCTGGGGACTCGGCGGCCGTAGCGGGCATGGCCAGCAAGAGCACTATGGACAGATTGAACCATCTGCAGACGAAGGACTGAATGGACTTGCTCATGGATTTACCAAGATTGGATATGCTTCCGAAAGCGTATCCATTGGATCGGCAAATATCGAGCGTGCCAGATTGCGACCTCGGCTGCAGTATCTGCAGTGATAGGGCTTAGTGAGGCTTGGCCTGGCTCACGGGTCCGCCTATCCTCCACCAGTGGCAGCTTCGCTCGCTTAGCGCGATCTCGGAGAGTAAGGAACGGCCGCTCCATCCAATAGTGAACAAGTGCACCGGCCAAGACGGGCGCTCTCGCGTAAATCGCAAATGTGAGAAGACGCTCACAAGCCAATCGCGTACTCGCTTAAGCGTTGGACCGGAAAGCACCGATTTTATAACGGTGCAACCAGTGGGCAGGCTGCGTATCATCGACGAGGCTTGCTGCAGCCGTAATGGCCGCCAGCTGCCAAGCAGTACAGATCTCCCAGCTACTCGGCCGGGCTCGCCTTTCTCGCGACTAGACATATTCACAGTGCCGCGTAGGGCTGGGACTTTCTGACCGCGCGCAGCAGGCTTCCTGGCTGAGGCTGATTGGGCATGTCCGCCTGTGCTTCCACTGCTGCAAGCTTACTGCCGACCACGGCTAGCAGAGCCTTTGCGTCCCCTAAGTTGAGGGGGATGTACGGTGAGCCATTGCATCGACAGTGTCATGTCGATGGCTTCGACAATCGTGGGGATCTAGTGGACGACAGTGCCAACGCGAAGCTGTTCCATCTTTTGAATTTAGCCCTCCCCAATGACACCATCACGGCCCTTCCATCGGTTGATGGGCTCTGGGGAATTGGCCCATCTTCGAAAGCCTCGTGGGCGGGCCACCGCGACACGCTTTTCACAGGACATGTGCGAGAAACCATAGTTTGGCCGCGCCCGTAAAGCATAGTTTGGCCGGCCGGGTTCTATCCCGTTAAGACGGACACTTCCAAGAAGGCCAATGATCGGCAAAAAGGAAGGCGCCCTTTCGGGCACCTTCGGTCGTTCAGATACGGACTAGGAACCTCCAGGCCTCATATCCGTACTCGTGAGCGTCAAGCACCTTCTGCGAGTTCTTCACACGCCTGTACCGTGTGAAGACCCAACGGAAGCCCTTTGGAGCTGGAATGTTCGACATGTTTTGCATGGCGAAGATTCTCCCTGAGGACTATTGCACTTGCCCGCTAACTGCCTCACGAGTTACCGTAAGGGTGATTGTAGTAAGGGGGTCAAGTGACCGGGTCGTCCCCGAACGCCGGACTCTGACAGGGCAAGCATCCGTGCTTGCCCTTTTTTATTGGATTTGGCCCGCCTTTTTAAGGTAGTTGATTCGCACCTGTGCCGCTTGCTCGCTAACCCCACACTCTGTAGCGAGCCTCCAAGCATCGGGAAATTTTTGCACGACTGCCAGTGGCATTAGAAACGCCCCTCCATAGTGATCTGCTTGCCATTCCGAGTCGCGATAAGGGGGGAGTTGCTCCGCAGACCTGAACCGGCGTGCCAGCGCATTGTTGTGCATGAATAGATGGCCAAACTCATGCGCCAATGTGAAGCGGTCGCGGCCATTTTCTCGGCGAAGCCCATCGTAGACATCTTCTCGTAGCCGAATTTCGGTGTGTTCGTGAAAGGTCAGAGCGTGCGCATTGCCCATTTCATCCATCTCACCGATTGTGAGGTTGAACTCTGGCCACAGCTTTGGAAGCGCGACCGCTGCAAATCGATAGAGTGGGAAGAAGTTCGTGCGCGTCGGGACGATCGCTCGAAACTGCTCAGCCAATTGCCAAATCTCTTTGGCACTTCGGGGAGATACCTCGAATCCGCGAACACGCATATGAGAATCCTCAGTCTACAGATCGCCTAGAAGGCGAGCGATGTCGGCTTCTGAAATGGTTTCAAATTTTCGAGCGAAGGCCACCGCCAGTTCTTTGGCTTGGTCCGATCGCCCGTTTAGTGACACGGTCACTTCCTTCGCTTGTTGTGCAGCAGCAAAAGTCAGCTGCCTTGATTCGTGCTGCGATAGGTTTAGAGCATTGGCTACTCCTTCTAAAAAGCCTGCTGGGGCCGGCTTTCTGCCGGTCTCGATTGCAGAAATAAACGCAGGTCGAACTCCGACGCTTGCAGCTACGTCGCCCATTGTCAGGTCACGGTCGATCCTCATTTTCCTGAATAGTTTGCCGAATTCACTCAGCATGGCGGCACCCTCGCGGTGGTGGACAACTTCTTCGCACTCCTGAATTGGTGAAAATATAACCTACAGGAAGAATATGCTCCTGATTGGGTTTGATGTCAAGTGCGAACACAGGATGTTGTGTTTAGGGATTTGCCGACGCACGTCAGGTGATTTTCGCTGTGCGCAGGCGTGGTACAGATCAGCTTGGACATAGGGGCAACTCCGCATAGCTTCCGAGAGTCGCCGATCTGATCGGTTCACTTGATGTTTAACGCCACCGTTTCACCCGTCACGGTCTAAGTCATATCGAGATAGATTCCCGTAGCTTCACGGCGGGCGAAAGCCGCGGAACCAAAAAGAACCGTAAGAACTTGATGTGTGATAGAAATCACATGTCTGGCAAGAGGCCAGGCTGTCTGGATGACGGGGCAATGGAGTATGTGGTCGGACATCGAGACCAAAAGTGACTATCTCAACTATCTTGAGATCGCAGAGGTGGTGTCCGAGATCCTGCTGGATCCAGCGATGCGCCCTGTTTCGGTTGGCATTTTCGGCACCTGGGGAACAGGCAAATCAAGCCTCCTAAATCTCATTGAGGCTGAAGCAACGCGCGAACGATGATGTCATCGTTATCCGCTTTGACGCTTGGCTGTATCAAGGGTTCGACGATGCACGCGCGGCTTTGATGGATGTCATTGCGCGAGCACTTTACGAAAAAGCGAAGGAAGACGCCGGCCTATTGGGGCTCGCCAAACGTCTTCTGGCACGTGTGAACACCGTTCGCACGCTTGGTCTTGCGATCGAGGTTGCGGCTGCCGCACATGGCATCCCAATGTTTGGTGCTGCAGCGCGGGCTGTTGGGGCCTTCGGCAACTATGTTGCCGGCACACCGGACGCTGACGATGCAAAGGCCGTTGCTGAGGGCGGGAAGGAAGTTCGCGGGCTTATAGATCCTGAAAAGAAGAAAAGCCCGCCCGAAGAGATTGATGCGTTTCGAGCCGAGTTCGGCGAGCTGCTGACCAAGCTCGGAAAAACGATGGTTGTTTTCGTGGATAACCTGGATCGTTGCCTGCCGACTCAGACCATCCATACGCTCGAAGCACTACGCCTCTTTTTGTTCATGGGGAGCTCGGCATTTGTCGTTGCCGCCGACGAGGACATGGTGCGTCACTCCGTCTCCCAACACTTTCGGGATGCGGATACCCGTGCTATGCCGGGCGTACATTGCGCGCGCGAAGGCGTGGATCGCCGGTTACCGAAAGCAAAATAAGCGACGGGCCAAGACGTTGCTCGAAGCCGGGCTTCTCAGGGCATACATAGCAGGGGAGATTAAAAGTCAGGATGACCTTGTCGCTCATTTGTGCGCGAAAACCAACGTGCGGAAGCACGTGGCAAGGCTCTTGGTATTTCAGGCCATCAGCAGGCATGCGAAGTTGAAGCGCTTCCAAGCCAAGTCAGAGCACAGCCCCAGCGAAAAGAGGATGCTGTTGAAAGGAAGATCTGCAGGCTACATTTGAGAACTACAGGGTCTTTTCTTGTTGAGACCGCGCTGGCGAGCCAGTTGAGATAGTCGGTGTTACACAAATACGACGTCGACTACGACCAAACAGCAGCAGAGGTTGTTATGAACGTCCCTGAATCAGATGAGGCGCTGATTCCTGGCGAACTCACAGGTTCGTCCCCGGGACGAACGCTTGGTCGCGTTCATGCCGCCTTGCGCGGTGAATTCGACGCAGATCAACTGGAACCCGACGAGGCTCGCATTTTTGAAGATCTCTGGGGCGTCTATATGGCCGGTCCGAACCCAGAGCGCGATGCTTTTGTGGCGAAGATGTACGCGGAAGGTGGCTATGTTGGAGAGGATGATCAGGGCCGATTGATCCGCACGCTTCCCGGAGGCGCCGTGGAATTCATCGAGGATTCGAGCAATGTCTGACTATTCACCCTAGTACATCGAGCCGATGCGATACCTGACAACAAGCACAACCCATCTCTACGCGTTGAACCTATTCGCCACAGGCAACGATCAATGCCACGGCACGCTCGATGTCGTTCTGCGTCGTGGGGGCGCTAACGGACAAGCGCAGCGCACCCACGGTGGCGGCACGTCCCACGCAGCTCCGGAATGCTTCGATGCTGAAGCTGCCTTCGAGTTTGTCGAAGCAGCGTTCCACTCCTAGGGCATCGAATACAAATGCCTTTTCGGCGGCTCCGGGATTGCAGAAGCAACCACCTCGGATGGCGACGCCATGCTCGTGCGCCAGCCACTCGACACGTTCGTAGGGCAGGACGCAACCGTCGTTCTTCAGCACATTGAAGGCGACGATACCGCCCCGCTGCTCCATATCCCGAGGGCCATACAGACGCACCAATGGCGCTCCATTACGGTGTCGTAGTGTCGCTGCCAGTGCCAGGAAATGCTGCGTATGGGACTGGATATGGGCACGCAGGCCAGTGCGCGGCATGCGGGCGAGAAAGGCGAATCCGGACTCGATGGCGGCGAGGTCGAGAAAGTTGGGGGTTCCGTCCTCGAATGCC
>Ga0302230_10002359_pt1 | contig 11267 bp, 19 predicted proteins | sample II_Palsa_N2_1_FD_193523 | JGI IMG/M metagenome (GOLD analysis project Ga0302230, IMG submission 193523) | Peat permafrost microbial communities from Stordalen Mire near Abisko, Sweden - II_Palsa_N2_1 | ecosystem: Environmental > Terrestrial > Soil > Palsa > Peat permafrost | place: Sweden... | reverse complement strand
CGTGCAGGTTTCGGTCTGCGACGAGCAAAACATTTGGCACGATCCCTCCAAGGGGCCACAGGGCTGCGTGTAGTCACTACTGCCGCTCGTGGCAATTGCACGTTCGTAGCACTGAACCTCTCGACTCGTGCAAATACCAGAGGCACAACGCAGGGTGGTAGCAAACGTCACATTGATAGACGACGTGTTGCAGGGATTACCGTCCGTTTCGTTGAAGGGGACCGGAGGGCAAAATTTGGAAGTCGAGCTAACGAAAAAAAAAAAAACATTTTTTTAAAATAAAAAAAAAAAAACCAGTTGTTCATATTTAGAGCAGCACATACTCGCAATAAACGTCCAAATCGCACTGCGAATCGGAGGCTGTGTGGCACTTTTGCGTGGGGTCTTGGCTGATTTGACAGTCCTTGCAGCACGGTGTGTTGGTGTCACTATTAATTCATTTATGAACAGATCGTTTGAAGAAGAAAAAAAACACGTTTGCGCCGTACTTATCACATTGGGAACCAGGGGTCAACGTGCAATTGCTGTAGCAGCACTTGTTGCCCGCGCAGTTTTCTGTGCCTCCGCAGTCACATTGCTCATTGCCCTCCACAATGCCGTTTCCGCAAATGCCAGAGTTTAAGACGGTCAACCCGCCGGGCAGCACCAAGCACGAGCCCGTGACTTGTGAACGTTGGCACATTTGCATCTGAGAATTGGGCGAAAAACTCGTTGCGCCACCACTCTCGGACGGGTTCATAATGTACTGTGGAAAAAAAAAAAAATGAGTTTCCCACTTTAGTCTGAAAGTTACCGCTCCCTGGCAATCGCACGAACTCCCGTCACCACACGGGTTGCAGGTGTCGCAATTGGGTTCGGTACAGCTTTGAGGGCACGTGCTCGACACGCAATCGTGGACCGAGCCTACCCGTGTTCATTCAATAGTGAAAAACAACAACGTGCGAGTCTCTTACCAAAGTTGTGACCAGTCTCGTGAGCAAGCACAAGCCACTCCTCGTCTACCGCTGTAGTAATTGCACATCCTGACACGTACTGTGTTGACCCATCGCTAGCGGTCTGCGAGAACGTGCTTGTCTGCGAAAAGAAAATAGGTTGGAACGGTCCTGCTTCATCAGTTTACCTGGCACAATTGATTAAGCCAGGCAATGCCGATCGTAGGCAGCGTCGAGCACGTCGTAAACAAATGATACAGTCCAGCCGAAGGGTCGCCATTTGGTCCGCGCCTGTTATTAGTATTCAGAGTCAAAAAAAAACTTTCTTTTTTGTTTTGTTTCCTTTTAGAAAACATACCACTGCGCAAAGGCACTAAGACGTTGAGTGATGGTCATGCTGTCAGAGCAAGGCGAGTTCCACAGCTCGTCGGCAACGGCAGTCGTAGCAGTGTCTTTGATGTAGATATTGATGACGCCGAGCATGACGTTGAACACGGCATTGTACACGGCATTGGCCATGTTGAAGTCTTCAAGGACCTGCGTTTGAGCCTGGGATGGTGTGGTATATTGGATGACATAGTTTCCGTCTATCGCAACTCCCTTTTTATATATTTATTAGAGAAATTTTTTGTTTAGGTTATCCTACCATGTAGAGCATGCGAAGTTCCACAGGACAGCCTTCCGGAACATCACGCTTGACGCCATGGACGACAGTGCTCAAGTCTGAGGCATTGATGGCATCTTTGTCGCCAAAAAGAAAAAAAAAAGTTTTGGTCAGGACATAGATGAAAACAGAATCATGAACGGTACGGCGAATGTGGAAGGGCTTCATGAGCTCTTCCGTGACACCGCAGATGTGCGCTCCAGAGTCGTGGACCTCAACATCGGTGGACCGGTAGACAACCATGCGCACATCATCCTCAAGCGCACGCTTCCGGCTGTGCGTCGCACGGGTCGAAATTTTGCTCGTCATGAGACTGAACGTGTGCGGAGTTTTGATGTAGTACATGACGTCGTTGAGGGTGAACCCGCCCGTGATCAGGGCCGAGCCGTCTGTAGTGTCGTGTACAGTAATGCGAGCCCATCCCTCACCCAGCGACGACTTGGCCGTGCCCCTACAAGAAAAATAATAAAAACCTCCGCACATGGTGTGTAAGAGGAGAGAACGTACGCATAGTAAATGTGGTTAATCTTTTGCTCGACACCCTCGCGCACTCTCTGGTGGCCTTTGGAGACGGTGTGGACGGCGGCGGGGTGGAGGAGATCTTGCTCAATCGCCAGCTTAAAGTAGACGGTCGTGCCGAACACGTCCATCTGGGCCATGAGGTTGTCGGGGAAGGGCTGCACGTGCTTGTGGACCGCCTGCACCGTGCGGCGCGACGACACGTGGAGTACGCGCACGCCGTTTGCCTGGACAATGTCAAAGTCGTGTAGGGAACGGGCGTTCAGTGACCGGGCTAGGGGGGTGGGAAGAAGGCGGGTTAGACTGGCTTCAATGGGACAGACCGTGTGTACTGTGCGCGTTCGTGACTGTGCCGTCGTCGTGGCTGTGGCCGTCGTCGTGCCCGGAGTGGGCACGGCCTCCGCGTGGCGTTGCCGCAAGCAGCAACCCTGCGACCAGCAATGCGAGGAACGCGGGACGCATTCGCAGAACAAAGTTGTTCTTTGAACAAAAAAACAATCAGTCACGTTTCCTTTTTGGGGCTCAAACAAAGCAGCAGTCAGAATTGACAGCGTCCGGGATGACGTGGGAAAGGGACGGCGTCGCGGATGTTGTCCAGACCGGAAAGGAAGAGGATGAGCCGCTCAAAGCCCATGCCAAAACCGCCGTGTGGCACGGAACCAAATCGGCGGAGGTCAGTGTACCAGCTGTACGTCGACGAGTCCAGCTTATGGCGTGCCATCTGCTCCTCCAAGATGGGAAGCCGCTCCTCCCTAAGACTCCCGCCCACGAGCTCGCCGACGCGAGGCACAAGCAGATCAACCGCAGCGACCGTCTCCCCTGGCCTAAAAAAAATAAAAATAAAAATACTTCAAATAAATCAAAGAACTTTATAAAAAAATACGTTGCGCCGTCTCGGTCGTTGCTGCGCATGTAAAACGGCTTGATGTCGCGCGGGTAATCGGTAATAAAGATGGGAGCACCGACGACTTGCTCGGCGAGAAAGCGCTCATGTTCGATGTGCAGGCCGTGGCCCCAGTCAGTCGTGTTCTTGAACTTGTCCCTGACTGGCTCCAGGTGTCTTATGGCCTCCGTGTAGGTCATGGAGGCGTACTTACCATCGAGTTTGAGGAGGGCTTCGAGGTGATCAGTCACGCTAGACTTGGAGGGTGCCTTCTGGTCCGCGGCCTTTTGAACATCACACGCGTGGGCATCAAAGACCTCGAGATCCGATCGACATGCCGACAACACATGCGAAACAACCGCATGGAGCAGGCCTGCTGTGATCGAGTTGAGTTGCGGCAGCGTCCTAACGAAGGCCGCCTCGGCCTCCAGCATCCAAAATTCAGCCAAATGGCGAACCGTCTGCGAGTTTTCAGCCCGAAATGTCGGTCCAAATGTATAGACCCTCGTCAGTGCAGAGGCAGCAATCTCTGCCTACTGTAAGTATTAGCCTAGTTTCATTATCAAAAATGTGCACCTGGAGTTGGCCAGAGACGGTCAGGTAGGTTGGTACGCCAAAAAACTTGTGCTTCTCCGACGGATCCGCCTGTTGTGCCTCCCCAGGTGTTGCTACCACAAACATCTCTCCAGCGCCCTCACAATCCGTCGACGTTAGGATGGGTGTGTTTACAAGGGTAAAGTCGTTTCTCTGTTGAGGAGGGGGGAGAGTGAGAAAAAACGTGAACAAACTACTACTTACCTTAAAGTACTCGTGGACAGCCCACGAAGCCTCGCTGCGCAAGCGAAGCACGGCTGCCATTAGTCTAGATCGCGGCCGCAGGTGGCTGATATCGCGGAGAAACTCGAGTGAGTGCGCTTTCTTCTGCAAGGGGTAGGTCTCCGAAGGGCACTCGCCGATGACGGTGATCGATGACGCCTGCATCTCCAGGCTCTGCTCTTTGCCGAGACTCTTCTGGATGGGACCGATGCACTGGACGCTCGTTCCCGTTGTCAGCCTTGCAATGGATCGGTCGGTCAGCAAGTACAAAGAGACATAGAAAGAGTCGTTACCGCTTGGCAGCATCCACGTGTGCGATGACTTGCAGGCCCTTGGACGTCGTGCCATCGCTGACCGTCACAAAGGCGACGTTTTTCATCAGTCGCACCGAGCTCACCCAGCCGTACACATCATGCAGCGCCGGTGTGTTTGGCTGGTGCTCGGCCACGATCTGCCGTATCGTCTTTGCGAGGAGCATGGAAAGGGAATCTGTTGGGTCACTCAGTTTTTTTTCTTCTTTTTTCGTCCAGCACTTCGCTCCACGACACTGCTGGTGCTATGGCCTTCTCGTCGGCAACCGTGGCACACGCACATCAACTCGTCGCACAACGCGACCAGCTCGAGAAGCAAATCAAGGAGGTCAACGAGGCACTGATGGCGGTACGCAAAAGCATTTGCTCCGGTCTACTCGTGCTGACGTCGACCATTTCAAACAGCAAAAAAACGTCGGGATGGATGGACACCTCCTCGACCGCGATGGTTTCCCGCGAGACGACATCGATGTGTACCAAGTGCGCACACTGCGCCACGAAATGGCCCGTAACGTTTTTTTTATTTTATTTTATTTTATTTTATTTTTGGATATCCAATCCGACATGCGTACAACGCATAGGACTCCTATTTGATCACAAGGAACTCACTAAACAAATCGAGGCGGCCCTGTCAAACGTCCACGAAGAGCAGCGCAGCAGCAATGTGTCAACGCCCCAGCAAAGTACATGTCAACCAAAGAAAGAAACTAACCGATGCGTTTGGTTTTGCCTCAGCCCTTTTGCCCTACGCAATTGTGCAAGATGTCGCACCAGACTCACCTGCACACAAGGCCGGTTTAGTCAAGGGCGATCTTCTGATCCGCTACGGTCACGTCGACGCTGCCAACCACCGGAACCTCCAGGCTCTCGCCGAACTGACGGCCGCCTCCGAGGACAAGACGATCATGGTCGTTGTAGAACGATTGGGATCGGGACGTGTGGACCTTCTGCTAACGCCCGGCAAGTGGAACGGCCGTGGTCTCCTCGGGTGCCTTGTTCTTCCTTACAAGCCCTAGCTCTCCCCAAGCCAATATTATTGCTCTTTCGATTTTGTAATTTTTTTTTTATTTTTTATACTGCAATCATTCCTTCCACGACAACAACAGGCGACTAAATCTTTCTCATTTGCCACCAGCCATCCAGGCCTCGATGTCGGGGATTTCCTTGGGCGCAGTGGTGATGATCTCGTACGAGGTTTCGGTGATGCGGATAACGTCCTCGATCTGACGTATGGAAAAAGGCTCATTTAGATTCCAAGTACTGCAGCAAGTAAATAACAAAAATAAAGACGTACTCGGACACCTCCAAAGTTGAGGTACGTGTCAATCACGTCAAAATTGTAATACTGCGACGTGCGGTCGTTCTCGCGCGCCTGGTCGATGAGCATCTCCACAAAGTAGATTCCTGGCTCCACCGTAAACACCTGGTTGTACGCAAGGATCCAAGGCGACGGGGTCGGGTCGTGCACATCCAAACCGACGGGGTGGCCAAGTCCGTCTAATTATTATTGTTAGTATATTAATTAAAACAAAAAAAAAAACGTCAGGGTCTTTTATATTACGGGGATAAAAGGTCGAGAGAACATTAGCTACAAGGAGCTCTTCGACAGAGCCGACGAGGATATTGGCGGCGACGAGTCCTTCGACGAGCTTGCGGTTGGCCGTGGATGTGATGGTGCTCCACGAGACACCGGGAGCACAGGCCTCGATGGCGGCCTTTTGGGCGTTGAGGACAGTGCTGTAGATCAGTGTCTGCTCGTAGGTGAAAAAACCATTGGAAGGGAAGGTGCGTGTGAGATCTGATGTGTAGCCTCGGTACTCGCCGGCGGCGTCCACAAGAACCATGTCGCCATTGTGCACGGGTGCGTCGTTCTTGATGTAGTGCAGGACGGCGCCATTCTTACCCGCTCCAAAGATGCCAGTGTATGCCTGGAAGCGCAGGCCGCAGTTGTAGCATTCGTACAGGAAGAGCGACTCCAGGTCCGACTCGGTCCAGCCCGTCGGCTGCACAGCCTGCATGATCGACTCGTGGGCGCCGCTGGTGACGTAGCTCGCGATCTTGAGCAGTTCAACCTCACGTTCGGTCTTCACCTGGCGCACGTAGAAGAGGTACGAGAGAAGGCGCGACGCATCAAACGAATACCTAGCAAGACGTTGTTTGGTATTCAGGGTCGTTGTATTTTAGTACGGTACGTGGACAACTCGGGGAAGCGGTCGAGGGCGTCCGACTCGCTCACGACATTGAACTTGGAAATCTCCTGCTGGCGAACATAGGTGAAGATGTCGTCGTCGTAGATCACCTCGTCCGAGTCGGTCTGCGCCTTGATAGCTGGGGGAGTCGATTAAATAAGATTTGCACATCCGGGATACCTTCAAAGTCCTCGACACCACCGTCAAAGATGATCTCGGACTGCGACTTGCGGCGCACGAGCAGGACCGAGTACGCCGTGTCGATGTTGATCAGGAGAGAGACGTCTGCCACGTTGTAGCCCGTAAGATACCTGAAACGGCACGGCTCGGTTAAAAGATAAGGCACGACGACAAGACGTACAAAAAGTTGGAATCCTGGCGAAACAGGACACCCGTGTCCGAGTTGGACCGCACCTCGGCCGGGTTGCCAAGCGCGAGAACCCACTCGTTCGGCTCCGAGCTCGCGGACGACTTGAACTGGTTGATAAGTTTGGCACGCTGCTCCTGGAACTGGCCGACAGCACCCGGCGGCGTGAACGGCGTGGCGCAGTCGGCGGCGACGAGCCACGAGTACGCCTCTGCAAGGAGCAGCCAAATGGAACAATAAGCTTCTATCGGACGGAGGGCGTGCGCGTTGTTACCTTTGGGGCAGGCGTGGTACACGACCATAAACAAGAGCGACGTCAACAGCAGGACACGAGCCAGTCGATGGCGCTGCAGGAAAAAGATCACTCAGTACTTGTCGATACATACAAAGAAGGAATGGCAAGGCGCACCTTGTAGTGCTGCAGCTGTTGCTGCGCGGCATCCACGTCCAGTGCCTGCGCGCTCGTGACCATCGTCATTACAGCAAAAACTAGGAGAGCGTCGGTTAGTAACCTCGCCAAATCTTAGTCGACTGCACAAGTGAAGAAAGAAAGAAAGAAAGAAGAAAGAAATGAAAGAAATCGGATGAAAAAATATGTGCCTGATGAATTCAGTTCGTTGGAGCGATTGGACGGGGAAGGCGACAGAACGATCCAGTGAGACCACACAAAGAAAAGTCAATGGAACGATGTGGCGTGCGCCAGAGAGAGCGCGAGGGGGTGAAGTAATGAGTTGGGCCCGTCGATGACGTGCACACCCAGAGCACGAGAGGGCGTGCAGAAGAAGAAGGGGCGTGTGAGTTCAGCAGGGAGCGAAGAGGACGGTGCACGCACAGCACAGCAGGAGAAGGGACACAAGAGCACAGCAGGAGAAGGGACACAAGAGCACAGCAGGAGAAGGGACACGAGAGCAAAGTAGCAGAAGACAACAGCACACGCGCAAATAGAGCGAGGCGGCCCTGACTTAGGACCCCCAAACAACCCACAGCATAAAGCTTAGTCGATATAATAAGTATATCGACTAAGAATTTGAAAAGTGCGCAATGCAATCGAGCCAAACGACGACGGCCGACAACGACAACGTGCCGTTCGAGGCGCGGATCGACAGCGTCAAGACCGTCGCAAGTATGGTCCAGGCGATTTCGTCGCAAGCGGTACGATGACCTTTTTTTTGTGGCTCAAATGCTAATGGACGAAAAAGCGCGCCACCTGCTACGTGACTGCCAAGGGTGTCCGATTCTCCACCGATGACTCGCATTCGGTCCAGGCGTTTGCCTACTTTCAAAAGTCGTACGTTTGCGTAGTTTGCTGCTTGTGAGTCTCACAAGCCGGACCGCTTTGTCGTAGAGTATTCCGTGAGTTCAGGCTCGAACGCGACCTCAAGTTTGTCGTCAATCTCGAGTCGCTGCTAAACTGCTTGAACATATTTGGGGCACCAGCAAGCCAGGCCACGGCCAACGTCTCGCTGCATCTGCTCTATGACGAACAAGATCGGGCGCTGCAGCTGATGTACGAATGCTGATTGACTCAATTAAACCTCTTGCGCCACAGCCTCAACGACGAGGGCGTGACGACCACCTGCCATCTGCGGACGTACAACTCATCCCCTGCCGTCGACTTTGGCTTTCGAAACCACGACATAGTGAACAAGATCATCATCAAGGTGTGTGTGCGCGCAAGACCAGAGGCAAATTAATCCTTTCCCCAGTCGACCTGGCTCAAGGATGCCTTTGACGAAATGGACGGCACGAGTGAGACGGTCAACTTTCTGATCACGCCCGTGGCGCCGTACCTGCGGATCTTCACTGTCGGCCTCGCGGGCAGCTCCGAGGTTGACTACCCCAAAAACGCCGACGTGATCGAGACGTTCCAGAGCGAGCACATGATGCTCCATGGCTACCGACAGAGCTCGTTTGCACCCGTGATGAAGGCTCTCGCGATCTCGCACAAGACATCACTGCGCATGAACAGGCGAGGATTCATGCACCTGATGTTTATGATACAGCTCCAGTCGGACAATGACGAGATGCTCTTTGTCGAGTATTTCGTATGCAACTATTTCCTCTCTCTTTTTTTATTGAAACAAAAAAAAATTATATATATGTATAGCTCGCCCCTACCGAACAAGAGGAAGAAAACGCGGTTTCCGCCCGAGACGGGGAAGGTGAGGCCGACCCAGAATCTATGGAGGCCGATTCCTGACGATCGGATCATGATTCAGTGTAAATCCTGAAATGTAAAAAATGTTGCTTCTCATCGATTGTTTCTCTCTGCACTCTGGTCCGTATTTGTATTTTATTTTTTACACGCGAGTTTATTTTTAGATCCTAGACGCCACGAGCAGACGCCAGTGCATCCATCTTCTGACGAACAGTGTTGTCCAACTGGCTAAACACTGCCAAGCTGCCGTCAATCCCCGCCTGGAAAACGGTCTCGTAGCGATCGCTGTGCAGACGTGACTCCATCTGTTCTGAAAGGAATGAAGAAGAAAAAGAAGAAAATTAATTATTACCTCCAAAAAGGACACTTTTTTCGATTTGGGTAAGATGCCCAATGTCATCTCTGGTCCATTGCCAGACTCTTCAAGATAGTTGATATCTGCGATAGTAACAAATACGAATAAGAATTAAATTGAAAAAACCAACCCCAACTTGTTTTTTTGTACCAAGGAGCGCCTTGCCGTCCAAGAATCCGACTGAGCAGGCTGCGCATGCGTCCCAAACAAATCATAAATTAATACGAAATAGGGCAAAATAGACGCCACGCACCACACAGGTAGTCGCGCATGGGGATTCCTGCATCGATCATGGCCAGGGTGGTCGCGTTTATGCTGGCTGCGGTTGTGCTGCCGTCCGCCTGGAGAACCTGGACGTAGATGTCGATCTGCGAGCGCGGGAAGAGCTGCGTCATCACCACCGCCTCGAAGGACTGCTTCAGGGCCACCGCCACATCGACGAGTTTCCTTGACGAAAAAAGAATAAGGAAAAAATACGAAGCCAACCAGCAAAACATACCGGTCGCCTCGCGTCCTCCGTCGTCGCTCACCCGAGCTGAACGTGGCCATGCTGTACTCGCAGTTGAGCACCGCATGGTCCTGGTTGCTCACGGCCTTGCCGCGGTGGCGCACTTCACGAGGACCGTACACGGCCACGAGGACCTTGGTGTTGCCCATTTCGACGTACGCCGAGCCGTCCGACTCGCACAGCACGCCCATACGGCTTTGCATGCGACGCAGCTCGTGTGGGCGGCGGCCGTCCAGGCGCAGGCCTTCCGGGGTCACGTACTCGACCTTTGCTTGTGCCATTGTCAGGGTAACTCACTTGTCACATGCAGCCTGCCCGAATGATGTCGCCGCACAGGTGGCGCTCCGGGTGTGTTTGGGATGTGTTTGGACTGCTGGGAAACGTGGTTGCGTGGGCTGCGATCCTGTTTGCCTACATTGTCGTGACCGTGTGGACGATCGTGCCGTGGCTGGGATGGACATCCGCTGGTGTGGGCAACCTCATGGTCGTGCACGTTTTCTACGGCCTGTTGGTGTGGTCGTGGATCAAGGCGACGTTCAGCGATCCAGGTAAGGGCAATTCTGTTTTGTGTCACTCAGAATCGTCAATAGGGTACGTGGAAAAGGCGCCACACGACGTCAAGCTGTATGAGACCTTGCCGGTAAACAGTGTGCGCGTTCGGTTTGGCGAGCATGTGACGTACTGTGAGCGATGCAATAATTACAAGCCGCTGCGGGCACACCATTGCTCGACCTGTGGCCGATGCGTTCGCCTCATGGACCACCATTGCAGTGAGTTTATTTATTTATTTATTTATTTATTTATTAATCAATAATAGTGTGGATAAACAACTGCGTTGGCGAGTACAACCAAAAGTTCTTTTTGCTCTTCTTGCTGTACGTGTGCATCGCCGCCTTCTACACGTTTACAATCATCCTGGCCCGGCTACGGCACTGCTTTATGACGACGACTCAACAATGCCATGCGGACAAAGGCAACATCACATACGTGCTCAGCGCTATCGTCCTCTTTGTCGCCCTGCTCTTTGCCATGTTTGTCAACGTCATGGGCGTCGACCAGCTGTGGGCCCTCTGGAAGGATCAATCCTATATCGAAAAGATCAAGCGCGAGCGCGGATACGACATATCTGGCGAAGGAACCACGACTGCTACGACTTCAACTTCCAAGTCGACGACCTCGACTGGCTCCTCGCAAGGCAATGATGATGACGACGACGACGACTGCGAATCGCCAACAGGTCGGTCGGCCTGGAAGTTTCAGTGTACGCGCTTAAGGCACGTGTTTGAGAATCGGGGCGAGAAGGGGTTTTCGTTCTGGTGGCTCTTGCCGGTGGACACGCCCCATCGTCACGACAGATGGTTTGCCGATCTGCAGGAGATCCACCAGTACCTCCAGCCGCCTCAAGTCGACACAACATTGATAACTCAAAAGATTGCTGAAGTTTCCTAACAGAACTCTGTCGTTCTTGCTTTTTTTTTTTTTGATCAACATTTTAGACATATTGCGTTTATTATACAAAACCAACTGGGCAACCCATGACTACTTTCCAAGGGGCATCCGACCCT
>Ga0302230_10002340_pt1 | contig 11318 bp, 14 predicted proteins | sample II_Palsa_N2_1_FD_193523 | JGI IMG/M metagenome (GOLD analysis project Ga0302230, IMG submission 193523) | Peat permafrost microbial communities from Stordalen Mire near Abisko, Sweden - II_Palsa_N2_1 | ecosystem: Environmental > Terrestrial > Soil > Palsa > Peat permafrost | place: Sweden... | reverse complement strand
CGAGGTACCCTCGGAGAAGCGTCGTCCACCGATGGCGTCAATCTCGTCCATAAAGATGATGCACGGTTGATGTGTTTTTGCGTATTCTGCATCGAAAAAAAAAAAAAAAAACTTGTGGTGAGAAAAAGGAAGGAAGGATAGGAAGAAACGGGGGTCTACCAAACATCTCGCGGATGACGCGGGCACTCTCACCAATGTACTTGTCAACGATGGCCGAGGCGACAACCTTGAGAAACTTGGCGTCAATGTTGGAGGCGATGGCACGGGCCAGGAGCGTCTTGCCTGTGCCGGGCGGGCCGTAGAGCAGGACGCCCTTGGTTGGCTTGATGCCGACACGGGCAAACAGCTCGGGGTTGAGCAGGGGCATTTCAATGGCCTGTCAGAAGAGCACGTCAACTTTTTTTTTTCCCTCCCCCCATCTAGCTCGAGCTTTTTACCTCGCGGATATCACGGATTTGCTCTTGCAGACCGCCGACCTCGCTGTACGACACTGTTCCGGGGGTCTCGAGGGTCATTGTGTGGACGAGCGGGTCAACCTCACGCGGGAGGATGCGCATGATTGTGAGCGTGGTCATGTCGAGCGTCACGCGCGTGTCCTTGATGAGCTTTTTCTTGTCGACCTTGCTTCGGCAACCGACAATGTATCGTGGGCCGCTGCTTGCCTTGACGATGACTGTTGTTGTACTCTTTGTTTTAATGGCCACAGAGCAAAAACAGTGGCACAATACAGCGCTCAGCGTCCAGCTGCTTGAGAATCTCGCCAATGATCTGCCCCACGCTCTGCAGCGCCTTTAGGTCGTCCTCCGACTTGTTGTACTGCTTCTCCAAGTTTCGTTCCTCCAATCGCACTGCCGTAAAAGAAAAAAAAAACCCAAAGGCTTGAGCACACACACAGTTTTAGAAAGGTACTGTCTTTCAGCTTGGCCTCAAACTCGCGGTGCAGCAGCAGCTGCTTGCGGTACTCGCTCAGCACCTGTGCTCGTGGGTCCATTCGAAGTACGTAGTGATGTGCTGACGCGCCCTCTTGGCTATGTGGCTTGCACCGTGCTAAATATGGCCGCATTTAACAAGACGGTCCCAGTATGGCTTCAGGTCCGGTCAACTGGGAGGCGGAAATCGCAGCGACGGTGGCCGAGGGGCAGGCCAAGCAGGCGTCGTCTGCGACGTCGGCGCCCATGCACGCCATCTCGCTGTACTCGGACGAGGTGTGCCGCAGCGCGGGCGAGGCCTACATGGTGTGCAAGAACGACAATAACCGCGACCCGTCCAAGTGTGTCCAGCAGGCCGCGGCAGTGCGTGCGTGCATGGCCACGGTGTACGTTTTCCCCTCCCACGTTCGCACGTTTGCTTACATGCCCCGGTAGCTTTAAAAAGGTCAAGAGCGAGTGCGCAGAAGACTTTACACAGTACTGGGTCTGCCTCGACAGCCAGAACCAGGGCTTCCAGTACTGCCGGAAAGAGGAGAAGAAGTTTGCCCAGTGCGCCGTGGCCAAGCTCGGCATTGGCAAGGAGCGATTGGACCTGCTTGAGCAGGGAGCTCTTGCGTCCTGGCGCAAGATTTAGGTTTTTTTTTTCTTCCTTCTTTTGTCAAGTCCTGTTTTTTTTTTTTTTCCGCAACACATAGTGCTCGTATCATCGGCTAGGTTCTCATCTGGGTTTTGGGGGGGTACATGTAGGGATCTTATAATTTTTACACATTTTTTTTAGTACATTTTTACAACTACAACAGCGATAAATTAAGACGCGTTTGAAACGCATTTCAGACCAGGCCACCAAAAAGAAAAGAAAAAAAAAAGGGGGGGAACATATCTTGCGCAGGTCGAGTCCGTTGAGCTGCCGACGAGCCCTATCCATGTAACAATTTTACTGATTTCCTATTGGTCTTTTGCATCGCTCCTCAACTCATCGGCTCGTCGCAAATGCATCTCAAATACATTTACAATCCGTTTTCCAGCTTATTTGAGGGAGATCTCCTCGGTGTCGCACTGGTAGGCGTGGGGGACGAGACGGATGAGGGTGTTCTCCTTGATTTCGATGCCGGGGATGGACTGCACGGGGATGTCGCCAAAGTAGGCCAGGAGGCACCTGAGGACGGTCTCGTGGGCGACAATCATCACGTCCTTGGAGTGCCGCTCGAGCTCGAGGATGACGGGTTCGAGGCGAAGGGCGAGGTCGCGGTAGGACTCTGCGCGCGGGTAGCGGTGGCTGAATGGGTCCTTGCGGTGGCGCTCGTACTCTTCGGGGTACTTGGCCTTGATCTGCTCCTCGCTCAGGCCGTCGCACACGCCCGGGTTGAGGTCCACCAGGGCCTTCCACTCGACCATGTCGGGGAAGTCGGCGGCCGTCTGCTTGGACCGTTCGCTCGTGCTCGTCCACACAAGCAGCGGGCGCTTCTCGTCCGGGCGCTGGATCGGGTAGGGCGACAGGCGGCTGTGGTTGCTGTCCATGAACTCTTTCAGCTTGTGGCTCAGCTTGCGTCCCGAGGCCGAAAGCTCTGCCGTTGCACCGACCTTGTACGTTGTGTCGTCGGTGCTTTGTCCGTCCTTTTTTATTATTATTTTTAAAAGAACGAAATTTTTTAAAAAAAAGGACTGTACGCGGCAGAGGAAAATGTTGCGCCGAACAATGTGCGTGTTCATGAGAAAGTAGACGATCCGCGTGGGCAGGTGGCCCTTGACACGGTTGACCTGGAGCGATTTGCCCACGTTGATGAGCTTTACAAAGCTCAGCTCGGGATCGTCAATGGTCTCGTAGGCCTTGCGGTACTTTTCTATGCGCAGTTCAAAGTCGGCCGTGGCCTCCATGGGTGAGGAGCCCTCGTAGTCGGGGCTGGTGTGCATCTCCTCTTCCACCGCCGCGGCAATGACCGACTGGTCGTCGCACAGGCACTCGAGGAAGATGGTCTGGATGCCCAGGTTGGCCCCGTTGATCGCGTCCAGCAGGTGCCGCCGCGCCTTGTCTGTTGCGTTGGTCGCATCGTATATCCCGACCTGGCCGCCCTGGCGAAAGTACGTGATCATGTTGTGCAGTGCTTAAATAAAAGAGTAAGGGCCGTGTGTGTGTGTGTGTGGGTTGCATTTTTGCCAAAGTACCGGCGTTGGCAATGCGCAGGCGGTTCTCCACACCCTCCTTGTTGTCGTGGTCAAAGAAATCGGGCGACTGCTTGGCGCCCAGGAGCTCGCGCCTGTACATTCCCACGTCAAACACTGCCGCGCAATCATGTTTGTCAGAAGCACTCGGACATTTCTAATCAGGATGGGACGCACCCGAGGTCTTGAAGCCAATCCAGTTGAGATACCGCGCCAGCTTTTGTGAGATGTACGTCTTGCCCCTTGCCGGCAGGCCCACGAGTATGATCGCCAGCTTAGGAGGGGGGGGTCTGGTTCAGCAACGGTTCATCGGCGCCAATTGCCCGGTACCTGTTCAGACGCCATTTTTCACACAAATGACGTCCACAGGGACCACCGACGTGTGCTACCAGCTCATCAACTGCCGCGTGCTCAAGCCCAGCGGGACGCTCGTGCGCGATGACCTGTACTATCAGAACGGCAAGATCATCGACCCCAGCCTGCGGTTCTTCCACGACAAGATGCCCGCCGATGTCAAGGTACAACAAGGTGCCAGGGGAAGGAAAGCCCTAATACATACGTGCCCCGCTAGATTGACTGCGACGGCCTCATCGTCGCCCCCGGGTTCATCGACCTGCAGATCAACGGCGGGTTTGGCGTGGACTTTTCATCGACCACGGACCTGGAGAGCGGGCTGCGGCACGTGTCGGTCAACCTGCTGCAGTTTGGCGTGACGTCGTACTTGCCCACGCTCGTCAGCTCCACGCCCGAGTTTTACCGCGAGGCGCTGCCGCTGCTGCGACCCACCGTGGGCACGGCCAACTCGGGTGCGGCCGTGCTGGGTGCGCACCTGGAGGGCCCCTTTATCAACGAGACCAAGCTGGGCTGCCACGACAAGCGCTACCTGTGCAACTTTGCGCGGGGGATCAACAGCCTGACCGAGGTGTACGGGCCCGGGCTGAGTAACGCAAAGATTGTCACGCTCGCGCCCGAGCTGCCCGGCAGCAGGGAGATCATCTCGGCCCTCAGGGTGAACGGCATTGTCGTGGCCGCGGGGCACTCGATGGCCACGGTCGCACAGGCCGAGGACGCCGTCAACGCGGGCGCAACCTACATGACCCATCTATTTAACGCCATGAACCAGTTCCACCACAGGGACCCAGGCCTGGTGGGCCTGCTGGGCTCGAGCGAGAAGAACGGCTTCAAGAGGCCCTTCTACTCGATCATCGCCGACGGCATCCACGTGCACCGCAACTCGGTCAAGATTGCGCACGACGCCCACCCCAACGGGTCCATCCTCATCACTGACGGCATGGCGGGCATGGGCCTCAACCAGGGCGAGCACCACCTCCACTTTGGGTCGCAAAACGTGTTTATCTCGCAGCGCAGCGAGGCGTTCCTCGAGGGCACGAGCACCCTCGCCGGCAGCGTCATGACCATGCCGCACTGCGTCCGCAACTTTCGCGATTTCACCGGCTGCAGCCTCGAGGAGGCCCTCCTGGCAGCGTCCCTGCACCCGGCGCAGGTCCTCGGCATCCAGCGGCAAAAGGGCACCCTCGCATTTGGCGCCGATGCAGATTTTATCGTCTGCGACGACGACCTCAACATCCGCGCGACCTTTGTCAACGGGCAGCTGGCCTGGAAGCCTCCCACTGGTTCATTTTAAAGTTGTAGTTGGCCAAATAAAAGGTGACACTCGTCGTTCGCGATGTTCAGATGTGCTGACAAAGCAATTTCGGGGTATAAAAACGGAGGCACACTGGGGACAGTCCCTTCCCCATTTTTGCGCTGAATGCTAAGCCGAGTGCTCCGTGTCCGCCCATACTCTACCACAGCCATGTCTGCCGTCAAGCTCTACACCGCCAACACGCCCAACGGACGGAAGGTCGGCATCGCCGCCAAGGAACTCGGGATCGACTATGAGTTCAACCTGGTGGACTTCAAGACCAAGCAGCAGAAGGAGGCGTGGTTCGTCGACAAGGTCAACCCCAACGGCAAGATCCCCGCCATCGTCGACCCGGCCGGCCCCAACGGCAAGGAGGTCCGCGTGTTTGAGAGCGGCGCCATCCTGCAGTACCTGGCCGAGAAGACGGGCAAGCTGCTGCCGAGCGAGTCCAAGTACGAGGCCATCGCGTGGGTCTACCTCGTCAACACTGGCCTCGCCCCCAACCTCGGTACGACAGTCGGTGGTGGGGGCGCTGAATGTACTAAACTGTGCGACTCTTCCTCGTAGGCAACTACTTTACGTTTGTCAAGGGCTGGGACGCGTCCAAGCCTGTCGAGGAGGTCGCAGCCAAAAAGTTTACCGACGAGCTCGCCCGCATCCTTACCGTGATCGACGACCAGCTCAAGAGCCACGAGTACCTTGCCGGCAGCGAGTACACCATTGCCGACATGTAAGCCCGAGTGCCCAGGACATGTTAAACTGTTGACGCTTTCTGTCTGCAGCAACCTCTTTGGATGGGTCGGCTCGGCCACCGCCGCGCCCATCGTCGAGCCGTACCCTGCGATCAAGGCCTGGGTCGCCAAGGTCGGTGCGCGCCCCGCCGTCCAAGCTGGTGTTGCACTTTTCAATTAGGAATGCGTATTTTTTATTATTTTAATTTTACAGTCGATATTTGCCCATAGTTGGAGAAGGGGGAGGAGGGGAAGGCGGGGGCGTTGGAACAGGCGAAAGTACATCTAAGGAAGGGCGAGATGTGAGCGGCATAGGAGGAGAAGTCACAGCAGACGCGGACATTACGACTTTAGCCCCCAAAGTCTTTTCAGAAAGCAGCGGATCGGGAATAGGAGGAGAAGCGGGCGGCGAGACAACGGGGGGCGTCACGATTTTCTTAATTCTACGGCGAGGCGCGTCCACAGCGTCCTCGCTCGCCGTTACGTCCTTGACGACTTTGACGGCTTCTTGAAGCGGGGCCTCCTCCTCCTCCTCCTCTTCCTTTGCCGCAACGACAAACGGCTGCCTGGCTGGTTGCTTGGAGGCCCACTCGCTTGGAGGGTAAAAGGATGACAGGTGCTCGGCGGGCACCCTGAGCTGCTCAGGTCGGCGCGCGTGCTCGAGGAGCATGTGCTCGCGGTAGAGGGACGCGATGCTGCAGAGGGCTTGCACGTCGTGGCGCGCGTCGTGGGCACCGACGAGCGGTCTCCCGTGGACGACTTGGTAGATGTGCCCGAGGTTCCACTGCTTGGAGTGGACATTGCCCCTCATCACCTCCAGGGGCGACAGCAGGAAGAGGTCCTTCGAGTCGAGGAAGCGCACGCCCTCTGCGCGCATGCCGCTGCCCGCAAAGCCCGCGACGCCGTCCAGCTTGTGCAGCTCGTGCAGCGCGCTCAGCAGCACCCTAAAGTCAAAGGAGCCGCCGTTGTGTGCCACCAGGGCCAGGCTGTGGTCGGGCGGGTGCACGGCCCGCAGCCACCGCATGAAACCCATCAGCGCCACGCGCAGCGGCGGTGCGTTGACCAGCATCCGGTCCGTGATCCCCGTGATCTTGGTCGTGTACATGCCCACCTGGGTCTCCTTGACATACGTGCTGAATGGCGGCGGCGGCGGCGGCGGCGGCGGCGGCGGCGGCGACGGCGATGCCCAGTCCACAGGGTGGAAGACCTGCGCAGCCACCTGCAGGATGCGGCGGGCCCCGTCGGCCGTCGTCTCCAGGTCAAACGCGACCCATCGCGTTTTGTTGTTCACGGCAACCATTTTCACACTCCAAAGTGGCCCAGCTCACTGTGCGCGACGCCGCGTGGCTGGCCCGCCTGCTGGCCCAGCACGCGCTGACGCCCGCGGCCGACCGTCCGTTCGCGATCGTGGACGTGCGCGACAGCGACCACGCCGGCGGGCACATCCCCGGGTCCATCCACGTGCCCAGCACGACGTTTGCACGCAACGTGGGCTGGCTGGTGCAGCAGCTGCAGGGCAAGGACGAGGTCGTGTTCCACTGCATGATGAGCCAGCAGAGGGGGCCCGCGTGCGCCCGCGTGTTTGCGAGGGAGCTGCAAAAGGCACGGTCGGACGAGACAGCGGCGGTCACGGAGCCGGTCGTGTCGGTCCTCACGGGCGGCTTTGCGAACTGGGTCAGCATCTACCGGCGCCAAGCCGCCACCCTCATCGCCGACTATGACCCCAAGGTGTGGTCCTAGGACTACTGTCGTCTTTGTGCGCTAGAGTATTTGTAAAGCCGCAATGTACAAAAAAAAAAAAACGTCTAATAGTCCATGCCATCAACATCCTCGTCGTCCTCCTCGGCGGCGGCGTCGGCGACCTGCTGAAGGGCCAGCTCGGGGTTCTGCTGGATGTACTGCTCCACGAGCTCGCTCAGGACCTGGCGCAGGAGCGGGTCCTCCTCTTCTTCGTCCTGGTCCTCTTCCTGGTCCTCGGCGTCTTCCATCGTGACGTCTTGGGAGGAGGCAGCGGCCGGTGCAGCAGGCGTGGCAGGCGTGGAGGACGACGAAGAAGACGCCGCCGCCGCTGCCGCTGCCGCCGCTCCCTCGACAAAGAGATGGCGGTTGGTCGAGCAGATCCGCCACAGGTCCATGAGGACGCGGCTGATCTCGTGCGAGGCGAACTGGTACTGGTGGACCGAGTTGGGGTTGGCGGCAATGCTCGAGAGGGCGTGAACAATGTTGGGGTTGGCCAGGGCCGCCTGGATGCGCGCGTCCTGCAGCACGAGCTTGACCATTGGGTGGTCCAGCGGAAGCGCGTTCATGGCCGGCGCGTCGTCCTCGGCGTCCAACGAATCTTGCGCGGTGTTGGCGTCACGCTCGCCCAAGAGCCACGAGCATGCGGCCTCCTGGTTGTTTTGCGTCGCACGCAGCGAGGCCAGCACGTCGTACCGGTTAAAGCCCATCTCACAGAGCGACCGGAACACTTGCGCGTTGGCCCTAAACGTCTCGCGCTCGTAGCGCGCCTTGATTTGCGTCTGCTGCGTCTCGGTCAGCGGCGTCTCCAGGGTCGCGGTGCTGCCCTCGTTCTGCAGGATCCAGTCGAGGGCGAGGATGGGCGACATGCTAATACAATAATATTATTTTTTATTCGGAAACAACAACAACAAAAAGAGAGAACTTGCCGGTTGAGCAAAAGAGCCTTCTGGGCGACGGCCTCTGGGTAGCCCATGGCGACGATCTGTTCGAGCGACTCGCGGTCCACCTGCAGGGGTGCAGCACGCAGATCGGGCACGCCGTTTTCTTGTGGGGCGGCAGCAGGAGCGGCGGGTGCAGCAGCAGCCGCGGCCGCCTCGGTGGCGCGGTGCATCGACTGGCCAATGTTGGCCAGGGTGCCGACGAGGTCCACCAGGTACTTGCGGAACTCGGCCGTGCGCATGTTGATGTTGCTGTTGGCGTGCTCGCCAGTCGAGGTCGATGACGACGACGACGACGACGACTTGACCGACGCAAACACCTCCTTCATCGCCTCCTGGATCAGGGTCGCGGAAATCGACGGCGACGGCGACGGCGACGACGCGGCAGCACTGTCAGCGTCGACGGCATCCATCGGCGCAGCACGCATCGGCACCACCACCACGCTGTCGCCGTCGGCGGCACCAACCGCGCCCCACGCCGCCGACCCGTCCAGCTTTCTGCCGCGCAGCAACACGTGCACGCCCGCGCCGCCGCCCAGACCCAGGCGCGACACTGTCGACGACACCGTGTCAAGCAGCCCGACGTTGGCCGTTTGGGGGCCGGTTGCGCCCGTCACACAGAACTTGACAGCGACCATCTTTTTTACCATCAGTCAGGCCGAACGAACAAAAAGAAGAAGGCGAGTGTGCTGCGTGCTTGAACCCTGTCTACGTTCACCACCAAGCAGAAAAGAAAAAAAAGAAACGCCGCTGACGGGAAAAAAAAAAAAGAAGTGTGTTCCTGGAGTCGAACGCTCTACCATTAGAGCTACAGGCCCTTCCAACTGGGCCCGTTGGGATTCGAACCCAAAACCCTTCGATCGCAACTTCACTTCTCTATGGCGGAATCTGAATTCTATCCTATTTGGTCTGTTTCCGAAGGCTCGTGTGGTTGCTTTTTTTTTGGTCGGGCTCTTTTACTTTTATCAAGTCCACAAGGAGTCCAGACAACCTATTACTGTATGTTTCGCTTTTGACCATTTTGACCATTTTCATGAATTTTCATGAATTTACAGTATGGTCGCGGGGTTGGGCAATGCCATCGTGATCGCGATGACCTCTCTCTCGCTGGGCAGCCGCTCGCGTCCGACGAGGCGGATGCCGTCCTTGGGCTGCATGACGACTGCTGGCAGGTGGGTGGCCTGAAGAAGAAAAAAAAATTATTTTTTTCAAGGAAAAATAAAAAAAATAAAAAATATTTACCTTGATGACTTGGGTCACGTCAAAGTGAAAGTGGTAGAGCAGGTTGGCGACGAGGGTCTTCTGGACGTTGAGTGCAAACGCCTGGCCGATGCAGTTGCGGGCGCCCGCGGAGAACGGGACAAAGGCAAAGGGGTGTCGTCCCACGGAGCGCTCGGGCGTGAATCGCTCGGGATCAAACACGTCGGGGTTGTCCCAAAACTCGGGCAGATTGTGGATGATCTGCGGCAGGATAAAGACCTCGGTGTGGGCGGGCAGGCGGTAGATGCCGCAGTCGAGCTCCTTCTCGAGGTAGCGTCCGTAGAGGGGCACGGCCGAGTGGAAGCGCAGGGCCTCCTTGATCGTGCACTCGAGGTACTTGAGCTGCTTGAGGTCGTCGTACTCGAGCTCGTCCACGGGGCGGCCCTTGAGCACCTCCATCAGTTCGGCGACGATCTTGGCCTCGACCTATCATAAAAAAAATATTTACATTTAACAAATAAATAAATAAATAAAAGAGAACCGACCTGCGGGCGCATCGCCACCTCAAACAGCAGCCACGCCGTCGCGACCTTGGACGTGTCGTGGCCGGCAAAGATAAACGTGTTGACATTGTCGTTGATCATCTCGTGTGTCAGCTTGTTGTGCTCCTCGTCCTCTGCCGTCAGCAGCATCCCGAGGAAGTCTGTGTTTTTCCCCTCGACCACCTCGTCAGCCGCAGCAGCTTGCTCGTTGACCCTTGTTTGGATGATGCGGGCACAGGTCTCGTGGCAGTAGTTGACGGCCTTGACGTAGGCGCGCCCCGTGTCCATGAAGCGATGCCACAGGAACGGGGGGGTCTCGGGGTGGGTGAACACGTGGTCGCAGACGAGACGGCACGCGGTCTGGACGGCGAGGCTGTACGCGTTGGGCTTGTCCGAGTCGGCGCCCTGCTGCTGGGCGTTGGTCTGGTAGCCGCACGCAGTCTCGGCAATGATGTCGAGGGTGCAGTTGCCCAGGACGGTGACGATGTCAAAGGGCGCGGGCGTGCTGGCGGCCTTGCGGGCGACCTGCACCATCGTGGCCGCGTGCTTTTTGTACACGTCAAAGTACTTTCTGAGTGCGCCGATGTGGAACGCCTACAAGTACGACGTGCTTTCAGACCCAACAAACAAAAGACACGTACGGGCGTGACGAGCTTGCGCTGCATCTTCCAGCTATGGCCGCTGCCGATCAGGATGCCCTTGCCCAGCCAGCTCTCGGCAAAGATGCGGGTGGGCTTGTTCTTGGGTAGGTCCATAAAGTCGCCCGAGACGATGGCCCTGACGGCGTCCGGGTGGGTCACGTACACGAACGGCTGCGTGAACACGCGCAGCACAAACGCGCCCGGGTTGGCCGACACCGCCATCCGCTCCAGCTGGACCATGAGCGACGCGGGATCGAGCGGGCTCACGTACAGGTGGCCCAGCAGCGGCAGGTGCGGGGCCTGGGGCAACTTGGCTAGGCTGGCGAGCGCGTCCTCGTGCGCCGCCACGGCACGGCACACGTAGCCCACGACGGCGCACACGGCCAACGTCGCAGCGGGCGTGCCAACGAGCAGGGCGAGGCCATCGACGGCGCGGGTGGTGACGTACAGCAAGGCGAGTGCGAGCAGCACAAACACGACCCTATAAATAGACGGCGGAAATGAAACCAGAGTGAAACAATAATGACCACCCACCCCATTATGGTACCTTGCGCGGAGGATTTTGCTGCGCTCGGCGTCGGCCAGGTCGCGCGGCCACTTGGCCAGGAGGGCCTCGTACTCGGGCGAGACGACAAAGGCGTTTTTGATGATGGAAGACATTTGCGAAACTGCGAATGTACGTGGCGTGTTTATTGTGACAAGCATCATCCGGGCACGGCCTGGGAAGAAGGGGCGATGCAATATTAGAAAAACGGGAGGAGACGGAAAGGGGGGAGAGACGGAAAAGGGGGG
>Ga0302230_10002328_pt1 | contig 11352 bp, 10 predicted proteins | sample II_Palsa_N2_1_FD_193523 | JGI IMG/M metagenome (GOLD analysis project Ga0302230, IMG submission 193523) | Peat permafrost microbial communities from Stordalen Mire near Abisko, Sweden - II_Palsa_N2_1 | ecosystem: Environmental > Terrestrial > Soil > Palsa > Peat permafrost | place: Sweden... | reverse complement strand
ACGTTCGGCGTGAGCCGCACGGTGCTGCGCGAGGCGCTTCGCACGCTGACCTCCAAAGGGCTGATCGAGTCGCGTCCGCGAGTCGGCACGCGGGTGCGGCCACGGCACGCGTGGAATCTGCTGGATGTCGACGTGCTCGACTGGTATTCGCGCGTCGCGGAGCCAATGACGTTCGCGCTCAAGCTCCAGGAAATGCGCGAGATGATCGAGCCGTACGCGGCTGCGTTGGCCGCCGCATCGCACGGCGCGGAGACTTTCGATGCGCTCGAGACGGCGCATGCGGCGATGGTGGCCGCGCGTAACGTCGATGAATGGGTGCGGGCCGATCTGCGCTTTCATATCAGCGTTCTGGCTGCGTGCAGCAACGAATTGCTGATTCCGCTGGGCACGCTGATCGAGCGCACGCTGGAGGCGCAGTTGCGACTGAATGCGAAGCGGGCTGAGGTCTACAACGCGTCGCTGTCTGAACATACTGCCGTGTTCGAAGCGATCCGCACGCGCGACGCCGCAGCGGCGCAGCAGGCCATGGCAGGTTTGCTCGGCGTGACGCGGCGGCGGATCGAAGGCTGAGAGGGGAGAGGTTGATCGTCGCCGCGCTAATTCCAGAGTTTCCTTGGAGCCGCCTGCCAGCGCGAAGGTGCCGGCGCTGCGACAGTCGTGGCGTGGTGAGGGCTCGCCAGACGCTTCGCCAATAACGCATCAATCGTCGACTCAAGCACATTCAGCTCAACGGGCTTTGGAAGAAACACACTCCAGAGTGCCGATTTTTCCGCGGGCGGAGTCTGGCCTGACGACAGCACAACCGGAATCTGGGCGAGCGCCGGATAAAACTTCAGCCGCCGGCACAGCTCGACGCCATCCGTTCCCGGCATGTTCCAGTCCGTGACGATCAAATCGGGGAGGCATCGGCTGGCCTTGTACAGCGCCGCTTCGCCGTCCTCCGCAAGGATCACATGATGGCCGTGTCCCTCTAGTGCCAGCTGAAGCAGCCAGAGCGAATCGACGTCATCGTCGACGAGGAGGATGGTGGACATAGCTCGAAAAAGTCAGGAGTTTCCTGCTTTTTCCGCAACAAACATGCCGCCCGGGTGGCGCCTAGGTTTGCGGGTGATCCCCGCCTGCGCCTGCAACGAGGCTCGCCAGCTGGTCCATCGACACGGGTTTGGTCACGTGCGCGTCAAAGCCCGCATCCGCGGCTTTTTTCTTGTCCGCGTCGCCGGCGTATCCGGTTAGCGCGATCAGTCGAGTGTTCGCCAACGCCGGGTTGCTGCGCAGCAGCTGCACGAGATGCATGCCGCTCATGTCCGGCATGGAGACGTCGATCAAAGCCAGGTCGGGGATAAACGTTTCAACCACGGCCAATGCGTCCGCGCCGCTGTACGCGGTACGAACCCGGTGCCCGTCAAGTTCGAGCAACATGGCCAGGGCGTCGATTGCGTCTGCCTGGTCGTCAACGAGAAGGATCTGTTTTGCTTGCGCCATGTATAAAGGTCTGGCTCCTGTGAATTGGCTTAGCGCCAAAGCTTTTGTATCAATGCGAGTAGCGCCACCGGGGCCGTGCCCTTGCGACAGTAACCGTCGAAGTTGTGGCGCGCCTTTCCCGTTTCGCGGACGTGGTCGTCGTCCAGTGAGGTAAATGCCACGATCCCGAGGTTCGTTGTCGGTAGATACGTCCGTAACGCCTGGGCGGTTTCAAAACCGTCGCGCTCCGGCATCATGATGTCGAGCACGACTACGTCTGGAACCCAGTCCTTTACGCAGCGCAAAGCGTCTCCACAACCGTTGGCGGTACGCGTTTCCACACCTTCGTACGACAGATAGACTGCGAGGGCCTCTGCCGCTTCGGGGTTATCGTCGACCACGAGCACGCGTGGGATCGCGTTCAGTATACGAAGCTTGCGAGCGCTCCAGGTTTGACACGGAGAGTGGAGTTGAGACAATTTCGACCGCCTTGAAAACGTTGACCGTGGACGAGCAGCAAGGCGTATGCCACCTTAAGATCGGTCACCCTTACATAGCCCTTCTACCGTAGTCAGAAACATTTGCATGGGAGCGGGCTTTTGCAGACAGGCATTCCACGTCCGTGCCTCTTCGGCACGCGGCGGGGCGGCCGAATGGACAAGAATAGGCAGGTGCCCAAGCTCAGGATGGGCCCTCAACTGACGGCACAACTCCGCACCGCCCATCAGCGGCATCATCCAGTCGGTGATCACGAGATCGGGGACGCTGACTTTCAGGTGATCGAGCGCTTCCAGACCGTTGCGCGCACAACATACCGCGTATCCTTCGTGGACCAGAATAGCTTGCCATGCGGCGAGCATGTCCGGGTCGTCATCCACAAGCAAGATTGAGTGCATTCGCAACTGCCGGTTCGTGAGCATGGGGTTTAGCCGTGCAAAGGCATGCAAAAGCCGTTCCATTGCTTGCGCTGCGCCATACTGGGCCCGCGATCAGGTGGCGCAAGGCTGCATGGGCCGCAACGGCCTGGCGCGGGCCCGTTTGACCCGGTAGAAGCAGATTCCTGTTGTAGAAACGATACTGACTGAGTAGCCGCTATGACCGACACGCCCATCGGACCCCTGCGCGGGTTCGCAAATTTTATCCGCCGCGAGCGGATTCGCCTGACCAACCAGTGGATGAAAGCGGTCTTCGGCGACGTCGACCTGGTTGAAGCCGACAAGCTGACGTACGAACAGCTTGCCGACCACCTCCCGGAAATCCTCGAAGCGTTGTGTGTAGCCCTCGAAGCCGAAGACCTCGAAAAAGTAGAGCCGGCGATCGAGCGCGACGCGCGAATGCACGGCATGGTTCGCTGGCGCCAGGGATACCGGATCGAAGAGCTGGTGCGCGAACTCGACCTGTTTCACCAGACGCTGATCGACGCCCTCGATGAGTTCGCGGAGAGCGAAAGCGCCTTCACGCGCCGTCATGAGAAACGAGCGGGGCGTCTGATTGCCGAAGCGCTGAGTCTCGTCACCTTGTTGTCGATCCGCGAGGTGGTCAGCGAGCGCGACCGGAAAATCGATGAATACACCGGCAGGCTCGAACGCGCGAATCACGAATTGAAGTTCAACCAGCGGCTGGTCAGCGATCTGCATGAGTCGCGCATGCAGATCACCCGCAGCGTCGTGCATGACCTGCGCAATTTCCTGAACGCATTTTCGGTTGCCCTGGCGCTGATCGAACGGGCACCCGCGAAGGCGGAAGCGGCGTTGACGTTGGCCAACCGCCAGGCGACGGATATGAAGCAACTGGTCGACCAGATGGTGGAGTACTCGGTCGTGCTAGGGGATAGCAGCCCGCTCGCTGTCGAGCCATTCGACCTGAGAGGCCTGTTCGATGAGCTGGTGATCTCGTCGAGGCCCGCTATCGAGGCAAAGCGCCTGCGCCTGCTTACCGCGTTCGACGCGTCGCTGGTGCCGGTGACTTCAAACCGTCTCAAGCTGAAGCAGGTCGCGCTCAACCTGTTGTCGAATGCGACCAAGTACACGGCGGCCGGTGAGATTGAACTCGCTATGGCGCGCGAGGGAGACGAGCATTGGTCCATCCGGGTCTCCGATACGGGTATCGGGATTGCGCCTTCGGATGCTGACCGGGTGTTCGATGAATTTGAACGCGCGGCCGGCGACGATATTCCTGGCACAGGACTTGGACTCGCAATCGTCAAGGAGCTTTGCCGCGTGTTGCACGGACAAATCCGTTTCGAGTCGCGCGAAGGGCGTGGGACGACGTTTGAGATCCGCTTTCCGCTTGAGCTCGAGGTGGTGAGCTAGCCAGTCGTGACGTTGCTTTTTTCGCAGAGCATACTGCTCCCTCGTCAGGGTTCGACAAGGGACGCGGCTGGCGAGTAGGGGCCGTTTGTGCTGATTGCGCACTCGTTAGGCGGCCCGTACATCATGACCTACACCAAGTATTACGGGCAGGACGTGGCGGGCCTGGTCTTCGTAGACGCTTCGCATCCGGAGCAGGTTCAACGATTGAAGGGTGTGGAGCCGGAGCCCGATGCTTGTTGCGTCCCTTGCCTGGGCGGGCGACTTGCGTCCCCTCGCGACTGCTTTTATTCCCCAGGAACAGAATCAAAGCCTACGCGATGTCCAGATGGTGCGTGCATATGGACCCACCTCGTTGGGCCCAATGCTCGTTGAGTACGATGCGATAAACCAGACGCTCGCCGAAGCCGGAACGTTTCGGCGACTTGGCAATCGGCCGCTTTTTGTACTCACTGCCATGCAGCCGTTCTCTGAAGAAGAACTTCAGCAGATGAAGATAAGCGCGGCTCAGGGTGCCAAGGACAGGGCTATCCGGAAGCAGATGCAGGACGACGAAGCGACGTGGTCGTCCAGAAGCCGGCATCAACTGGTCTACGACTCTAGCCGCTACATCCAGTTTCACGGCCCGGATCTGGTGATCAACGCAGTGCTGTGGGTTGTCGATACGGTGCGTGCGGATGCGGCCCACTAGACTGACGATGCGCTTCGCTTAAGCGGCAGAGAGACGTGTCGCGCTAACGCCAACATTGTCAAAATTTTTGATTGACAAGCTATTCCATGCAATAGAAACTTCATGACATGAACACGCCAGCCCTTATCGCCATCGCGATTAAACACCGAATGATCACCGTATGGGGTCGATCATCGGGGGCGTGTGCGCGTTAGCCAGTAAGCAGTAACGCAAGTCACAAGGCCTCGCCGGAAACGGATGGGGCCTTTTTCTTTTGGTGGCTTCTCCGTCAGTCGGCTCAATCGACGGAGATGACCATGCAACACGCTAGCCCGCAGTTCGATTGCTCCCAGTTATCAGGTGATCATGCCGCCGCGCGAGAGACGCACGCGCCGAGGATGGTGATTCACCTGAGTCTCGTGCCACAGCAGACCGTGTCGTGGCGAGTGGTCTCGGACTGTGAGGTCCGCGCACACGGCTCGCGTGTGTGGCTCACACGCATATTCTCTCCGCACGACTACTGGATGCAGGCCGGCGATGTGATTCGGATCGCACGCGGTGAGCGCATCTGGCTGAGCGCTGATGGGGACCGGCCGGTCGAAGTTACTTTGACGAGCGAGTATGTCGGGCGAAGGCGATTGTTAAGGCGAAGACTTTTGCGATGGTTGGACGGGTTGCGGATATTTTTTTGCGGCTGACCAGATAGGGGTGCTGACGTTTAATCGCAGCAGCGGTCACGACATACTATATAGGAATACGAAATGAATAAGAGTGCTCAGAAGCAACTGGTAGATCAGATGGCGCCTGGGAAGGCGCGGTTCATTTCCGAGGTAGGGTGGCAATGGGTGCTGGGGATCGCCAACATGTTGTTGATACTTGCGTTGTTCGTATTGGCAGTTGTTAAGGCGCCATCGAGCGTCAGGTCGAACAATACGCGATGTCTGCAGCAGGTCGCCAACGAGGAGCATGTGACTCTGGAGGCGTTCTTTCAGAATCCGGCGGCGCAGGACGCGATGGTTCAGGCTATGGAGGTTTGTTCTCGATGAGGCGGTCCGAGGCGTCGTTGGAGACGTTGGTACGCCCGCGGCCCTGATCGCTCGATGAGGCGGGTACCGAAAACCGGTACTACGTTACCTATATTCGGTACGCAACAGGGTTGGTACCCGGCTGCAATGAAGGGAGGATAACGGGCGTGACGTGATTGCCATGGAGAAAGCTCGATGAGGGCGAGCTTTGGAGTTGTTTCGCCACGAAAAACGAAAAGCCCCGACGAGTCGGGGCTTTAGTAATACTGGTGGCGAATCAGGGATTCGAACCCCGGACCTGCGGATTATGATTCCGTCGCTCTAACCGGCTGAGCTAATTCGCCAAAGAAGAAGCGAGATTATGAAGATGGTCGCGGCACCTGTCAACCCCTGCAGCCGCACAGCGTCAAACCCCGCGACCCGGCCCAAACCAGCCTAAATAAGAGGCCCGGCCCCCAGCAAAACCCCCAGCCTCAATCCTGCGCATAAATATCCGAGTCCTTGGTCTCCTTGACGAACAGCAGGCCGATCACCAGGGTAATCAGCGCGATCACGATCGGATACCACAGCCCAGAGTAAATATTTCCCTTCGCCGCGACGATCGCAAACGCCGTAGCCGGCAGGAAGCCGCCGAACCAGCCATTGCCGATGTGATACGGCAGCGACATCGACGTATAGCGAATGCGCGTCGGGAACATTTCCACCAGCATCGCTGCGATCGGCCCGTACACCATCGTCACGTAGATCATCATGATCGACAGGATCACCACGCTCATCGGCCAGTTGATCTGTGAAGGATCAGCCTTGGCCGGATAGCCGGCGGCCTTCAGCGTCGAGCCGAGCGACTCGTCGAACGCCTTGCCTTGCGCCTTCGCGTCCGGCGCCTTGCCGTCGAACGTGTTGATCACCGTATCGCCCACCTTGATCTGCGCGACGGTGCCCGCCGGCGCCGCGACGTTCTCGTAATTCAAGCCCGCCTTCGACAGCGCGCTCTTCGCGATGTCACACGAAGACGTGAACTTCGACGTACCCACCGGGTTGAACTGGAACGAGCACTCGTCCGGGTTGGCGATCACCACGATCGGCGACTTCTGCGTGGCGGCCTCGAGCGCCGGGTTGGTGAAGTGCGTCAACGCCTTGAACAGCGGGAAGTAGGTCAGCGCGGCGATCAACAGACCGGCCATGATGATCGGCTTGCGCCCAATCCTGTCCGACAGCGAACCGAAGAACAGGAAGAACGGCGTGCCGATCAGCAGTGCCAGTGCGATCAGGATGTTGGCGGTCGAACCGGCAACCTTGAGCGTCTGTGTCAGGAAGAACAGCGTGTAGAACTGCCCTGTGTACCAGACGACGGCTTGGCCGGCGGTCAGCCCGATGAGCGCAAGAATCACGATCTTCAGGTTCTTCCATTGGCCGAACGCTTCGGTCAGCGGCGCCTTGGACGTCCTGCCTTCTGCCTTGATGCGCGCGAACACTGGCGATTCATGCAGTTGCAGCCGGATCCACACCGACACGCCCAGCAGGATGATCGACGCGATGAACGGCACGCGCCATCCCCAGACACCGAACGAGTCTTCGCCGATCGAGGTGCGCACGCCGAGAATCACGAGCAGGGACAGGAACAGGCCCAGCGTGGCCGTCGTCTGGATCCAGGCGGTGTAGAAGCCGCGTCGTCCGGCGGGGGCGTGCTCAGCGACGTAGGTCGCTGCGCCACCGTACTCGCCGCCGAGCGCCAGCCCTTGCAGCAGCCGCATAGCGATAAAAATCACCGGCGACGCCATGCCGATCGCCGCATATCCCGGCAGGAGGCCAACGAGGAAGGTCGATAAGCCCATGATCACGATAGTGATCAGGAACGTGTATTTGCGCCCGACCATGTCGCCCAGTCGGCCAAACACGATCGCACCGAACGGCCGCACGGCGAAGCCTGCCGCAAAGCTAAGCAGGGTGAAGATGAAGCCGGCTGTGGGATTGACCCCGGAGAAAAAGCTCTTGCTGATGAAGACCGCCAGTGAACCGGCCAGGTAAAAGTCGTACCACTCGAAAACAGTGCCTAGCGACGATGCGAAGATCACCCGCTTCTCTTCATGCGTCATCGGCACGTGGGAGATTTGCCCGCCAACGGTAGCCATATGTCGTCTCCAATATTGATATGTGTACTCGGTCCGCCCGGAAGGCGTACCCGTGTTTTGGATTATTGGAGTGGAAACTTACGGCCTACTGACGTGGCATCTCAAAATCGTAGTAGGCAAGGGGAGGCGTGCGACGTGAGTATCTGTCGTTAAATTGGCGCCAATCGGCAGCCATCATGGTTTAAAGTGCCGGTATGTCGCATATTTTGAGCGGCCCAATCTGGCCCCCGTTAGGGTAAGTCCCGGGCCGTTTCTCGCGCCGTTAAGCTGACGCGCACGAGCGTTCCAGCGAGACGCGGCGTGGCTTGATAGACGTTATCGTCGATCGTCAACGTGCCGCCGTGCATGGTGGCAATCTCGCGGACGATGGCCAGCCCGAGCCCGCTGCCGTCGCCTTCGCGGCCGAGGATCCGGTAGAAGCGTTCGATCACCCGCGCCCGTTCGGCAGCCGGAATGCCGAGCCCGGTGTCCTCGACTTCAAGGTGTACCTGGCTGGATGCCGGGTCTGGACGCACCCGTACTGTGATGCGGCCGCCAGCCGGCGTGTAACGGATCGCGTTGTCGATCAGATTGGACAGCATCTCGCGCAGCATCAGCAGGCTACCGTCTATTTCCACCGCTTCGTCCGGTCCCTCGTAGCCCAGATCCATCTGCTTGGCGAGCGCCGCCTGCACCCAGTCGCGTACCGCATTGCGGGCGACTTCGGTGATCTCGACCGGCGCGAAAATCTGTCCTGACAGCCGGTTTTCCGCACGCGCGAGCGCCAGCAATTGCGTGACGAGTCGCGCGGCGTGCTCGGAGCTGGTGGCGATCTGCTCAAGGGAGCGATGGACCTCCGGGGAGACGTCCTGTCGCAACGCCAGTTCGGCCTGAGTGCGCAGACCGGCGAGCGGCGTTTTCATCTGATGGGCCGCGTCGGCGATAAAGCGCTTCTGCAGCTCCATATTCTGTTCAAGGCGCGTTAGCAGGTCATTGAACGACGTTACCAGCGGTTCGATCTCGGGCGGAGCGCGGCGCGCTTCGAGCGGCGACAGGTCGTCGGGACGTCGCGCGCGGATATGCGCCTGCAGCGCATGCAGCGGTGCGAGTCCGCGTGAGAGCCCGAACCACACGAGCACGATCGCGAGCGGCAGGATCACGAACTGCGGCAGGATCACGCCTTTGATGATGTCGTTGGCGAGCTGGCTGCGCTTGTCGAGCGTCTCGCCTACTTGTACCAGGACCGGCAGCGCACCCGGCGTCTGCGGAAACTCGACCGTCGTATAAGCAACGCGGATGTCGTTGCCGCGCAGCACGTCATCGCGGAACTCAACGAGACCCGGCGGCGGCCGGTCTTCCTCGTGCGGCAGCGGCATGTCGCGATCGCCGCTCACCAGTTCGCCGCGCGTGCCCAGCACCTGATAGAACACCTTATCGACGTTGTCCCCGCTCAGGAAATCGCGCGTCGCCGCGGGCAGCGTCAGTTCCGCCACCCCGTTCATCGGACGGATCTGGCGGGCCAGTACGTAGGCGTCGGTTTCGAGCGCGCGGTCGAACGGGCCGTTGGCGATCGACTTGGCAACCAGGTAGGTGACCGCAATGCTCATCGGCCACAGCAGCAGCAACGGCGCCAGCATCCAGTCGAGGATCTCGCCGAACAGCGAGCGCGGGCGCGCTTCGGCGGCGGCTTCGGTTTCGTCGGGCGGCGCGAACGGGTTCGCGTAGCGGTCGTCGCGCGCCTCGTCGTCGAGGTCCGCCGCGGGCGCCGCGGCGCGCTCTGCGCGTGCGGACATGAGCGCTCTCTATTTGAAGGGGTGGCTCGCGGGCATCTGGGCGGATGCGGGCGAGGAGGGCGCATTGGACTCGGACGTGGTCCCGGTTGTCCCCGCCGCCGCGGTGGCCTTTTCCAGGCAGTAGCCGAGGCCACGCACGGTGAGAATGCGCACGCCGCTCGGCTCTATTTTTTTGCGCAACCGGTGCACGTAGACTTCGATCGCGTTGTTGCTGACCTCTTCGCCCCATTCGCACAGATGATCGACCAGTTGTTCTTTCGATACCAGTCGGCCAATCCGCTGCAGCAGCACTTCAAGCAGGCCGAGTTCGCGTGCCGACAGCTCGATGATCTGCTCGTTGATATAGGCAATACGCCCCACCTGATCGAACGACAGCGAACCATGCCGCACCACCGTCGGGCCGCCCCCTGCGCCGCGGCGGGTCAGTGCGCGCACGCGGGCCTCGAGTTCATTGAGGGCGAACGGTTTGGCCATGTAGTCGTCGGCGCCGAGATCGAGGCCTTTGACGCGTTCGTCGACGCTATCGGCGGCGGTCAGGATCAGCACCGGCAGGTTCGAATTGCGCGCCCGCAAGCGCCGCAGCACCTCGAGTCCGGACATGCGCGGCAGGCCGAGATCGAGGATCAGGAGGTCGAAAGTTTGCATCGACAAGGCGGTGTCCGCCTCGACGCCGTTCTTCACGTGATCAACGGCGTATGCCGATTGGCGGAGTGATCGAATCAGACCGTCCGCGAGTATGCTGTCATCTTCGGCAATGAGAATTCGCATGATGCGCCAGCCTGGCCTTGCCGGCACCGTGGAAAGCCCGGCGCACAGCGGTCTCCAAAGATTTTGTGGGTAGTTTGGTGCACTTTGGCCACACATAAATGCATCGATGTGCGAATCGTGCTTGCCAAAACTACTGTTTTTTTATACAGTGTCTGCGTTTAGTGTGCTGTCTGTGATGAATGGGCCGCGCACCTGCCTCAGACGCCGTTCATCATAGCAAAGGACGATTCATGGAAGAAAGCAAGAAAGGCCTGGCTGGACTGACTGCTGAAAAGAGCAAGGCATTGGCTGCCGCGCTCGCGCAGATCGAAAAGCAGTTCGGCAAAGGGTCGGTCATGCGGCTCGGCGCAGGCGAGGTAGTCGAAGACATCCAGGTGGTCTCAACGGGATCGCTCGGGCTCGACATCGCACTAGGCGTCGGCGGTTTGCCGCGTGGCCGGGTGGTCGAAATCTACGGGCCGGAATCGTCGGGTAAAACCACGCTGACGCTGCAAGTGATCGCCGAAATGCAGAAGCTCGGCGGCACGGCAGCGTTTATCGACGCGGAACACGCGCTGGACATCCAGTACGCGGGCAAGCTCGGTGTGAACGTGAACGATCTGCTGGTTTCGCAGCCGGACACGGGCGAACAGGCGCTGGAAATTGCGGATGCGCTGGTGCGCTCGGGCTCGATCGACATGATCGTGATCGACTCGGTCGCGGCACTCGTGCCGAAGGCCGAAATCGAAGGCGAAATGGGCGACTCGCTGCCGGGTCTGCAAGCACGTCTGATGTCGCAGGCGCTGCGTAAGCTCACCGGCACGATCAAGCGCACGAACTGCCTCGTCATCTTCATCAACCAGATCCGTATGAAGATCGGTGTGATGTTCGGCAATCCGGAAACCACCACCGGTGGTAACGCGCTCAAGTTTTACGCATCGGTGCGTCTGGACATCCGCCGTATCGGCTCGATCAAGAAGAACGACGAAGTGATCGGCAACGAAACGCGCGTGAAGGTCGTCAAGAACAAGGTGGCGCCGCCGTTCCGCGAGGCGATTTTCGACATCCTGTACGGCGAAGGCATTTCGCGCCAGGGTGAAGTGATCGACCTGGGCGTGGCGGCGAAGATCGTCGATAAGGCTGGTGCCTGGTATAGCTACAACGGCGAGCGCATTGGTCAGGGTAAAGACAATGCACGCGAATTCCTGCGCGAAAATCCCGAGATCGCACGCGATA
>Ga0302230_10002326_pt1 | contig 11355 bp, 19 predicted proteins | sample II_Palsa_N2_1_FD_193523 | JGI IMG/M metagenome (GOLD analysis project Ga0302230, IMG submission 193523) | Peat permafrost microbial communities from Stordalen Mire near Abisko, Sweden - II_Palsa_N2_1 | ecosystem: Environmental > Terrestrial > Soil > Palsa > Peat permafrost | place: Sweden... | reverse complement strand
TGGTTTTTTTTGTTATTGTCCTTGCAAAATTAAAAAAGGGATCCTCCCCCTCCTCCCCTCCTCTGCTCCCCCCCGTCCGCTGTTGACGTGTCTGACTTTCTCTGTGTTCCCCCCCAAAATTATGGGCAGCAGGAGACAGTTGTGCGGCCAGGCGGGACTGTCCCTCTCCAGTGGCAACACCACCAGCACCAGCAGCGGCAGCAATAACAACAGTACGCGGCTAATACACTTGTGTCGTCGCCAGGCAGCGGAGCAGCACCGGAAACGCGTTGAACACTTCCAGCCGCAACAACAACAATCCCCGGCTCACAGCGGCATCAGCGTCAATAGCAACAGCAGCTTCATCCTCAACAGCAAAAACAACACGCACGAAGACATGAGGCAAGAGGACCAAGTCAAGACCACCAGCGCTTCGCGGGCACTGTTCTCGTCGACGCGGTTGTGGGTGCGGGACCAGATCCTGCCCTACGTCGTCGCAGAGACGCCCTACATCATGGAGATGCAGGTATAAAAAGGACCAATCTTTCTTTCAACTCACATGGACTTTCTTTCCGACAGGCCAAGTACCGCTCGCCACTCATGGACAAGTTCATGATGACAGTGTCGTTCGTGGGCTCGCACGTCTTCTACATGCTCTTCTTGCCCATGACGTTTTGGCTCGGCTACGCGCGCTTTGGTCGCCTCTTGGCCTTTGTCCTGGCAACGTCGCTGTACACTGTGAACATTGTCAAGGTGCGCATGCCTGCCTCTTTTTTTTTTCTTCCTATCCCGTGTTTATTATCTACTGCAGGACCTCCTCTGCCTGCCCCGGCCCATGTCTCCGCCCGTCGTAAAGCTCTCGTCCGACTACAAGATGGAGTATGGGTTTCCGTCCGCGCACGCCGTCAACTCGCTCAACATTGCGGTCTCCTTTGCCTACTACTATTGCAACTATTCGGACCCCGTCCCGTCGCTGCTGCAGCAGACAGCCGCCTGGGCATGTGCCCTCACGTTCCTCGGGCTCATTTGCATTAGCCGCGTCTACTGCGGCATGCACACCGTTACCGATATCGTCGGCGGACTCTCGCTCGGCCTCGTTCTCCAGCTCACGTTTATCGCCTACTTCCCCATGCTCGATTTTTGGATGATGACCAGCAACAATGGTACCTTTTTTTTTTTTTTGGTTCTTTCTATTACGAGCGTATTTGTAACCATTCCTTTTTCAGTTATGATGTACAGCGTTGCCGCGGCTATTTGCATGCTCTGGTTGTACCCTGACCCTGTCGATCCGACGCCCTCCTTTGACGACGCCATGTCGTTCATCTGGGTCATTGCTGGTGTCGCTAGCGGAATGAACTTTTTCGCGTCGACAAAGTATTCGGACAACGCACATTACCTCGGCGGAGTCCACTATTCGTTTGATTCCATTGGTGTCGTCAACACTCTTCTTCGTCTTGCCGTCGGTGTTGCAGTCGTCATGGCGTGGCGATTTGTCGCCAAGGCAGTATGCAAAAAAAAACAAAAAAAAAAACATTCTTATTCATTTTCTCATTTTATTTTGTTTTTCCCGACCTAAACAGGTTCTCCAAAAAGCACTCCCTCCGATCTACCGTGCGTTCGAGTTCTTGCCCAAACGCCGTGGTGTCCACAAAAAGTCTGGCTCGTTGAGCACGTCGATTGTCGCACAACTCGGAAAGCGATCCGAGCATCTTGCTGGTATTGTTAAATAATAATATTTTCTTTCTTGCACCTGCGGCCGGATACTAATCCAAGTTCCCTCGACAACAGGTCACCGAAGGTCGGATAGCAATGGCTCGGATGAGGACAACAAGAAGTACGCCTTCCACCGCATCCCGCGCTACGACGTCGACGTCGTCACCCGCGGCTTTGTCTACTTTGGCATTGGCTACGCATCCGTGTGCATCATCCCCATCCTGTTTGACTATCTGTCGCTCTCTTCGTGATCAAACAGTCTCCCTGGAGTACCCCCTTCTATACATAAAGCTCTCATCGTCGCCACTCTTTCTTTTCTTTTCTTTTCATTCTCTCTGTCTTCACTTGATTACTTGGTCGTCCCACCTTTCCCCTCCGTTGTCCCGAAAAAAAAGCACACGTAACAACAAGAATCCACAGTCGCGTACGTCATTTTGCTCACTGAGATGTTGGCTTCCGTTGACGCGCCTGCTCTCGTCCCGTTTGAGCTGCACGCCGCCGCGGCCCAGGGCGATGTGGCAGCTGTCCTGCACGTGCTCCAGAAGCAGCGTGCCGAGGAACTGCGCCTGGAACGACGGTTTGGTAATGAATGGCCCCGCAGAACAGCCCAGCCCACAGCTAACGAGCACTGTAGGCAAAACCAAGGCGGTGGACGGACAGACGCAGACGCCGCGCCGTGTGGTCGAAATCAACGTGCTGAACGCGGCGGGAAGGGCGCCCATCCACGTGGCTACCAGCCGAGGGCACAAGGGCGTGGTGAAGCTGCTCGTGGAACAAGGTACGTAACCCAACCCCACTCGTCAGCGATTACAGTAATATTTGCCACGCGTTAGGTGCGATCATTGACCTGGCCGACCGCGAGGGCGAGACGGCCGTCCTCGTGGCAGCGCTGGGAGGACACGAGGGAGTGCTGCGCACGCTGCTGGACTTCAAGGCCAACCTGCAGCATCGCGACCCGGATGGATGGACGGCGCTGCACAACGCGGCCACGAATGGCCACCTCGCTGCCGCCCGACTGCTGATCGGACGCGGCATCAGCGTCAACGCACAGTCGCTCAAGGGGCAAACACCTCTCAGTACGTGGCCATCATCCCTGACTCCCCTGTGCTTATCCTTTCTCGTCTGCAGTGCTCGCTGCGGGACGAGGCCGCGTCGAGATGATCAAGGTGCTGCTGGAGAACAAGGCAGACCTGTACGTGCGCAATTACCAGGACGAGAGCGCGTACGACCTCGCGGCCACGAACGAGTACATTGACACGTGCGACGCCCTGGTGGAGATCGCAGAGAAGCAGGGGCGCATCAAGGACTTGGCGTCGACCACGTTTATCGACATTATTTACGAGAATCAGCAGTCTGGCCTCGTCGGCGGCTATTCGCCGTTCACGCCCTTGCCCTGGAGTGACGCCGCCGAAGAGCCTGCCCAGCGCGAGAATGCCAAGCTCCCCGATCTCCAGTGGTTTTGGCTCAACGAGTGGAAGGTCGACATGCACGGGACAATGGACCCAAACGGCTGGATGGTACGAGGATGGTTGTTGTTGTTGTTGTTGCATTAATAATTTATCTTTTTTATAGTATGCGCGAGACTGGAAGAGCCCGATATGGACAGACGCGCCCGGCTTAATGTCGTACGTGAGGCGGCGGCGGTGGCTCCGAGTGTGCAAGCGCAAGGTGCAATTGAAGCCTGTTCCGCAGCAACAGCAGGGTCCCGTGTCCCAACAGCTGCCGTCTGGCGAAGTCGACTACCAGGACGAGTACATTCTCACCTTCAACGAACGGATAGCAAACGCCTCAAAGCTCGAAGAATCTGGCAAGCTTGACCAAGCCCTCGACCTCTTTGAAACAGCCATCTCCAGCCTGATTGCTGGGCTCAGGAGTACGAATTCTCTTTGTTTCTTGATGATGAAGACGTTAATGTATTAAACTATCTCTGGGCACAGGCGAGATCGACAAGCAAAAACGCCAGTTTGTCAAGCGGAAAGCCGACGCCGCATTGGAACGCGCAGAGCGTCTGTCCAAGACTGTCAGCAATAACAAAAAGCATAACGGGTCCTCGTCCTCGTCGTCCTCGCAGTCTGCTAATGATGCTGGTAACCGCCGCCAGCTGATGACCGCCGAGCATGAAAACACAGAGACCACCGCGGACCCCCAAGCGAACGTGGATCCGCAAGCTGATGAAACGGAGGAGCCGCTTCGGTCACAGCCGCAAGAACCGGAGCCACAAGAACCCGAGCCGCAAGAACCCGAGCCGCAAGAACCCGAGCCACAAGCAGAGCCGCAAGAACCCGAGCCACAAGAACCCGAGCCACAAGCAGAGCCGCACGTGGAGCTTGAAATTCAAGCAGTGGACACACCAGCAGCACAGAAACGAGAAGCAGCACCAATGAACGAGCACGACGGGGACGCATGGAGGGTTCGGGAGGCGCTCTCGCTGTTAGGGCAGGCGCCTGTCGTGCCTGGTCAGGTCGCCGTGGTCCCCGGCACCGACAGCATCTTTGTCCGCGCGAGGGTGACTAACGAGCAGAGGAAGCTGTCGTCCACACTGTCGACTGCATTGGCCTCGGAACCCTCGTCATCGCTTGCCTCAGCTTCGGTCGTCGCTGAGCCATCGCCCTCGATTGATCAACCGCTCGAGTCAGCAGCGGTAAATCCTGACGCCTCGCCTGCTGGGCTGATGGTTGCCGCGTCTCTGCCGAGTGTGACCACTACGCCTCTGACCGAAGCCCCCGTGCCCATCATCAGCACCCCCGTGGACATCCCCTCGATCCAGCGCCAACAGCAACAGTTCTCAGATCCAGCCCGTCCTCGCTCGACTACTTCGACGTCGTCTTCTGCCGCGGCATCAAAGCTGCAGTCTGTCCAACAGCTCGCCGACGCGCCCACCGAGGAGCTGCAGAGGCCACGATCTAGTTCCAGTTTCATCGCCATCCTCGGGTCAAGTGCAGGCAGCGGTGGCACAGGCACGTCACCCGGAAAACGCGTGCTCCCAAAGCAGCAATGGGCCCAGGACGCCGACGTGTCCGAGTGCCACCAGTGCGATCGCCAGTTTTCCATGCTCATCCGCCGCCACCACTGCCGGTTCTGTGGCAACATTTTCTGCGACGACTGCTCGTCTCGAGAGTGGCAGCTGGACAAGCGGATGCGCCGCGTCTGCGATGGCTGCTACGACACGCTGTCCTCGTCTACAGTTGGCCCTTTGGACGGCAGCCGAAGCTTGACACCTGACACGACCGGCGGCGGCGGCGGTGGATCGTCAGCGCGAGGTGGCACCAGCAGCGTTGAGCCCGACGATGACTGCCCTGACTCGGCCCTTGCTGATTGCCCAAAGTGCGGCATGTCCTTCCATCACCTCGGAACCGAATTTGTAATTTTAAAAAAAGCTGCTTTTTTTTTTTAACCTGTTTCTAATTATATTTAAAAGATCGAGGAGCACATGAGCACCTGCTTTATGAATGTCGTGAGCAAGTCGCCGATGGCTATGGGCGGCCGCTACCTCGTGCACCGCATCGTGGCCTCGGCCGACGCGTCCAACACGACCACGACGCCGACCGAGGGCAAGGAATGCCCCATTTGCTTTGAGGACTTTGTCATCGGGCATGACATTGCCACGCTCTCGTGTCTGTGCCAGTACCACAAGGAGTGTATCGACAAGTGGCGTCTGCGTGGCAAGCAGGGCTGTCCGGTCCATTATCAATAGGTCCTAATAATAATAATAATAAAATAGATTACAGAGTACAGAGAATCGTGTGTGTTTGAGCCGAATACTTACCAATAACGGAGGAGCACGGAAGGTCTAATCGGAGCAAAGGCAGCACATTTCATTCTCCGAGTTCAGCCTAAAATGACGGAGGACAACACGGCTCGACTCTCGGCCCCCGAGGCAATCCGGTACGCGACGATGATTGTCCGCGACGTCCTGTCCAGCACGACAGAGGAGGAGGACATTGCGAACGTGCGCGAGGAGTCGCTTGTCAACCTGAGTGCCCTTTTGGAGGCGCACATTGGAGAGCGCGCGTCGACTGCGTTTGTGGAGCCGCCTGGCTCATCTGCTGCCGGCGACCTGCTTCAAGTGCTGGCGACGCTGCAGACGCTCTTTGTCGAGGGCAACGATGACGCCAACGAGGCGCTGGCCAACACGTCCGTGCTCCAGCACATCGGATGGGACCTGTACAAGCAGCTGGTCCCGCTCGTGGCCATGGGCGGCGAGGTGGCCACGCACAGCATCGCCCTGCTCGAGCGTGTCATGGCCGTGTGCAGCCCAAAGGAGATGTTTATCGTGCTCGCGGAGCAGCTGGAGGCATGGGACGGATCACTGCCCAATGCGAGCTACGTGGCGCAGGTCTTGCTGACCCACTTTGCCAAAGGTGCTCTGTATCGATCGATCCTCCTTACTGATCCACGTTCTCCTCTGCAGCCATCCAGGGAGTACGACCCGCTCGATGGACCCAGTTCCTCGCCACGGCCCACTCTGCCCTGTCGGCCATGCTCAGCGAGGTCGAGATCGGCCTGGCCGGAGAGTGGACCCCCGAGGCGAACAAGCGGCTCGCGTTCAAGGCGCAGCTCAGGCGATACCGGCTTGTTTCCAAGAAGAAGGGCACGCGCGAGCAATCGGTCCAGTTCAAGACGGGGTACTTTGTTGTTTATTTATTTATTTATTTATTGTCTATGTTTTGCTCATACAGCACGATGAAAGATGAAGACGCTTCGAGGATCCTCCAGGCCATCACGCTGTTCCTCCAGGCAACCGTCACGTCCGTGCTCAACGACGCCGATGTCTCCACTGGGGGCGTCCTCGACATTACCCTGCCGACCCCGCTGCCGGCCCAAGAGCCGTCGTACTGGATCGCAGCCATGGTTTTTGAGGTCTTTGGATCGATTGCCCTGCACCTCAGCCTCTCTGAGAGCACGTTTGTCGCCCAGAGCTCGTTTGCTGGTCGTGTCCACAAGTACCCGTCTTATTAGTCTATTATCTTTAATAGCAACATTTGTCACAGGAAACCCGATGGCACAGCGATCGAGCACTGGAGCGATCCCCAAGTGGTCGCAAGCCTGACCCAACTGAAGGACCTGCTGACCGTGAGCCTGCACTTGGAGCCGGTCACTGCCTTGCACTTTGCTGCTGCATCGACGATGGTGGACACTGCGCTGGATAGGCAGCCCCAGGCGCCCAAGGTCGAAGACGCCCTCGACTATGGCGGGGAGGACGACGACGGCAAGGTAAAGCTGCCCCCAATCCCGCTGGCCGGGGTCGCGTGCTGGCTTGGGCTCGTGATCAAGCTGCCCGAGTGGATGATGCGTCCACTCGTGCTCAACCCGCAGTGGTCTCTGACGGCCGTCCTGCCGGTTGTGGCCCTTCTGCTCGAGAGCGGCAAGGTGCCGTCGATGCGTGGCCTGCTGATATTTGAAGACGCCCTTCTCCGCGCCCCTGCAAAGTGCCTTGCTTTCCAAAAGCAGCAGACGTTCGCTGTGACGTCTGCTGCCGCTGTGGTCGCAGAAGAGGCAGCCAAATCGCCCGTTCTGTCGATGGTCGAGTCGATCGTCTCGTTCATGACATCGTGTCCCGACCCTGCTGTGCGCGGCGTGTGCTCTGACCTGCTTGCGCTTTTCGTCGCGAAAGTCGACGACCGTGGCGTGCTCGATCTGTTTGCGGATCTCATTCCTCGCTGCCCTTTCCCTAACGGCGAGGCCATGCTCATCGACGTCTTCAAGGCCGCTCTGTCCCAACGTTGGAAAGGCTCCGAAAAGGTAGCACGTTTGTTTAATATTTGCTTAAAAGAATGTGCTACTAGAGCATCTTGCGATCCAGGGCAATGTGGCCAGACCTGCTCGGGTACGTGTTCCGTTTCCACGCCGGGCGACCTATTGGCGGCGATGTCGCTGATTCGCCGGTGCTGCTGGAGAAGCACCCCGTGCTGATGGCATCGTTGAACCTGCTCTACACCCTTTTACTCTGCGACACCGACAACGAGACGGGGGTTCTGGACGCCGATTACCAGCAGTTCTTACAGCGCGAGTTCCTCAAGCCGCTCGACAAGGAGATTGACGTGCTCAAGCGCGATCTCGATCGAGCCTTCGCCCAGAACCGTCTGCAGCCGGACGCAGTCCCCGACGCTGTACTCGTGTGAACAATCCTTTAACATGTGCTAACTGATGTCGACGACAGTTTCTGAAAGAGCAAGGTGCAAGCCTGTGGATGCTCGAGCACGTTTTGCTGCAGATCAGCGAGATTGTCAAGAAACGGATGCCTCAGTAGCGGAGGGCAAAAAAAAAATAAGGAACTTCCGAATTTATGGACAAAAAAAAAAGAACAAAGAGATGGAAAACACGGTGGATGGGGACAAATTATGAACTGACGGGAGAGGAGAAAACAATAATATTTTTGTTTGCTTTGTTTTTTTGGACGAGGTGGTGGCCGTCAAAATGATTATGCAGCAATATAGGTGCCGGTTTGGAGCGAAATAATGGGCTCGTTCAGTGAGACGAGGGCAGCATCGAGATCGGTGCCGGCTTGGAGACTCGCGTTGGAGAGGAGAAGATCCTCGATTTGGAATGTCGCAGAGACAGTGGAAGGTGTCGACTGCTGCTTGACGGCCATGCGGGCAAGCACCTTGTTTAGGCCGATGGACTCGCCATCGAGACCAATGGTTATATCGCCCAAGGTCCACGTGAGCGTTTCCTGTTCGCCGTTCCAGTCTGCGTCGGGCTTGGCCTGCGTCCCCGTAACGCCACCGTTCACCTTGACCTGGAGTTTGATGCCCTTGAGAATCAATTGCCTATTATTACTCTTGAGTCCTTGGGGCGGCGGTGTCTTAAATAGAAAAAAAAAAAAAAAGAAAACTGTCAAGACAAAGAAGGGGAAAACTTTATGAATGGACATACACCGCGGTAATTGATCACAATCGACGTTTGCGTGGGCTCGCATTTCCAAGCGGCCGACACGGTCAAAGGGAAATATTGAACAATTTTGGCCGTGTTGACACGATACTTGATTATGGGCACGAGGGAGGTGGGCTACGATGCGGCCATTGCTGTCAAAAGAAGCACTCGGATATTAAAGCATACTGTGGACAATAGCGATTTCAGCACGGGGACGCTGCACTCGAATGTTTCGGCAGTGTTGAGAGCACCAGGCCCAATTACCGATTTTGCTGATGGCAAAAAATAAGATTAATAAACATTGCTTGGCCGTCTGTCTCAAAGACGTACACTGAAGGAGGACCTTGTTGGGAAGGGCGTTCTCCATAAACTCGCGACCCTTGAGGGTGAGAGCAAAGTTGGCCTCTTTGCACTCGTCCTTGATGGACCCCTGCAAGCTGACTTGGCCCAGAACCTCGCAGCGCTTGAGCTCGCCGCGTGCAAACTGACAGTTGATTGTCTCGGTGAGCACAGGTTGAAGCTGCACATGGTGTTTAACATCGATCCATAAATTCTTTAGCGAGCATACCAAAAGTTGAGGCTCTTTGTGCAAAAACTCGGAAACCTTGGTGGGCGATTTTGGCGTGTCAATGTTCCCGGGGACCTTCAACACGAGCGGCGTTGCCTGGTGAATCAGCAAGGGCTTGGGTGGAAGCGCGAGCGGTTTTGATGGCAGCACAGCGGTCGAATGTGTCGATGATGCTTGGGCAATCGGTGGTGGCGGCGCAGGCAAACGACCACCAGCGATACCCAAAGGCTTGGGTTTTAACGGCGGAGGCGGCAACGCTGTTTCTGTTTACAAAAATCCTTGTCAAAAAAATTTTTTCAAAGGAAGAAAAAACCAACCCGTCTTTTGGGTCCAAAGGAGGGCCGCATCAGCCACCGATCGCTTTGGCAGCACGGGAGACTCTCGAGGCGACGCTGTGCTCGCCTTTTTTTCCCTCTCTGTCTCGTTACTAGGCTTCACGTCGCCGTCTGCCTTGTCCGGCTTGGCCTCTGCCTCTGCTTTTTCCTTGTCGGCTTTCAGCTTGGCCTCTGCATCCTTCTTCTTGGCCTCCTCCTTCTCGGCTAGTTCCTTGAGCCTGGCCTCCTTCTCGGCTAGTTCCTTGAGCCTGGCCTCCTTCTCGGCTAGTTCCTTGAGCCTGGCCTCCTTCTCGGCTTGCTCCTTGGCGGCCTTTTCTTTCTCGGCCTGCTCCTTGGCGGCCTTTTCTTTCTCGGCCTGCTCCTTGGCGGCCTTTTCCTTCTCGGCCTGCTCCTTGGCGGCCTTTTCCTTCTCGGCCTGCTCCTTGGCGACCTTTTCCTTCTCGGCTTGCTCCTTGGCGGCCTTCTCCTTTTCGGCGGCCTTTTCCTTTTCGGCTAGCTCATTGGCATGGATTGCAGTCACTAGAGGATACGGCACATTAGCAAAACGATTGCAACGTTCGATCAAAGACATAGGATCCTACCGGAATTGGGAGGCGATGTGCTTGCTGGGCCAGCCTCCACATGGTCATCGTCCTCGTCCTCGTCCTCGTCAAACATGTCATCGTCACCATCGTCGTCGTCGTCTTCTTCGTTGCTGTCGTATATGGTCTCGCCGTCGTGCACAATCACCTTTGCTAAAAAGTCGAACACGGAAATAGGTTAAAAAAACGATTTCACAACCAAAAAAAAAGGGTCGATACTCTCTTTGCCGGCGTATTTAACCGCGGCAATCTCGGCAAGCATGTCGGCCTCGACCTGCGAAGCCGCCATATAGGTCGGTGGCATCTTGCTCTCAGTTTCCGTGAAACCAATGACATCAACGCCATCCTTAAAGGTGACGCGCAGCTTGACGTTGGGGTCGCGTGTCTTGCGCTTTGGAATGGCAGCTGGTACTAATCAAGGAATTAATATACTATCTTGTTGTTCATTTCTTCAAAAACACACCAGACTTGGGCATGGAAGACTGCGCTGCCACCATCTGTTTCTCGATGTTGTGCGTTACGAACGACTCTGCATTGAACGTCTCGGTTGCGGTATTGAGCTGATCGGCAAGCTAATAAAGCGCACATTTTTTATTTTTTTATTTAGAAAACTAAACAAGCGCAACAGCAGCAGTTCACGTACGTCCTTTTGGAAGTCGCACAGGATCTGGTCGATCACGTTGAACTTCATTATGCTATCCTTGACGACCTCCAGCTTACCACACTCGTAGTCACGATATTCCTGTTATGCGGGCACGCGTCAAGACCAAGACAGAGAGAGAGAGAGAGAGTCAGAGAGAGAAAAGAGAAAGGCACGATACCAGCAATGCACTAATAACCGACGACTGGTTGCCATCGGCCGTATCTTCACTATCGCTGAACTGCTTGAGAGGCTCGATAACCTGCGCGAGCAAGGAAACAGTGAGCAAACGACGACGGCGCTTCTCACCTACCTCAACGCTCATCTGAACCTTGAACTGCCCGCGTGTAGATCCCGTCTGTGCCGTCTGCGAAACGAGCGTGAAGAACAGCGGCGGAAAGTACCTACGCAAAAAAGAGAAACACCGATTGGCGTCTGCAAGCCCGGATTTTCACCCCCACACCCCCGTGCCCTTTCGTTCGTTACTGTGCAGACATGCTGGCAGTTTCCAGCTTGAACCTGTTGCCCAGAGCCTCCAGCTGCTTAGCATACGTCTCCTCTATTTCAGATCTAGACAAGGGTTGCGGTTGTTTTTGTTTTAGTCCCAATCCCACCCACCGCAGTTGATTTAGTCAAAAGGCCCCCACCCCCCCCCCCCCGGAAACC
>Ga0302230_10002322_pt1 | contig 11377 bp, 12 predicted proteins | sample II_Palsa_N2_1_FD_193523 | JGI IMG/M metagenome (GOLD analysis project Ga0302230, IMG submission 193523) | Peat permafrost microbial communities from Stordalen Mire near Abisko, Sweden - II_Palsa_N2_1 | ecosystem: Environmental > Terrestrial > Soil > Palsa > Peat permafrost | place: Sweden... | reverse complement strand
AAGCACAAATACGTGCAGCGCAAAGATCCCGTGGAGGCCGGCCACAAAGACAATTGCAGACGCTGCGTAAAAGACTAGGCGCGCTTGGGCCTGCTTGGCCAGATCAGCGCCCGCGTACAAACGGCGCACAAAGTGGCTGAGCAGGAGATGGCCCAGCGCCAGGCCGGTTAGCACGGGCATGTTGCCGCGGAAGACGCGCCACTGGTGGTCGGTCAGGTCGACCTTGCGGCCCAGCATCCAACCCGGTTTCAGGTAATTCTTGCATGCACCCTTGCAGTTCTCGTCAATGTAGGCCGGCACGACAGTGATGTAGCGGTGCAGCAGGTACGCGATTAGCGCGACGTACAGCGACAGCTCTAGCCATCGGAGTGTCGACGGCGGCTGAGTCGCCTGCGATGGCTGGGCGGCCTTGGGTGGCGTTGGTTTCAGCATCGAAGAAAAAAAAAATTTTTTTTTTTTTGGCACGTAGCGAAAGCCTAAAAGCCTGCATGATGATGGCTAATGGCAGCTGCCAGTGTAGCAGCCGTGACAGTTAAAAACATCTAAAAAGTAAAAGGGGGGGATGCGAAATTCTACAAGGACATCTCGCCGCGAATCAGGACAGTGGTAGAGCCAACAATGCGGAGGCGGGTGTCAGGGAGCCAGGTGATGTGGAGATCGCCTCCACGTGGCGAACATTGACGTGCTGCCAGTGAAGATGTTTAGATGCCCCCCTTTTTTTTAATAAGAAAATAGCTCTTTTTTTCCATTACCGAGAAACTCGCGCTTGTTGTCCATTTGCTTGCTCCAATATGTGACAATGTACGAATGGGCGCTTCCGGTGACAGGATCCTCTGGGATCCCCACCCAGGGCGAAAAGTGGCGGCTGCAAAAGTCGTAGGGTTGGACCTGGCCGTTTGTCGTGACGGTGACACTGGAGAGCTGGGATCCGTCGTGCAGCCGGAGCATGTCGTCAAACTTGGGCTGGAGGGCCTCGAGCTGGGGTCGATCGCCTCCGTTGCCATCTTGGAGGCGCACGAGCAGACGCTTTCGCGAGGGGACATAATTGAGAGACTTTATGGGCGCGGCCTTGCCGAGGACGGCCTCGAGGATGGCCTCGAGCTGGGGGATGACCACGCCCGACTCTTCCAGGGGCACCGTCTCTGCCGTGGGCAGGTAGATGGCCACGCCGCTGTTGACCTTGCCGTCGTCCAGCTCGGCCACGAGCTCACCGCTGAGCGTGTCAAAGTACACGGTCTTGTTTGTGTTTTTCTTTTCGCGAAAGAGGACGGCGGCGGTGGCGAGGGTCGCGTGGCCGCACAGGGGCACCTCGACCGTGGGCGTGAACCATCGCAGGTGGAATCGCTGCGTCGTGGCCCAGTCTCCGCCGGCGGTGGGCGCGGTCACGACAAAGGCCGTCTCGGAGAGGCGGAACTCGGCCGCGATCAGCCTGTACTGCTCATCCGTCAGCGGGACATCCAGCAGGCACACGGCCGCCGGGTTCCCCGTGAACGCCCGATCGGTGAACGCGTTTACTTGGTAGATTTGGAAGGACACCATCTCGAAACGGAAAATAAAAAAATAAAAAAAACATCTCACTGCTTCCTTCCTTCCGATCGACGTAATCTTCAAAGGCAGAGTAATTTTTTTTTTTTTTTTGGTGTTCACTGTAAACTACGCAAGACAAGAAAAAAGGATCCGAATTTTGATTTGCTTTTTTTATATTTTGCGAGCGTTTACTTGGCGACGGCCGAGTACGAGCTATTCCCCACCCGCCCCAAAAAAAAGAGGCAAATTAGTACATCGATGAGATAAAGAGGGGACGGGGGACGGGGGGACAACGTACGTCTTGAGGAAGCCGTCCTGGGTGGCGAGGCGGTTAACCGAGTCGTCGGCCTCACCGTTGACGCGGAGGAAGCCGCTGAGGGCGTAGGTCTTGAACTCACCGGTGTAGTGGCCGTTGGCGTCGACCTCACCGACGTTGAACTGAACCGACGAGTGGTCCTTGGCGGTGATGATACGGTTGGTGGCCGAGCTGTATGTGGTGGGTGCAGGATTTTAAGACACCAGGGAAGGGGACGGGACCATTAGAAGGAAGGGCTTAAAAAAAAAAAAGACTCGTCGTTGCGAGCGCCGGATGCGGTTGTGTGCAAGGCTTTGCTGCTGTGGCTCCAAGCATGTCCGTCGCGCCTCCACACAGAAAAAAAAAAAAAAAAAGAAAAGCACCAAGAAAAGAAGGAAAAAGAATCGGGGGAGGGGAAAAAAATCACGAGGTAAACCGACCATAGCCACCCTCCCTCTCTCCCTCCGCAGAGCACCCCGGCAGATCATCAAACTCTATGCGACGTTACCACTTGCGGGGGTAGTACAGGTCGACCTTGCGGCCCTCGTTGTTCTCCATTGTAGGTTCTGATTCGAAAAAGAGACCGTCACAGGCAGTGTAGCTAATGTTTCGGCGGCCACGTGGAACTATGATGTGTTTTTTTTTTTTGATGTCATCTCGTTTGGTTGCGTTTTTCTCTCTAATTGCGCAAGATGTTGGCAGCACTTCTGGCGCAACCTTACTTTCATCAAAAGCGGACGATGTCGCACCAGCTTGTGCAACTGCTCAAGAACACGAATACGACGGCGGCGACGACAGATGCGGCGTACGCTTTGAGCGAGCATGAGCGCCTGCTGCAGGTGATGCGTCACCACGATGTCAACTGCAAGTCCCTGGGCGACCGACTTCAGTCTGTCAACTTTGCCGATCGTGCGTTCTACAAGGCCCGGTGGGACGATCTGTCGATCCAGGCGCGCGGTCTCTTTGTGGAAGAGGCGTTCAACGCCAAAGTCGGCAGGAAACTCATGCGTGTTTGCGGCCGCAGCTACCGCAAGTTTTTCTACCAGGACGAGCGTGGTGTGACGTACATGCAGCGCGAAAATCTCCCGTCGCTCATCAAGTTTCCGATGGAGGCCTTTGTCAAGGCATGGTTCTTTTTTGTTTATTTTTAAATATTTATGTTTTTTGTTTTTTTTCAAACACGTTGAGAGCAGGAAAACGGGTACCTGGGCATCTTGTTTGCTCGAGTGGGCGAGAATGGCGAGCCGTACCTGCAGCCCGCGTCCAAGTCGACCATCAAGGGCGACTTTGCGGAAAACTTTTCGCAAATGCTGCGCGACCACCTGAGCAAGCACAAGATTGACCCGCGCGAGCTGGCATCGGTGCTGCACGATGGCAACGTGTCGATTGTGTTTGAGGTGATCCACCCGACATTTGACCCGCACATTATCCGCTACAAGGAGCCGCACATGGTCCTGCTCGAGTGCATCAACAACTGCATCACGACGTTTGGCACACAGCCCTTTGACAACCTGCGCGCGATCGCCGAGCACTTTCACTTCCCGATCAAGGTGCACGTGGGTACGCTCAACAGCATGGCCGACTATGACCGTCTGCACGAGCGGCTGACACAGGACGAGAACTATCGCGTGCAGGGCGAGCTCGTCGAGGGCCTCGTGCTCGAGGACACGGAAAAGTTTATGGTCAAGGCCAAGTCGATCTACTACAACAACTGGAAGCGCATCCGCGGCATCAAGGAGGTCATCCGGCGCGGGAAGAATGTGCACTACAATGCCAATGAGCACGCCACCGTCATGCAGGCAACCAGGTGGCTCCAGCAGCCTGCCCACCGAAAGTTTCTGGACAAGGACATTATCACCATCCGCTCGGTTTTCCTCGGAGAGCTGGACGAGACGACGGCGATGCAGCAGCCCGCGGAGCGCTCGTCAAACCACTCTGGCGACGAGGACGACAAGGCCGGACCATCGGCGCCCGCTGCCTTGGAGCAGGACACCTCTCCTCTCGGTGCCAAGCTGCGCAACGTCAAGGTGCTCCTCCACAAGGTCTGTTTATTTTAAATAAATAAATAAAATTCGTTTCTTGACAATAAATTATCTTTCAATAGGAGCCTGTGTGCGTGGTCGTGACGGGTCCTCCGTTTGCGGGCCAGGATCAGTTGGTGCAGCAGCTCGCAACCAAGCTCGACGGGGTTGTGCTCGAGCTGGACAACAACATCAAGGCGCGGCTGACGTCGAGCTACGCGAAAGGCAAGCCTGTGTTTATGCACGCAAATGAGGTGACCGCGGCCAAGTTTTGGCCGGCCGTTGCCAAGATTGGCGATCCGATCCACTACAGGTTTGTGGGCGTGGTGATGGAGCCGTCGGACGAGCTGCCCCTGGTGTGCATCAAGCGGTTCCTCGCGACGACGACGATGGAGGACGAGCCAAAGGGGAAAGACACGAAGAATGAGCAAAATATGCACCACGCCATCCTTCGCAGCTGCAAGCGTCTCGAGGACGTCCTCGCCGACCCCTCTGCCGAATCCATCTTGTCCGTGTTTCTCAACAATGCCTTCCCGACTGGCTTTGCGCGCCTCCAGATCCTCCCCGACTCGATCAAGGTACCACCATGACTCTAAAGCAACGTCTAATTTTTTTTTCATTTAGAAAATCTCGCCAGAGACCGAGGCAGTGATCCAAGCGTCCAAGACGGTCAACGACGTTGACATTCGCGATGACATTATCAACGACGTTTTGCCCACGGACGATCTGCTTGGACTCATTGCCGACAGTCTGGTGCCTGCCCTGGCGACCAAGCCGGCAGTGGCGGTCGGTGGACTCGCTCCAACACGTGTTTCCCATTTGATCCAGCTTGCCCGCGACTCGATCTTTCACGGACGGGGTGTTCAACTGAGCCGCCTGCTGAACGACACGGAGAGACGCTTTGCCATGTGGTTGACCATTGTTGGCTTCCGCCACAACGAGGCGCTCCGAACCAACTCTGCCGACGAGCTCTACGCAGCCTTTGGCCGCGGCGCCCTGCCTCCGGTCAACCCTGGATCTCCCGTCGTGATTGTGCTTGTGGGCATGCCAGGTGTATGTTTTTCTTTTCTTTTCTTTCTGCACAGTGTTCTTAATCTCTTCTCAACCTAGCTGGGCAAATCGTTCGTGTCTGAGCTCTTGGCGCGCACGCTGGGCATTGCGCGGGTGTGCCAGGATGAGGAGGGCGATCGTACAAAATTTTTGGCTGCCGCACTGCGCGAGATCAAAAAGACAGGGATCGTCATTGCTGACCGGAACAACCACACGGCCAGCCACCGGCACGCAGTGATCGAGGCCATCAAGAAGAAGATGCCCAGTGCCACTGTCGTGTGCATGTCCTTCTCTGTCTGGGACATGAAGAGCGCAATCGCCCTGTGCACGGAGCGCATTCGGACTCGCGGCGAAAAGCACCCATCCCTGCGCGCTTCTTCCGACTATACCCAGGTCCTCCAGCGCTTTTCGTCTTCGTACCAGGCCCCTGTGTTTGCGTCGCGGGCCCCTGAGAAGATTGCCGAATGGCAGGTGCCCGCATCCAATGAAGACTCGGACTACCTAATCGACTTTATGATTGACGTCGACCCGCGCGAGAGCGAGGTATCCTTTTTTCTTTATTTTTCTTTCTTTTTTTGGTGTACTAATTTATTTTCCCAGGTGCCCAAGTTGACCAAGATTGTCACTGCCCTGCACGAGGCCATTGGGACACACCGTGTCGGCAACGTCTTTATGAACCTGGACCATGCCCTTTCGCTTGTCCTGAGTGCGAGTGTGTCGTCGAGTCCAAGTGCGAGTGCATCCTCACCAGGCAAGAGTGTGTCGCCCGTCAGCGCATCACTGAAAGGCCTGACGTTGGCCCAATACTATGGCTTTCACGCTGCCGAGAGCGCGAGCATCAACAAGATCAAGAGCACGATCGAGAGCCTCCCCGGTGCTCATCCGCTGAGCAAGTACGCCAACACGAATCCTCTCTTGGGCGGCCCTCATGTGACCGTGCTGTTTACGGGCGGTCGTCTGCCGCAATCCGACCTGGCCCTGTTTGAGCTCATCAAGGGCAGCCTCGGCATGCCGTTGACGATCAAGGCGACGCACCTTCTCCAGAACGACATTGGCATGTGCCTGGCCGTGTCGCTCCCGAAAGAGTTTGTGGATGAGCGGCGCGCGGCCCTGAGCAGCTCGAACCCGTCGGCTCCGGCTTACCACTTCACCCTCGCAACCAACGGCAAGCCCGTTTACTCGAACGACATGGTCGAAAGCGCCTTTTTCATCCCTGGGAGTACGTTCCCAATAAAAATCGTGTCTTAACAAATTGTTTCCGACAGATCCGGAGCGCGTGCAGATCATCCCTATTGTTCCTCCGCTCGAGATCAGCACCACTTTGTCCTCGTTTTAGAAAAATGCTACTCAGCATGAACAATGCATTTTTTTTTTTTTTGGTTGTGTGTATGTGTGTGTTTTGTCTTATCAATCGGTGAGGATGCCCATGATGCGAAAGTCGTTGCCGCTGACGAGTTGGCAGGTCATGCGGTGCTCGCCTGGAAGGGGTACGAGGGCGATGGCGGTGCGAGCGCCAACGTTGAGGTTGACTTGGCCGTCCTGGAGCGGGAGGGTGGGCACGGTGGCGGCGTCCTCGCGCGCATTGTCGACGTAGCACTCGCCGACGGTGCCGTTGAGGTACTCTGCGCGTAGGTTGAAGAGGTAGGCGTGCATATTGGTCTTGTCTGTGCGGAAGCCAAATGAGATGGGCCTGGACGGCACGGACGTGCGGTACGACCTCTTGCCGTTGATCTCGTGCAGCTCCCAGCCGTCGAGCGGCCCGTCCGGCACGAGGCTGGGTGTCTTGGTCTCGATCGTCCAGCAGCCCTCGCTGGTCGCGATGGCGCGCCAGGTCAGGTACATTGCCTCTGCGGGCACGCCATAGTCGACGGCGGGGCCGAGGGCAGCGGCGGCGCTGTCCGTGTGGCCGCCGCCGCAGGGGAGGGCGTGCGTCTGGAGAAAGTGGATGAGGAGGTGCGCCATGAGCGCGTGCCCGCGCTGGTCGGGGTGGTGGTGCAGCATGCCCAGGCGCTTGTGGACGTCCTTGACACTGATCTGGTGCGAGAAGGCCTGCGAGTACACTGTGTTGCGGAGGCTGATGAGCGGGAGGTCATAGTACACGGCCAGCTGCAGCAGGCTCTCCTCGGCTGTGACAAACTCGTCCTGTCGCGGGAAGCCCAGGAGCACGACGGCGGGCGCCTGCGGCAGGGCCAGGAGCTCACGCACGAGCTTCTCCTCGTTCAAGTGGTGCAGGCGCGCGTTGGCGTCGCTAAAGGGCGAGTCGTTGACGGCGAGCTCGACGAGGATCACGTTTTCGTCGCCGCGCAGGTGCTCCTTGAAGCAGTAGCGAAAGTACCCGCTGCCGGTGCCGCCGCGCGCGTCGTTGTAGAGTGTGAACGAGCTGCGCTGGCTGTCGGGGAAGACGGACAGGGCCCACTGCAGGAGCAGCTCGCTGTAGGTCTTGTCGCCCGGCCCCAGGTGGCGCCCGAGACTGATGCTGCCACCGATGACGCCGATCCGCAAGGCGTCCTCGCCGCGGGCCACGCGCCCCAGCACCCGCCTCAGCCGAGCCGCCGTGCCGCCGTGCCCCACGCTGCGCACGAGGTCGCCGCGGTCCACGTCTGCGCGCGCGAGGGCGTCCAGGGTCTGCTGCACATTGCAAAAAGGTAGAGTAGCAGTCCCGCCTGCAGTGGTCGTGGTCGTTGTGACAGAGTACGTCAGAATATTTTGATGATGCCATGCGACCTGGCGCAGCTGGTACAGCACGAGCAGCAGGGTCGCCAGCGCCGCTGCGGCCAGTGCGATCCCCGTCGTGGGCTGCACCATCAGTGGGAGTGATGAAGAGGGGGATGAGATGTGAGGCGTAAACGTCAACTAGCCAAAAAAAAAAGGGGGGGGGCTCAAGGTACATTTGTGGCTGGGCTAGGAGAGGGAGGACCAGGACGGCGTAAACACCGGCAGCGGGTGTGCCTCGGTGTTGAACACCCACTCGTTTAGATCCAGGGCCGCGTCGTCGGCAAACAGGAGGAAGAGGTACTTGAGCGTCTCGGCGAAAAAGTAGCTCTCTTGCTGGTCATTGTAGCCCGTTTTGGTCGACGCGACGTTGGTCACGCCGCTAAAGCCGGCGCGCGCCTTGCAGTGCTTGACGAGTGCATTGACCATGTCCCACCCCCACGAGCGATACTTGGAGTCGTGCGTGAAGCGCCACATGTAGAAGAGTGACTCGGCGTACTCGGGCCGGAGGAAGTACGAGGCGCCGCTGCCGCTGTCGGGCAGGATGGTCCCGTCTCCACGAAAGGTAAACTTTTCGGGCCCCAGGCCAGAGGCCATCTGCCGGTACGACTCGCGGCAGGTCTCGGTGAGTGCAGCAGCGAGCGAAAACTCTGCGCTCGTGTTGGCGTGGGTCTCTCGCGTCTTGGCCCCGAGCGCAAACATGCCACCAGAGAAGCAGGCCAGGTGCTCCATCTGCTGCTCCAGGTTGCCGCGGTACTTGCCCACAAACGTGTGACCTCCGACCTTTGCCACCTACGCAGATTTTTTTATTTTTTTTTTAAAAATAAATAAATAAATAAATAAATAAAACTTGAGAAAACGTTACGAGGACGCGGCGGATGCCGTCGGCAGAGTCGTCGTACATCTTGAGTAGGTAGGCCTCGCTGCGTCTGGTCTGGAGCCACTGCTTGAGCTCGTACTCGTAGTAGCTGTCCCCGAGTCCGCCCAGTGTGTAGTCTCGCGTGTTGGCGCTTGGGGTGCCGCTCATGGGGTACAGGACGGGGTAGAGACCGCTCTCGGCCAGGTCGAGTTCGCGCAGGTAGGTCATGACGCGCTCTGCCTTGTCATAGTAGACCTTGCGGCCGGTGAGGTGAGCGAGGTACTTGAACTCGAGCTGGACGGTGCCGATCTCGGCGAGGATGTGGTTGCTGGGCATCCAGTTGTGGTTCTTGACCTGGCCGGTCTGGAGGTTGATCAGGCCAAAGGGCAGGCCATGCGGCGAGTTGAACGCGGGCAGGAGCCTCTGCCCGAGCTCGTCGGCCTTGTCCACAAACTTGCGGTTCCTTGTGAGCGCGTAGGCAGACAAGAGGCCGCCGAGGTCGCGAATGACCGTCTCGAAAAAGGACACGTAGTTGTCCGTGACAAAGTTGAGCTCTTCAATCACAAACTTGGCCGACATCTCGTACTGGTCCTTCAGGCCCATCAGGTAGAGCGTGTCCAGAGAGTCCACGATTGTTGCCGACAGTCCCGCGTTGCCCAGCCAGTTGCGCCCCGTCAGCGACTCTGGCCTGAGCTCGTCGAACCCCCACGCGTGCAGCTGGTATCCACCGTACGCAAACTCTGTCATCTTTGTAAATTTGTCAGTCAAAAAAAAATTTTTTTTCTCTTTTTTTATGGTACCATGCGGATAAAGTCCATCGACTCGGTGTCCTCCCAGTTGTCGCTGCCAGCCACGGGGACAAACTCTTTGTAGGGCCGAGGGACGAGCAAGCTGTGGAGTTTATCGACGTTGATTTCGGCGGCGCTGTGCGTGTTTACGCCAATCTCAAAGGTAAACTCTGTGGTGGGGCTTGTACACTCGGCAATCTGTCGAATGGTTGTGGTAAGAGAGATGGATATGATAGCAGCCCCGTACGGTGGGGGAGAGGGTGCCGGCGACGTCTTGGTAGCCGAGACACTTTTGGTTGTTGAAGGTGCTCTGGAGGCGCCCGTTTGGGAGGCTGGCCCATCGCTGGTTGTCGTCCGAGTGGCACGGGCATGCGTGCACATCGTCCGTCTGCCGAAACATGTCGAGGCACGAGTTGGTTTTGGCGTTGCGCAGGGTGAAGACGTCGGTCTGCCTCCACTGCTGCTTCTGACTCTCTGGATCACACGGCTCGAACGCGAGGGCGTGGCAGCCGTAGGTGTTGCTCTGGGTGGTTTCTATGAGGCACTGTGGTTTTTGTGCTTGTGCTTGTGCTTGCACAAGGTATAGCTCTATCGTGTGTGTGTGTGTTAGGGGGGGGTGAGAGGAGGAAACAGCGTACCGTTTTTCTTGATCTGCTGGGTACTGGTCTCTGCTGCGGTTGATGCAGGTCTGGGATGCTGCTTCTTCCTGTTGTTGCCCAGGTCTATGTTTGGTGGTTGCGGGTGCGGGGGGTGCTGCGTCGCCAGCGCGTGTCTAAACAAGAGCTTGAGCCCCCACTCGTTGTTGCTCTTGTCGTCAGCGCCGTCCTGGCCCTGTGGCCGCATGAAAAAGATGGACACGCACGCGAGTGTGTACACGGCCAGGCACAGCATCAGCAGCACGTTTCGCCCCCTCTGCATACAGTTTTGTTGTGATAGGCATGGCTGTGGTATGAGTTACGGTTCTTTGGCTGGAGTTGCCGACCTGCCGTTTGATTGCCTCTGCCATCATCATCAAAGCCAGTCGTCGCCGGACGACGTGTTTTTCGAAAGTAGGTCCCTTTTTTTTATTTTTATTTTTATTTTCATTTTTATTTTTATTTTTTTTCACTCTAATCCTAGTAATAAGCGCGACGGACGGAACGATTGCTGTCCCACTCAAAGAGCTTGATGGTCCAGCTGAGATCCCTGAGGTAACCACGCTCCTCAGAGATGCGCTGCTGCAGCTCGGCGAGCTTGTCCTGCAGGTCCAGACGCTGCTTGCCCTCGAGGGCGGTGGACTTTAGCGCGACCTCGATCTGGTGGACCTTGTCCTCGAGGTCTGTGAGTCGCCGGCGAGCGGATCGCGAGCGGCTGTTGTTGTAAATGTGCTGGTGGAGGGCCTCAAAGACGGGCAGGGGCGTGAAGCTGACAGACTCGGCGTCAAACTTGGCCAGGATGTCCTCCTCGGGGATGGCGTACATGGGGTGCACAAACACGAGCAGACCAATCTGCTTGGCCTCGTCCAGATACACAATCTCGGGGAAGAGGTCTCGGCCGAGGAAGGGCACGTTGGTCACCTTGATCAGCGTCTCGAGCGCCTGCAGCACCGAACTCTGGAATTTTTCGATCGGCGAACCCACGGGTGACGCCGGCGGGAGCAAGTCCTGCAAAAACGCGAATGGTGATGTTGGTAAAAAAAGGTTGTTTTTTTTCAATGAAATAATTACGTCGGACGAGGACGTCTGGCGAAGTTTGCGCTGGCTTTCGACAATCTGGCGGCGGTCGTTGCGCAGGCGGGTCTGTGCCTGCTCGACCGTCGTGGCCTCGTTTTTGCCCGGGGTGGCGGGGGCGAAAAACTGCGACGTGCTGTCCTTGCCCCGGAGCCACGACCATTCGTCCTGGTCGAGGTTGGCGCGATCGCGCAGGCGCACCGACGGGATGATGTGGCGATGGTGCTTGAACACGAGCAGGTTTAGGCCGGCATAGTTGTTGTACGCAAAGAAAGTCGCCACGTGCAGCCCCTTTTCCAGCTGGTTCAATCGGTTCTTGTGAATGCGCGCAAAGTTGACAGCGAGGTTGCTTTTAGAATGGATTATTTAGTTTTTTTTTTTTTTTGTTTTTTTGGCTTTTTCGGAGGGGGAGAGAG
>Ga0302230_10002320_pt1 | contig 11388 bp, 11 predicted proteins | sample II_Palsa_N2_1_FD_193523 | JGI IMG/M metagenome (GOLD analysis project Ga0302230, IMG submission 193523) | Peat permafrost microbial communities from Stordalen Mire near Abisko, Sweden - II_Palsa_N2_1 | ecosystem: Environmental > Terrestrial > Soil > Palsa > Peat permafrost | place: Sweden... | reverse complement strand
GCTGGTGTTTGCACTCCGACAGAACGAGGCAGAGCAATCGCGTGGCATCGAACACATGTTTCGCGGAACGGATGCTCGCACGATCCTGGTTCTTTCGTTTGACGCCGTTGCAGGCATACCGAATACCAGAGCACGTCAACGATGAACCGGAACGGAATCAATCCAAAAATACGGGATCTTGCTCAGCGGCTACTTTCTTTAGAAAGTACAGCGGAAAACCTTAGCAAGGCAAACACCTTTGCGGCGCTCATGGTCAGTGAAAAACTGCGTCGCCCACTGAGCACATTGGCCGGGACCGCAGGTTTTCGTTCGCTCCTCATGCGCGCACTGACATTGGCAAAACGTGAAGCACCGGTGCTCGATGGAGTGCAGGTCAAGGAGGATGGTTCGCTCGAAGGTCTGGACGGTGAAGAGACGGAGGCTGGCGCCGTGCTCATCGCCCATCTGGTCGGGTTACTGGAGACCTTCATTGGCGAACCTCTCACCTTGCGGTTGCTAAACGATATATGGCCGGATCTATCCGGTGTCGACATGAGTTCCAAAGGAAAGGAATCAATATGAAAGAGCACAAAGGCGTCAGGATCAACAAATTGCCATCGGGGGTTCCTGGGCTCGATGAGATCCTGGGCGGCGGACTTCCAGAGTTCTCTTTCAACATCGTTGCAGGCGCGCCAGGATGTGGAAAGACAACGCTGGCGCACCAGTTTATCTTCGCCAATGCCACGCCGGATCGTCCGGCGCTGTATTTCACCGTTCTCGGGGAACCAGCGCTCAAAATGCTGCGATATCAGCAGCAGTACAGCTTTTTTGACGCAGAGAAGCTGAACAACGCCGTGCACTTTATTAACCTAAGTAAGGCCCTTGTAGATGGGGGGCTTCAGGGAGTACTCAAAGAGATTTCCAAACAGGTGGAAAAGTCTGATGCTCGAATCGTCGTGGTGGACTCATTCCGGAGCGTATTGCGAAGTGAACAGCACGACGGTCGCGAGATGGCAGCGCAGGTCTTTGTTCAGGAGCTGGCCCTGCTGCTTACCAGCGCGGAAGCAACGACGTTCCTTATAGGAGAATATGGAGAGTCGGAGATGGAGGACAACCCGGTCTTCACGGTGGCAGACGGTCTCTTCTGGCTTTATCAGCAAGTGGAGCGAAACTCCGTCGTGCGGAAGCTGCAGATCATGAAGCTACGTGGGCAGATGTCGGTGCCGGGCCTGCACACGTTTCGTATTACAGATTCCGGCCTGCAGGCCTTCTCTCGAACGCTTGGGCTCATGGCGAGGAAACCGAAGGCTGCAATCAAGAAGCGCCTCTCCACCGGCATAGCCACACTCGACGAGATGATGGGAGGAGGAATTCCTCAGGGAGATAGCCTGTTGATCGCGGGACCGTCAGGCACTGGCAAATCGCTGCTGGCGACGCAATTCATCGCTGCTGGCATACGGGTGGGAGAGCCCGGCATCGTGGCGGTCTTTGAAGAGAGACCTGAGGAGTACGCTGGTCGTGCAGCGACCTTCGGGCTCGACCTTGAGACGCCGCTTGAAAAAGGAAATCTTGAGGTGATTTACCTCCGTCCTCTTGATCTCTCCGTGGACGAGATGATGCAGGAGATCCTGGATGCCATCGAGCGAACAGGTGCGAAACGATTGGTCATTGATTCATTGGCGGGTTTCGAGCTCGCACTCGCGCCTGGATTCCGCATCGATTTTCGGGAGTCACTCTACCGCATGATCTTTGCGCTGACCGGTAAGGGCATCACCGTCCTGAGCACGCTTGAGATGGTCGAGTCCTTTACTGAATTGCTTTTCAGCACCTATGCCATCTCCTTCCTGACCGACGATATCGTTCGGATGCGTTATGTGGAGATTGACGGGCAGCTTCGGAAGATCTTGATGGTGGTCAAAATGCGAGGCGGTGCACACAGCTCAGACATCCGCGAATACCGTATTACCTCGGATGGAATCGACATCGGCGACTGCCTCAGGGACTATACGAAGCTCATTACCGGGATCCCCACTCGAACGAAAGGTCCGCAGCATTGACAAGAAATCCAGCGATTCCATAACGCGATGCAGAGGTGATCGATGGTAGCAGAGCCGCAAAATACCATACAACCCGGAACGGAGATACTCAGGACGTGCTGCTGTGCCATAGCCGAGGCTTCACCTTTACCCATGGCTCAGGTAGAAGGCTCCACGCACATTCTGCGCTATGTGAATCCTGCTTTTTGTGTGTTGACAGCGAAGCCAAAAGAAGAATTGATAGGGCATGCCTTCTCGGACATTGCGCCAGCCGGGGAGGAATGTCTGGCCTCCCTGGACCGGGTTTACGAGAGTGGACAAGCCATCACTCATACAGGACAGGAGCATTCTGTTTTCCATCCTCTGTATTGGTCATATTCGATGTGGCCCTTACTCAGCAAAGATACCCAACCCCGGGGAATCATTGTTCAGGTGACTGAAGCAACGTCCTTTCATCTGAATGCGGTGGCCATGAATCAGGCCTTGATGATAGGTTCTGTGCGCCAGCATGAGCTGACAGAGAAGTCCGAGAAGCTGCTTGAGCAGCTGCAGGCAGAGATGTTGGTCAGTAAGCGAGCGCATGAGGCACTGATCGGCAGTCAGAAACGCTATCTGGACCTTTATGAGTTCGCACCAATCGGCTATCTCACACTTGACACCGATTCTTTTATCTCAGAGATCAACATGAACGGTGCCCTTCTCCTCGGGGAAGTGCGTACCCATTTACTTAACCGCCGCTTCGCCCAATTCGTCACGCCAGAAGACCTCAACCGCTATGACCGATTATTTAAACGAGTTGTGAAGCAGGGAAAACGGCAGACATTCGATCTTGCGCTTCGACGCGGTGATGGCTCTGTTTTCCATGCTCAACTCGATTGCGTCCGCGCAATTGCGGAGGACATGAATCCTATCGTGCGGATCACAATCGTCGACATCACTGAACGCAAGCGAGCGGAGACAGAGATCGAGCACTTAGCTTTCTATGATTCGCTCACTCAATTACCCAACCGGCGGTTTCTACTAGGTAGGCTGCAGGCGGCGGTTACGGCCTGCGGCCGCACGCTGCGCCACGGTGCAATCCTTTTCATCGATCTGGATGGCTTCAAGACGCTGAATGATACTCAGGGCCACTTTGTCGGTGACCTGCTTCTGCAGCAAGTGGCGCTTAGGCTTTCAGCCTGTGTCCGGGAGGGAGACACGGTCGCGCGTCTGGGGGGCGACGAATTCGTTGTGATGCTCGCGGATCTGAGCAAGCACCCAATGGAGGCGTCGGCACAGACACAGAGGGTCGGAGAAAAGTTGCTCAATACCCTCAGTGAACCTTACCTGCTTGCTGGTTTTGAATATCGCACTTCCGGAAGCATAGGGACGACGTTATTCAACGGAGAACAGGATAGTTTGGAAGATTTGCTGAAGCGTGCTGATCTCGCGGTCTATTGCGCGAAGGCGGCTGGCCGTAACAGGCTGCGCTTTTTTGATCCGGAGATGCAGACTGCAGCGACTACGCGAGCGGTGCTGGATGCAGATTTGCGAAGGGCACTCAAAGAGAGACAGTTTGTCCTCTTTTATCAACCTCAGGTAGATCGCGACGGGAGACTAACAGGTGCCGAAGCTCTGGTTCGCTGGAAGCATCCCACCCGCGGCCTGGTCTCGCCAGCGGAATTCATTCCATTCGCAGAGGAAAGCGGACTGATCGAATTCGTTGGACAATGGGTACTCGAAACTGCCTGCGCTCAATTAGTCGCCTGGGGCGCCAATTTAACAACCGCGCACCTCAGATTGGCAATCAACGTGAGCGCTCATGAGTTTTGCCACCCGGAGTTTGTGTCACGGACGCTGACCGCGATTGACCGTTTCGGTATCGATCCGCGAAAACTAATGCTGGAGCTAACAGAAAGCGCAATGTTCACCACCGTTGACGAGACGCTCGCGAAGATGAGTGCGCTGAAGACTCGCGGGGTTTGCTTCTCAATAGACGATTTCGGTATTGGGTATTCGTCTCTGACCTACCTGAAGAATATGCCTCTGGATCAGTTGAAGCTGGACCGCTCCTTCATAGCCGATGTCCTTACGAATCCGAATGACGCGGCGATCGCCCGAACCATCATCGCCCTGGGAGAAAGCCTGGATATCGACGTTATTGCGGAGGGAGTGGAAACCGAGGGGCAACGGAGATTCCTCGCACTCCACGGCTGCCATGCCTATCAGGGCTTTCTCTTCGGTCGACCGGGTCCGATTGAGGATCTATTGCGGATGGCGCGGACAGAGTCGGTTCCTGGAACGGTCCATAAACCGATTCTTGTCCGGAAGAAGCAGGGTCAAAACATACGCAATAAAGTAAAGGCGATCGATGGCATCGGATCAGGTAAATAACGGGAGGCAGCCGGTGGCCCGGTCAGATCTGGACCGATCTCTCACTGAGGGTTCGCCCATGCCCATGGCTGAGTTGGAGGCAGGCACTCATCTCATCCAATACGTCAATCCCGCTTTTTGCCTCCTGGCCGGCAAAACCAAAGAAGAATTGGTAGGGAGCGACTTTACTGATCTTACCGCTGCTGGAGAGGACTTTCTGTCCCTCTTTCGACGGGTTTATCGAACAGGAAAAGTCGGAAACCATACCGGAAGTGCGCATTCGGCTTCCAATCCCCTGTACTGGTCGTATGCGATGTGGCCCGTGTTTTCGGCAGACCACCGCACGCTCGGAATCGCCATTCAGGTGATAGAAACAACATCTTTTCATCAGGATGCGACCGCAATGAACCAGGCATTACTGCTGGGTTCGGTGCGTCAGCATGAACTCACAGAAGCAGCGGAACTCCTGGTTACTCAACTGCAGTCCGAAATCGTCGCACGAAAGAAGGCGGAGGAGGCTCTGACCCGCAGCGAGAAGCTGGCTTCGGTCGGGCGCATGGCTGCCGTCCTTGCACATGAGATCAACAATCCCCTGGCGGCGGTCATGGGCATAATCTACCTGATGCAAAATACCAATAATTTGCCCGCATCCGTCGCCGAAAATCTGGAAAGGGCGGATGGGGAGTTAAAGCGGATTGCTCACATCACCCGGCAGACACTAGGCTTTTATCGCGAATCGCTCCACCTCGCAGCATTCTACGTTGCTCCTCTGCTTGGTTCAGTTCTTGACCTGTTGAAGTCCAAAATTCAGTCCAGGCGGGCTACCGTCGAGGAGCAGTGCGATCCAAATCTTGAAATGACGGCGATGCAGGGTGAGGTGCGACAGGTCATCTCCAATCTTTTGTTGAACAGTCTGGATTCAATCGACACCGGTGGCAGAGTCGTCCTGCGGGCTTCCATCTCGACGAGCCCTACAGATCGAAGTCAGCGTGTCAGAATTACTGTCTCCGACGATGGTCGAGGCATCGATGAGTCCGTGCTGCCTCAGATTTTCGAAGCATTCTTCACTACAAAGGGAGCCATCGGAAACGGTCTTGGTCTATGGGTGAGCAAACAGATCGTCGATAAACACGGCGGATCTATCCAGGTCCGAACCGCGACGGTCGGACCGCAACATGGAACAACATTTTCGGTGATTTTGCCTATGGATGCCTCTCGGCATGGACGCCTAAGCGAATCTCCTGGCAGGGATCATTAGATTGAGGATGAGCAATGACGCTGAATGAAGCGACGATTCTGATCGTTGATGACGAAACAATTCTGCAGGAAGTCTGTGCGCTCTGGTTGAAACAGGGCGGCTGTCAGCAAGTATTAACAGCGTCGAATGGACTAGAGGCGCTGGTGATCGTCGAAGAGCGAAAGGTCGACGTGCTGATCACGGATATTCATATGCCGAAGATGGATGGGATGGTGCTGATCAGAACGATTCGGGAACGCGGATTTTCCATCTCTGGCGTTATCTCTATGAGCGCATATACGGGCGTCGATCTCGCGGAGCTGTCCAACCTCGGTGTGAAGAAGTTTCTGGAAAAACCGTTCACGTCGGAAATATTGCTGGAGGCGGTCACGACGAGTCTTTCTGAAGGCGTTCGGCAGCGATAAGATGTGATCGTCTCATCGCCTAGGCAAGCGACATCGAGCTAAAACTGCGTCCACTCCATTACTACTGGTTTTCTGACGAACGAGCGAGACCGCTTAGCACCAGAGGCTAAGGTTCTCGAAAATAGACGTTGAAGACACAGGATCGGCTTCGCATGATCTGCTTCCTCGCTATATCCGCCTGTTCTCCAAAGAACATGTATTTCTTTTCCATCTCGGTGACGACATCGGGATGCCGCTGAACCTCCTGGTGATGAGTTTCTCTGCCATCGATCATTTCAATCACCTGGATCAAATCAGGGGGAAAGCATTGAAAGGTAAGGACTGCGTCTCGCGGCTTCATGGTGTCGACATCCTGGATTCTGGTCTCAATTCAGACTCAAGAATCTCTGCCTGCTGGCTGAGGATTCTTTCTCGGTACATCTCCTGAAGACCACGCAGGCAAGACATTTGCTCCATTGAAATCGAGGTTTCATCCTGTTTATCGATGTAGATTCCGATGGATTCGATATCGTGCTGAGACTCGTCAATCTGATGATTGAGAAGATTAATCGCTGATTTTGGCATGAGTTGCTCCGCGGCCAAATATGCTATGCCGACCACTGCTCGCAGGCACAACGAGCGCCTCGAGGAATGGTGGCTGAAAGTGGAATCTTTCAGTCAGCCATTGGAAGCGTTTGACAACCCTTCCAATGGCTGATGCTCCAACATATTGGATGTGGGGTGGTTTGGTTTCGTTGTAGCCTTCCGAGACGAGCTATTTGTACTGTACGTTCGGGGCCTTTGTGAGCGACGAGGGCCTTCAGTGTCAATAAGCTACCGGGTGCCAAAATTTTGACAGGGTTCGACCCCACTTTTCTGCCCCCATGCTCTCAGGCCTGTAAGTGATTCTTTTTCTGACAAACATTGGAATCAGAAGTACGAACAGGGTTTGGCTGCACTCACCTGACCTGATCCCTTCTTCGTGTCGGCCTACGAGAGAATCGTGCAACCGTCTATCCATTGCCCCGGAGAGGCGCTGGATCTCGCCGGCGGTCTAGGCAGACGTGCCTTCTGGCTCGCGCAGAAGAATTGGAAAGTCTGTGTTGTAGACATCTGTGAGGTCGCTCTGCACCATCTCCGCGGATCTGCAGAGGGCTCATCTGAACATGAATCTGGTTCATAAAGACGCGATAGATCACCACCTAGAGCCAGCACGATTTGACCTGGTTGTACTTTTCCACCATCTGGATTGCCGGCTCTTTCCTAGGATCATTACTGCCCTGAAACCGGGAGGCCTAATCTTCTGCAAGCTTCGTTCGCGAGGCCATTCAGGCGCCGGACCAAAGAGCAACCGAGACCAACTCCTGAACCCGGACGAACTCCTGACGCTGTTGCCGGGCGTCGACGTGATCGATTACAAGCAACGCCTCTTAGATAAGAATCGATCGGTAGTGGAATCAATGAAAATACAGGCAGTTAGGTTACTGTGGGCATTCGACTCTTAATCGACTGGTTGAAGGTTCGATTCTTCCGAAAGACAACCCCACTTTGCCCCCACCCTAACAACTCCGCTTCGCTCCATTTCGCTCTTTTTGGCGGCCACCCGCTCTGCGAGATGTCCTTTAGTTACAATAAATTATCGACGATGATACCCACAAAACGCACACCACGCAAACAGAGCATTATCCTCTGATTCTCACCTACCTCGTAAGACTTCCTGGGACCAGTTTGGACTCAGCAGACACATCCTTACCGCATACCTCCTTCAACCATGAGCTCGATGCCGCGCCATCTTCAGGCGCGCTTGCGGTCACTAATCTGATCGGGGAGGTTGTGAGACGATATCGCTGTGGCGCAGGGATCGAGGCATTTCCTTTGTCCTGCAACCGTGATCAAACTTATGACCGCTTCGCTCGAAGGCTCACCTGAAAGCCAACCGGGCCCGGCCTGATCGCCGATCTCGACGCCATGGACTATACGAAGGCCTGAGTCAATCGAAGGCGCACCGGCGTCTTTCAGCACTGTATCGGTGCGCTAGGTTGCGCGACGCTCCGTCCATAGAGATCGAGCTGAGCAGGCGATCACCTGTGGCGTCCGGCGGAAAGCTGGCTATCTTCTGGCTGGCGGATTGCCGCGATAACCTCTACCTCGAATCACCTGCTTAGGCCGTCGCGAAAGCTAAGCTGATCCAACTCGACTCAGAGCTTCGCAGTCCGCAACCTAAGCGCATTGGCAATCACCGAAACCGAGCTGAAGCTCATGGCAGCGGCGGCGATCATCGGGTTTAGAAGCAGGCCAAACGCCGGGTAGAGAACGCCCGCTGCCAACGGGACACCGAGGGCGTTGTAGACAAAGGCAAAGAAGAGGTTCTCTCGAATGTTATTCATCGTGAGATGACTCAATCGTCGAGCCTTCACAATGCCCCGGAGGTCGCCTTTTACCAGCGTGATCCACCCGTCTTCATCGCAACGTCCGTTCCTGTTCCCATCGCGATCCCAACATGAGCCTGTGCTAAGGCTGGGGCGTCGTTGACTCCGTCGCCAGCCATCGCGACAATTGCACCATCATCCTGCAGCCTTTTCACGACCGCAGCTTTTTTCTCAGGCAGCACATCGGCTTCGAAGTCAATGCCAAGCTTCCGTGCAACTGCCTCGGCGGTCGCGTGGTTGTCGCCTGTGACCATGACGACCTTGATGCCTTCGCGCTTCAGCTGCTCGATAGCTTCCGCTGTCGACTCTTTGATCGGGTCGGCCACGGCAATCAGGCCGGCGAACCTTCCTCCCATGGCGATGTACATGACCGTCCGGCCCTCTTTCTGAAGGGCTTCAGCTTTTGTCCTCAACGATTCGGGAGAAGCGCCGAGATCGGCCATGAGCGCAGCGTTGCCGATGGCAATCTGTTTGTCACCCAAACTGCCATGGACACCTTTACCCGTCACCGATTGAAAGCCATCGATGGCAACCAGCTCAATATTCTTTTCCCTGGCCGCCGCAAGAATCACTGCGGCGAGGGGATGCTCGCTTGCATTTTCGAGACTGGCTGCCGCTTGCAGCAACGCAGTATCTTTCACGCCTTCGACTGGAATCAGCTCCGTCAGCTTCGGCTTGCCTTCAGTCAACGTACCGGTTTTATCGACAACAAGCGTGTCTACTTTCTCCAGGATTTCGAGTGCCTCAGCGTTACTGATGAGGACGCCTTCTCCGGCTCCCCTTCCGGTCCCGACCATAATTGCCATCGGCGTTGCCAGCCCGAGCGCGCACGGACATGCAATGATCAGCACGGCCACCGCATTGACCAAGGCATGAGCGTAGTGCGGTTGCGGCCCATAGATCGCCCACACAACGAAGGTGATGACAGCCGACAGTAGGACCGCCGGCACGAAGTAGGAAGCCACTACGTCTGCAAGTCTCTGGATTGGAGCCCGGGTACGCTGGGCTTCGCTTACCATCTTCACGATCTGCGCAAGCAGTGTGTCGGCTCCGACGCGCTCAGTCTTCATCACAAAGCTTCCGGTCCCATTGATTGTTCCCCCAGTGACCTTGGCATCGAGCGTCTTTTCTACCGGAATGGACTCACCACTGACCATCGATTCGTCTACGGAGCTACTGCCTTCCATCACCACTCCGTCAGTCGGAATCTTTTCTCCCGGACGGACGCGGAGTTTGTCGCCCACCTTGATCGACTTCAGGTCCACGTCCTCCTCCATGCCGTTCGGAGAGATGCGGCGTGCTGTCTTCGGCGCGAGTCCGAGCAGCGCTTGGATCGCGCCGCTAGTTTGGCTTCTCGCTTTCAATTCCAGGACCTGGCCAAGGAGGACAAGCACTGTAATCACAGCGGCTGCCTCGAAGTAGAGGCCGAGTTGGCCCGACATATCCCGAAACGAAACAGGAAAGAGCTGTGGCAGAAGCACTGCTACAACGCTGTACAGGTAGGCCGAGCCTGAACCAATCGAGATAAGCGTGAACATATTCAGGTGGCGGCTTACGATCGAAGTCCACCCACGCTGGAAAAACGGCCAGCCTCCCCAGAGGACTACCGGTGTTGCAAACGCACACTCTACCCACCCAAGACTTCGGCTTGCGAGGAGATGCTGAATTGGATGGCTTGGTAACAAATCCGAGATCATGACGGCGAGAAGCGGAAGGGTGAAGCCGATGCCGATCCAAAGCCGTCGCGCCATATTATCAAGCTCAGAATTTGTTTCGGCTGCGGCGACCGTCGTCGGCTCCAGGGTCATACCACAGATCGGGCAATTTCCAGGTTGATCGCGCACGATCTGTGGGTGCATGGGACAGGTGTATTGAGAGTGGGTGACGGGTGCGCTAATTGTTCCCGGCTCCAGAGCCATTCCACACTTCGGACAACTGCCAGGTTCGGTCTCGTGAACATCCGGATGCATGGGACAGGTGAACATCGTCATTTTGCGATTATGCTCCTCGGGAGTATTTCGCTCTCTGTCGTTCTTATCGCCGAATTGGAGCTTAGAGCCGCGTACTGTTTGTCAAGATTTGCGGAGCTGTTGGCTATTCGAACGTGTGCGCGCTCATTGTCGGGTGTTCACAAATCGCCGAGTCACATATCAAGGAATTGGTTGGTCTAAGAACGCCAGTTTGTATCGACTAGCCAGGTGTTTTACCCATGTTGGGTTCTCCGAAAAATGCCGCAGCTAACTGCTACGATCGTCGTGCAGCTTCAGTGCTTCGTCCAGCCAATTGAAGACGACTTCGTCTTTGTACGCCAAGGCTACCGATTCACAATGATTCTCGGCTCCATCTTCACTGCTGAATCGAACGAGTTGCTTTGGAGCTTGCAGCGCATCGTACATCTCCTGCGCCTGATTGCCGGCCGCCAAAATGTCCCCCTCTGCGTCCAGAACAAGGCAAGGGCATTTAATCTGTTTGGCGACACCTTCTATCGTGAACGGCTTGACCATTGTCGAAAGAAAATCGGCAAGCCCCGAAGCTCCGAAGGACCAAACACACTGCGTTACAGCCCAGCGCAGGTTTGTATCGTTCTGCATCGCTTTATAGGTAATCTCCTCGCACTGGATTGGCTCACCTGCGTCCAGAGCGGCAATTGCTTCTTCGGCATTGAGCTTCGAATGCTTTCATGAAAGCTATACATACCGTTGAAAAAGACGGCTGCGCGAAATCTGTATTCGAAAGCCGCGGCGCGGGCAGCGAAGTAACCGCCGAGGCTGATGGGATTCACGATTGCCGTCCAGCGACCTGCTGTCCAGTTGTAGGTGTCATATGAGGTGGCGGCGAAGGTCCAGGCTTTCGTTGTCGTATAAGCCACGAACGGTTGTGCATAGGTTTCGCTTACATCGGGATGGCTGTCACTGCCTGCTACGGACCAAACGTGACTCCCCAACAGGCCA
>Ga0302230_10002313_pt1 | contig 11422 bp, 12 predicted proteins | sample II_Palsa_N2_1_FD_193523 | JGI IMG/M metagenome (GOLD analysis project Ga0302230, IMG submission 193523) | Peat permafrost microbial communities from Stordalen Mire near Abisko, Sweden - II_Palsa_N2_1 | ecosystem: Environmental > Terrestrial > Soil > Palsa > Peat permafrost | place: Sweden... | reverse complement strand
TGGAACTGACCTACCAACCCTTTGAACTGCAGCTGAAGCATACTTTTACAATCGCTAAATTTTCGCGCACATCAACGCCGGTTATGCTGCTGCAAATTAGGCACGAGGGTTTTACGGGCTATGGCGAAGCCTCGATGGTGCCTTATATGGGTGAAACTTATGAGAGCGCGAATGTTTTTTTGAGTAAGGTAGATGCAAACCAATTTAAATATCCCTTTGATTTTGAATCGATCATCGCCTACCTTGATCGTATAGCTCCCGGCAATACGGCTGTAAAAGCGGGGATAGACATTGCCCTGCACGACCTGGAAGGCAAACTGAAAAATGAACCCTGCTGGAAATTATTAGGCACCGACCCGTCCAAAATGCCCGAAACCAGCTTCACCATAGGGATAGATACGCTGGATATTATGCGCCAGAAGGTTTTGGAAGCGGCAGATGATTACAAGCTCATCAAGGTAAAACTTGGCCGCGATAATGATAAGGAACTGATAGCGGCCATCCGCTCGGTAACCAGCCTGCCGCTGTATGTGGATGCTAACCAGGGCTGGACAGACCTGCAAAAAAGCCTCGACATGACCTACTGGCTACAGGAACAAGGCGTAGTTTTAATAGAACAGCCCATGCTGAAAACAGATTACGACAGCAATGCCTGGCTAACTGAAAGAAGTCCGCTACCAATAATTGCCGATGAGGCCGTACAGCGCCTGCCCGATGTGGAAAAGGCTAAGGGTGCTTATCAAGGCATCAATATAAAGCTAATGAAGTCGGCAGGGATGTATGAGGCGCAGCAGATGCTACTCAAAGCCCGGGAATTGGGTATGAAGGTAATGATAGGCTGCATGACCGAAACCAGCTGTGCCGCATTAGCCGGTGCCGCCCTGGCCCCCCAATGTGATTGGGCCGATTTGGACGGGCCGTTCCTTACAAGCAATAATCCCTTTAAGCTGCCTGATTTTGTGGATGGGAAATGGGTGTTGGGGGGTGATAGTGGGCTGGGGTTGGAATTACTTTAAGGCCTTTGTTGGTTTGCGACAGTTTTAAACTGTCGTGATCCGGGATTTCAGTTATAAACTGAAACCAGCGTGATATTTAAAAAATAGGTCTTACTTCTATCTCTTTTAAAAATAATATCAGCCCTATAAATCCTGCTAAATGAATAACCAGGATCAATAAATATTTAGGCCCGTCTTTAAGTGCCTCTATAAAGTACTTAATTACTAATATTAAACTCCATAAATACACCAAAGGGTAAACGATCAGATCCAACCCAGGCCCGGCCATATTAGTGGGATCAATTATAGTTGCTGCATATACTAGGTAAAACGCTAAACAATAGCATGCAATGGTTATAGCTATTCTATCTTTGGAAATCATTGAAACATGCTGGCTTTTGCGTAGTAAGAGTTAAACTCACGGAGTAAGTAAACTTAAGTTTTTTAGTTAACAATTTTGAGTTTAATTATGCGACTGATAAACTGAGCGTGAGCAAATCAGGGAATTGTGAGTTTTTGTGATGGATTGGGGTTGAAGCTTGAAAAATAAATTTCTAAATATTTTTTTATAAAATATATTGAGCAAAAATTGATAAATTAATAGCACGATTCCTGAACAGGCCAAAAGACCTTACCTGGGATGAATTAGTTGCTATTTTAAGTTATTATGGTTACCAGGAATTACCCGCCGGTAAAACGGGAGGATCAAGACGGAAATTCAGTGATGCCAATAATATCATTATCAGTTTACATAAGCCTCATCCCAGGCCAATTGTAAAATCGTATGTAATTGACCAAATTTTGGAGCATTTAAAAGAGAAAGGACAATTGAAGAAATGATAAATTCACTAAAATATTTGGACTATACAGCTACGATACGCTATAGTTCGGAGGATGAAGTGTTTTTTGGTAAAGTGATCGGCTTGAATGACCTGATCACGTTTGAAGGAACTTCTGTTGCGGAACTTAAACAAGCTTTTAAGGAAGCCATTGACGATTACCTTGAAACCTGCAAATCGCTGGATAAATCGCCCGATAAAACTTATAAGGGCATATTTAACGTTCGTGTTTCATCCGGCCTGCATAAAAAAGCAGCCATGCTCGCTTCACAGCATCATATAACATTAAACGATTTCGTAAAAACAGCATTAGTATATGCAGTTAAACACGAAAATGATATTAGTGCAGAATTAGCGGATAAAGAGTAAACACGATTTTCAATAAACAGATCAAATCCAAATGAGCAAATAACTCATTCATGCAATTCGCCTAAATTCGATAAAAATTCGTGTCTATCTCAAATTGTAGCCGCTACTTATCACTCAGCAAAACCTGCGCGCCTTTACCGCTGCCATTCATAATAATGATCTTGGTATTTGGCGATAGGGCAATGGCCTGTTGCGCTAAAATAGATTGATATTCCAGTTGTTTATCGGTTAGTCCGCTTGATATGATGCGTTGGTAATCGGCAATACCCTGTGCTTCAACCCGCTTACGGTCGGCTTCCTGGCTTTCCTTTTGCAGTACGAACTGCATCTTTTGGGCATCCTGTTCGGCTTGTATCTTTGATTCAATACTCTGGCGAACGCTCTCGGGCAAGGTGATGTTACGCACCAGTATCTGCTGTACTTCCAGCCCGTTCTTTATAAAATTATCGCTGATGGTTTTGTTGATCTTGAACTGAAATTCCTCTCTTTTTGATGAGTAAAGATCAACCGCCTGGTAGTTAACGGCATTATCGCGGATGGCTGTCCGGGTTATGGGGCGAACAATATTTTTTTCATAATCTTCGCCAATATTTTGCATAATGTATGGCGCTCTCGAGGGCGTTACTTTGTAAAGTACCGACAGATCTATAGTAACCTCTAATCCGTCAGACGATAGCACCCTTATGGCATCATCTCCCTCTACCTGGCCTTCGCTGCTTTTGGCGCTCATGGTATAGTTTTGGGTTTGAATGTTAAAAGGGGTAATCTCCACAAAGGGATTGATGATATGGGGGCCGCTTTCCAGCACTTCATCCTGTACCTTGCCAAACAGCGTTTGGACGCCTACTTCGCCGGGGTCTACTATTTTAAACGAAGCAATAGCTATGCCTAATACAATAACAATTACCCCTACGGTGGTAACAATACCGCTAAAATGGCTGCCAGGTTCGGGCGAGCGTTTGAGCACTATACCCACAATGAGCATGATCACTCCTAAAACTGCAATAAGCATAAATGGTTTATTTAAGGTTGTTTGGTATTTCTTATCTGTTTCAATACCCTTATTTTTTGCATTACAAAAAATACAAGGGCAAAAATGGCAATAAACACAAGTACAAAGTTCCGCTTATCCATAGCCAGGTACCCCATAACCAGGCACCCGAAAATGCCGAAGTTATACATCACATTTAGCATCGCTTTTTTAAACATGGCCTAATATACGTTTAAAGTAGGGTCAATTTCATTGGCCCAGGCCAATATACCGCCGGTTAAGTTGTACAGGTTGGTATAGCCGCGCTGCTCCAGCTGCATTATGGCCGCCGCGCTGCGTTTGCCGCTGCGGCATTGCACTATCACGGGTTTGTCTTTAGCAATTTTATCGGCCTCTATCAATATGCCGCCAAGCGGTATAAGCACGCCGCCCAGGTTCGATACCTCGTATTCAAAATCTTCCCTTACATCAATAAGCTGAAAATCTTCCTTATTATCCATTTTTTCCTTTAGTTCCTGTACGCTGATTTCTTTCATGTTGTCATTAAATAAAAACCAAAGTTATGCTTTCCGTATTAATATTTAATGCGAAGTTTTGTAACATTAGCTGCCCGTGAGCGTTTTATATAGGTTAGTAAATATTGTACAATAATAGAGTTTATAATTAATGAATAAAGTTACCCGCTTTTTCTGGTTCTGTTCGGGCGCGCACGTTGATACCCTTAAAAAATACCCGATTGAGCAAAATAAATATGTAGGTATTGGTGCCACTATATTTTTTACGGCATTGTTCGCGTCGCTATCGGGTGGTTATGCCATGTACTTTGTGTTTAGCGGCAGCGCTTTCGCGGTTGGGTTTGCCATTATATTCGGTTTGATATGGGGTACGGCCATCTTCAATATGGATCGCTACATCGTATCGAGCATCAACAAGGAGGGTACCACCAACCAGCAGATATTACAGGCCTCGCCGCGTATTTTGCTGGCTATTATGATAGGGATTGTAATATCGCGCCCCATCGAGTTAAAGATATTTGATAAAGAGATCCGCGGAAAGCTAAAAACAGCTTATCTCAAAGGTCAGCACCGTAAAATTGATACGCTGGAAAAAACCTACCAGCAAAAATATGCTATGGAACTGGGTAAGGATAACGGATTATCGAAAGAACAGGATTCACTCGAGAAAGATATCAACCGCTCCCGCTACCAGCTCAATCAGGAGGTTTTTGGCGATAAAAGCAACCAAACATCGGGCATTGTGGGTTATGGTACCTACGCCAAACAAAAGCAGGCCGTGTTGCAGGAAAAGGAAGATCGTTTAAAAACGGTTATAGGCAACGAGGACAAAATGGACCAGTACCTTGCCCAGCGCAAGGAATTTGAAGGGTTGAACAGCCTGCGGCTCTTCTCCGATCATGAACTGGACAGCCTTGCCAACGTTGCCGGTTTTGCCGATCGTAACTGGGCGCTCGGCCAGTTGGGTTATAATGATGACGGCAGCCGTAACCTGGATACCTACCTTGCCGAAAGCTTCATCAGCTGGTTATTCATCCTATTCGAATGTTTGCCGGTATTTGTTAAGCTAATGTCGCCCAAAGGGCCTTATGATGTGGCCATAGCCAGGCTGGCCGAAGCCAATATCTACTATGCCGAAAGGGATAAGGACAGGGATATAGCGGTAACCGATAATGTATACGATCATCACCTGGACGAGGATATAGCCAAGCGCAAGAAGATGATCTCCGGGCAATCGGAACATGATTTGGGGCGGCATAGGTATGATTAATGAACCTGGATTATACGATTAGGTTGATTTTCAGGGATAAAATCTCTATAATCCTTTAAATCTTATAAATCCTGGTTCACGTTTTCCCGATTTTGTTTAATTTCAGCCTTATTATCTACCTCGTTATTTGTGTTGAATGAAAAAGCTATTCTTAATACTCCTTGTTTCGGGTTCCGCGCTTAATTGCTTCGCGCAATACGCGGTTACAAGATCCATCTATTACGCCATATCGTTCCCCAACGCGGCGCACCACGAGGCCGAGATCGTGATGACCGTACCGCAATCGCCAAGTACGCCGCTGCGTTTCCGCATGAGCCGTTCGTCCGCTGGGCGGTATGCCACGCAGGAGTTCGGCAAAAATATTTCCAATGTTAAAGCAACTGATGTAGATGGCAATCCCCTCGACCTGAAACAAATTGAAGGCGACCTGTACGAACTGGATGTTCACCCCGAAACGGTTAAAATAAGCTATACCCTGTACGCCGACTGGACCGACGGCACCTACGCCAGTATTGACGAGAGCCACGCGCACCTGAACATGCCCGCCGTTTTTATGTGGACGCTGGGCGAAACGGACCGGCCGATAACCATTCAGTTTAACGACCTGGATAAATACGGCTGGAAAGTAGCCACCCAGTTAAAGCACGATGGCGATAACGTGTACAGCGCCCCCAACATGCAATACCTGATGGATAGCCCGGCCGAGCTTTCCGCCTTTAAGGAAACCAGCTGGACAGTGCTGAACACCGACGGTAAAACCGAAACCATGAACCTGGTGGTTCACTCCGGCGATAGCCAGGCTACGGTTGATAACTTTGCTAAGATGGTGCAAAAGGTAGTACTGGAAGAAAAAGCCGTTTTTGGCGAATTGCCCGCCTATGATTTTGGCGAATACACCTTTTTGGATGATGTGTACCCTACTAACGCGGGCGATGGCATGGAGCACCGCAATTCAACCAGCATAGTATCAACCGATAAGCAAATGGCCGGTAACGAGGTGCATGAGCTAAGTACCTTCGCGCATGAGTTTTTCCATTGCTGGAATGTGAAACGCATCCGCCCAAAATCATTGGAGCCCTTTAACTTTGAGCATGCCGATATGAGCAGCGAGCTTTGGTTTGCCGAAGGCTTTACCCAGTATTACGGCGGGTTGGCGCTGGAGCGCTCGGGTTTTCATACGGTTGACGATTACAACAAAACCATTGCCGAACTGGTAAATTCGGTGCTGAATACGCCTGCTGCCGCTAAATATCCCGAAACGCAAATGAGCCGTTACGCCGTTTACGCTGATAATGGCGCATCTATCGATCCCGTTGACCGTAATAACATCTTCACCAGTTACTATAATTACGGTGGTGCTACGGCCCTGGCGCTTGATCTGCGTTTGCGCAGCGATTTCAACCTCACGCTCGACGATTATATGAAGGCAGTTTGGCTGGCTATGGGCAAGGTTCAAAAGCCTTATACCATCCCCGATCTGCAAAAAGTACTGGCCAAGCTTACCAACCCCAAATTTGCCGACGACTTTTTCAAAAACTACATATACGGTATCGAAAAAAACGATTATACCGCGCTGCTGGCCAAAGCTGGCCTGTTATTACGCAAGGCCCAACCCGGCAAAGCCTGGGCCGGGCCATTGAGCGAACCCCAGTACCGGGGCAAAACCGGCGTGGCAAGTTCGGCGGGCACCGATGGCTTGCTGATCAAAACCAGTACCTTGCAGGGCTCGCCCATATACAAGGCGGGGCTTGATGCCGGCGATATGATACTGAAGGCCGACGGCCAGCCCATAACTACCGAGCAGGCCTTTAATGATATAGTAGCTGCCAAAAACATAGGCGATAAAATAGTGGTTGACTATACCAACCGTACCGGCGAACACCAAACCACCGTAGTTTTGGAAGAAAACCCAATGTACGAAGTAGTTACCCTTGAAGCAGCCGGGCAAACGCCCACTAAGGATCAGCAGGATTTCCGTAGCAACTGGTTATCATCAAAGGTTAAGTAATGCACATCCCCAAAATAGCAGTTGTAGGGCCCGAATCTACCGGAAAATCAACCATGTCGGCTTACCTGGCGGGGCATTACCAAACCGTTTGGGTGCCCGAGTTTGCCCGCGATTACTGCGCGGCGCTAACCGAACCCTGCACCTGGCAGGATGAGATCAACATGTATTACGGGCAGCTGGCCCTGGAGGATGAACTGCTGCCGCAGGCCAACAAGCTGCTGATATGCGATACCACCTTCATCACCGTAAAAATATGGAGCGACTATACCTTTGGCCGCTCGCCGCAGGAAGTGCTGGATGAACTGCCCAAACACCCTTACGACCTGTACCTGCTGCTCAACATCGACCTGCCCTGGGAGGAGGACCCGCTGCGCGATTTCCCGCATCAGCGCGAGCACTTTATGGGCATTTGGCACCATGAATTAGCCGCGCTAAACGCCAATTACGTGCTCATATCCGGCACCGGCTACGAGCGCTACGCCAATGCAGTAGCCGCTATCGATGGGTTTTTGGCGGATACAGCTATACACTAAGGTATAAACTGTGTTGCTTTTTGGCGATAACAAAAAATGGCGAAAATACCACAGCCCGAACATAACCCGAACGGTACCCGAACATAACCCGAACGGTACCCGAACAGTACCGGAACACCCCCGAACACGATCGTGAACACCCGAACAAGCCCGAACACTTAAACCGCTGACAAGCAATAAATTAACAAAAATAAGCGTTTCCGCAAGCGAACGGTTGCTCATTGTGTAATACGCTGTTTAACAATGGCTTACAAAACAGGTGTTTCTTGCCAAAAAACACTTTTCGATACACTAAGTCCTGGTAGGGGGTTTACAAAAACATTTTTGTTGAGATTTTTGCTTGATAGTTGGTTTAAAGAAATGACGTTTTTTAGACCTCAACAACCTCTCCCATTTTTTAAAGGTGCGTTTTCGTGATCATTAAAAAAATTCCCGGCTCGTACCGGATGAAAGTTTTATCAAATATGTCATTGCGAGCGATAGCGCGGCAACCTCGTTGCTATGCCTGGCGGAGATGCACAGCTACGAGGTTGCTTCGTTGTTCCTCCTCGCAATGGCAAGGTGGGTGTTCGGTAGTTTTCGCATCGGGAGCGGACGAACGGATTTTTAAAATTCAAAAGTTAAAATTAAAAAAAAACAACTATCTACTTTCGGGCACAAAATTTCCGGTGGGGTTATAACCAAAATGCTTTTTGAAGGCGAAGGAGAAATGCGACAGGTTTTCGAACCCTACCTCCATATAAACGTCAGATGGTTTCCGCTCAAGCGCGAAAATGTGGTGATGGGCAAGTTCCAGGCGTTTGCGGGTGATCCATTGCTGAAAAGGCACATGAAAAGCATTCTTAAAATCGCGTTTAAAGGTAGTAAGGCTACGGCCGGTGAGGTAGCCAAACTGCTCCATGGGTAGGTTATGCATGTAATTTTTCTCCATATAATCGGCCAGGGCAATTTTACCGGGACTGGGCAATTGGCCCAATATAGTATCGGTGTTGGGGTCGATACTGCGCAGGATGGTAATTGCTTCCTCCATTTTAAGCAGCGATACGGCTTGCGGCAGCTCGCCGGGCAGGTTAAAATACGGCAGCAGCGAATCAAACAAACTATCGAGCAGGGGGTGCTGCTCAAACCTGATGGCCTCCGGCATTTGCTGTGGTACCCGCTGAATTTTGTTGGCCGCATAGTAGCGCTGCAAAAAGTCCTCGGGGAAGAAAATGCTTACCGAGCGGTAAGGCTCATTGTGTTTTGGTACTTTAGTCATGCGGGCTAACTGGTTGCGCGCGCTAAGGGTGGTGCTGCCCGGCCCTAAAACATAGCGCCGCCCTAAGTGCACCACATGCGCTTCGCCCGAGATGATGCGCGACAACGCATGTTGTGGCACTATCATCTCCTTGAAGCGGTGTGCACCTGTTTCGGTATTAAAAAATATACCGCCCTTATGGTTAGTTACCGCCGTCGTCATTGCAAGTAAATATAAGCTTTAGGCTTTAATATCGCCAAATTTGATCAGGCTTTCGGCGGTGGCCAGCAGGGTTTCTTCGTTGCTGCGGGGCTGCCATCCCAGTATTTCCCGGGCCTTCGCGTTGCTGGCCTCGCGGTAACGGTCCAGCAGCGGCACCACCTCCTTTGCCCGCCGGTTAAACAAGGCAGATATTTTAATGATCCAATCGGGTAAACGTTTGGTAGATACATTACGCGCGGCCGGGCCAAGCCTGGCTTTTAACAGCTGGGCGATCTCTGGCAGCGAAGTAATAACGCCCGACAGCGCCAGGAAACGCTCACCCGCTGCCCGTGGATTGGTCATAGCACGGATATGCAGGTCGGCCACATCACGTACGTCGGCAATACCCAGGGTAATATTCGGGATTCTTTTCATCGATCCGCTTAATACCATTTTGAGCAAATAATTGCCTGATGCGCCCGCGCTTAGCGGAGGCCCGAAGATGGCGGTAGGATTAATGGCGACGAGTTCCAACTTGCCGCCTTCGCGTTTAATAAAATCCCATGCAGCGCGCTCGGCCAATATTTTAGATTTGTTGTAGGTCGAAAGGTCTTTCTGGTTGGGGTCGGTCCAGCTTTCTTCGGTAATAACTTTGCTGGTGTCGGTATGGCTAAAGCCCACGGCGCCAAAGTTGGAGGTGAGCACAACGCGTTTTACACCAGCATCACGGGCCGCTTTTAGTACACGCAAAGTACCGTCAACCGCCGGGCGGATCATTTCGTTCTCGTCTTTTGGTGTATGGCCAATTGGCGATGCCACGTGCAGTACATACTGGCAGCCACGCGCAGCTTCATCCCATCCGGCATCGCTGTTCAGGTCGGCCTCCACAAATTCCAGGTGATAAGGAGCAGTTATTCCGCCTTCACGCATCATAGCCAGCACATCGTCTTTTCGCGACAGGGAGCGGATGGTAGTTTTTACCGGGTAGCCCTGCTGTAAAAGTTGCAGGATGCAATGCGAGGCAACAAAGCCGGTGCCGCCGGTCACTAAAACAGTATTTTTATTGGGAGTGGTGGTTGTCATCTTTTTATGTTGATTATTTATATCACAAAATTCGATACAAAACCAACGCCTTGTTTTGTTTTAAAGGCCGTTTTTACTTTGTTTTAAAGGCCGTGATGAAAAGTAAAAAGTTTCTGAACCTTGATTTGCTTGATAGGAGATTTGATTTTTTTTGGTTCATCAAGTTAATCGGCAAGTCCTGTTAAACTATGTCATTGAGATGAGAATGCGCCGGCTTGTGAAAGGCGCGAAGAGAAATCTTATACTACAGGCAATGCGCCACACTCACTTTTAGAAGATCTCTCCTCGTACTTCGTCGAAATGACATCGTAGTTGGGTGTTCGGAAGTATGCGTACCGGTAGCGGAGAAGTATATGTAAAAGTCTGATCCTAATAGTTCGGGGCAGTGTAAATTAATTAGCGCTATATTTGATAATGAGCAACATAGTAAAAAACTTGCTTGGGTTTGTAAGTGTTCTTGTAGGGCCTTTCCTTATAGGAATAGCCTATACAACAAACTTTACCTCACCGTTGATGGGCAATCTCATTGGATTAACAGGAGCCGCCTTGTTTTTTGGAGGAGGTGTGTACTTATTCATTAAGTTCATGAGATGGATAATTAATGGTAAATAACTCCCCAGGCTGCCGCAAGCGTCCCCGGCTTGTGGCCCGCATTTAGGTAAGCGTGTCCGGAAAGGTGTCCGCATCCTGAGCGGACGAACGAACACTTTTTAGAAATGACTGAACTTTGGAGGGTTATGTTCCTTACAAATGCAAATATAAATCTTTGATAATAAAGAATAATCTTTATAAGCATTTTTGTAAATGCTTGAGGATGAAGTGAAAAAAATATTAAAAATGTCATTGCGAGGTACTAAGCAACCTCGTAGCTATGCATCTTCGCCAGGCATAGCGACGAGGTTGCCGCGCTATCGCTCGCAATGACAAGCTGGGGTGTTCGGCAAGTGTTCGGTTGTTCGCATAGGGAGCGAACAGACGGAATTGTCTGAACCCGAATTTTTGAAATTTTGGAATTGCCTGAATTTCTTTTCCATGCTTATTCTGTTAATTCATTAAATCCGAAAATTCAGGTTCAGACAAAATAAGTAAAAAGTTTCTGAACCATCATTTACGTGATTAAAGGATGTCAGTCTCACCCTAAATCCCTCTCCAAAGGAGAGGGACTTGAAAGAACTTACTTTTTAGAACCCTCTCCTTTGGAGAGGGCAGGGTGAGGCTGAAATTATTCTCTACCTTCATGCAACGTTGTTAAAAGCGCTGCGTCTTATTACCTGAAAGCTGCATAAAAATTTGGAAGCCGTATATATTGATAAGCATTACAACCTGGTGGTTGAGTGTAAGCAGGGGAGTAAAAAAGCCTGCTACGAGTTGTACAAACTGT
>Ga0302230_10002309_pt1 | contig 11428 bp, 9 predicted proteins | sample II_Palsa_N2_1_FD_193523 | JGI IMG/M metagenome (GOLD analysis project Ga0302230, IMG submission 193523) | Peat permafrost microbial communities from Stordalen Mire near Abisko, Sweden - II_Palsa_N2_1 | ecosystem: Environmental > Terrestrial > Soil > Palsa > Peat permafrost | place: Sweden... | reverse complement strand
TGCTGTTTTTTCAGATCACGACCCACGGCATCACGCTACGCCCGATCAACGTTTCCAACCTCGTCATCCAGAACAGTTATATCCTGATCCTTGCGATCGGCATGGTGATGGTGATCATTGCCGGCCACATCGATCTCTCCGTTGGTTCAGTGGTGGCATTCGTCGGCGCCATGGCCGGGGTGATGATCACCGAGTGGCACATTGCGTGGCCGATCGCGATTGTGCTGTGCCTGATCCTCGGTGCGCTCGTAGGTGCCTGGCAGGGATTCTGGATCGCGTACTTCCGAATACCGGCCTTCATCGTCACTCTTGCCGGCATGCTGGTGTTTCGCGGGGCAGCGCAGATCGCGTTGCAAAATCAGCAGATATCGCCCTTCCCGGAGGCTTTTCGTCGGCTGGGATCCGGTTTTCTGCCAAGCTTCGGAACGAGTGGCTACGAGCCGCTTACGCTCGGTCTCGGTGTGCTCGCCTCGATCGTGCTGATCTTCGGCTCGCTTCGCCAGCGTTGGGCGCGCCACAAGTACGGGCTGGAGTCCGAGCCGCTCTGGTGGTTCATCCTCAAGCTGGCCTTTGGCGCATTCCTGATCATCTATATCGCCTTTTTGCTGGCGAGCTACAGCGGAACCCCGATCGTTCTGGTGATACTGGGCTTGCTCATCGTCGTCTATGCGGCGGTCATGGCGCGCTCCGTCTTCGGTCGTCACGTCTATGCCATCGGTGGAAACCTGCACGCGGCGGCCCTCTCCGGCGTGAAGACCAAGCGGGTCACCTTCCTGTTGTTCGTGAACATGGGCGTGATCTCGGCTCTCGCCGGGCTTGTCTTCACTGCCCAGCTGAACCTCGCGAGCCCGAGCGCCGGATCTGGTTTCGAGCTCGACTCGATCGCGGCTGTATTCATCGGAGGCGCCGCTGTCACCGGAGGCATCGGTACCGTCACGGGAGCCATCGTCGGTGGACTCATTATCGGACTGCTCAACAACGGCATGTCGATTCTCGGCGTCGGCACGGAATACCAGTCCCTGATCAAGGGACTCGTCCTGCTGGCCGCCGTGGCATTCGACGTCTACAACAAGCGTCGCACCGGTGGTCGCTGAAAAGTAGGCGTGTAGCGAAGTAGCCTACGGCTGCATCGACTGGCGCGTATCTTCCAGCGCCAGTTCCACCAGCACCCGCATCGCCTCGCTGGCGGCGGCGGAGTCACTGGCGGCAATCGCATCAAGCACGCGGCGATGGTCAGGGATGGGATTGCGCGGCAGCGCTCGCTGGCGGTGCTTGAACTGCGTTGTCCAGCTCACTGCAGCGCATACGCTGGCGCTGAGTACGATGAGCGCATCGTTGCCGGTGGCAAGCAGAATGGCGTTATGAAAATCGCGATCGGCTAGTCGGCCTGCTTCGCTGGCGAGCGTGTGCCGGGTCATGCCGGCCAGTGCATCACGCATGCTTTTGAGGGCGGCCTTGTCACGTCGCTCCGCAGCAAGTGCTGCCGCGGCAGGTTCAACGATGGCACGAAGTTCGAACAGGCTGCGGACAAAGGCAATATCAGGTTGCCCCGCAAATGCCCAGCCCAGTACCTCCGGGTCGAGCAGATTCCAACGGTTTCTCGGTAGAACGCGGGTGCCAGCCTTGGGCCGACTTTCAACCAACCCTTTGGCGGCAAGAACCTGAATCGCCTCGCGGTACGCGCTTCGCGATACGTCCAGTAATTCGGAAAACACGATTTCTCCGGAGAGCACGTCACCCGGAAGATATTCGCCGGCCAGGATCGCGGCACCCAGCTTATGCGCAATCGCGCCGTACAGGCGTCGACCCGTCCCACGCGGCTCCCGGACAGGCTTGATGGGTTCTGTTGGCGCGGTCGTTTTGCTCAAGAGCTCATCCCTTCGTAACCATCAATGGCTTGCTTACCCGAGGGTCTCAGGAAAGCCGCCGGCATTGCAAAGCAAGCATACGCGACTTAATCTATTTGTCTGAGTAATTAATTGTGGTGAAACATAATGTTGAACGATGACAAGACCAAGCTGACCGGAGACACGAAAATTGAGTTTCGCTCGATAGATGCTGTAACCGGTCAGCCCTTTGGCTCAGTTTTCGAAACGGACGGAGTCGCCGAGGTCAAAGCCGCTTGTTTGGCTGCGGAGGCCGCGTTCGACGCATACCGTGCGACTGATGCTGAAGCCCGGGCCGTTTTTCTCGAACGTATCGGTGCCGAAATTCTAGCATTGGGTGACGATCTGATAGTGACTGCGATACGGGAAAGTGGCCTTACACGTATGCGTCTTGAAGGAGAGCGCGGCCGCACCGTAGCGCAGCTGAAGCTGTTTGCCGGAGTGCTGAGGCGTGGCGACTGGATGGGTTTGCGCATTGACCCGGTTGCGAGTGGGCCAACACCCTCGGCACGAACCGATCTGCGGTTGCGGAGGATTCCGCTCGGGCCGGTCGCGGTGTTTGGTGCGTCGAATTTTCCGCTCGCTTTTTCAACGGCCGGTGGCGACACCGCTTCGGCGCTTGCGGCAGGTTGCACGGTCATCGTCAAGGGCCATCCCGCCCATCCTGCCACCGGCGCGATGGTCGCCGGTGCCATACATGACGCGGTGAAGGCCTGCGGCCTGCCGTCGGGTGTGTTTTCGCATCTCGTTGGCCCGGGCATCGAACTGGGCGCTGCGCTGGTCAAGGATCCCGCCATAGCCGCGGTGGGCTTTACCGGATCGCGTGCCGGTGGGCTGGCGCTGGTCAAACTGGCGCAATTGCGTGACGTCCCCATTCCCGTTTACGCGGAGATGTCGAGCATCAATCCCGTGCTGCTGTTGCCAAAAGCACTGCGCGCGCGCGGTGCTGAGCTTGGTGCGGCCTTTGTCGGATCGTTGACCATGGGCGCAGGGCAGTTTTGTACCAATCCAGGCCTGTTGCTGGCGATCGAGGGCGACGGACTTGAGGCTTTCGTATCGGCTGCCACTGAAGCTATTTCCGCAGTTGCTGCGCAGACGATGTTGACCGGTGCCATTCACTCCGCCTACGAACAATCCATCAATACGCTTCAGCACCATGACAAGGTACGGGCCATAGCCCAGGGACCCGCCGGGGGGGGCGTCAATGACGGTCGCGCCACGTTCTTTTCGACCAGCGGTCAGTCGTTTTTGTCCGACAAGGCGCTTGGGCAAGAGATATTCGGCGCGTCTTCATTGCTGGTTTGCTGCGCTGATGAAGCGGAACTGCGGTCGGTATTGGCGGCGGCGGAGGGACAGCTGACAACGACGCTGCAGATGGATGACGGCGATACCGAAATGGCCGCAGCGCTGATTCCGTTGCTGGAGAGAAAAAGCGGACGCATTGTGGTCAACGGCTGGCCAACCGGTGTGGAGGTTACCCATGCGATGGTGCACGGCGGACCGTATCCGGCGACCTCCGATGGACGTTCCACCTCAGTGGGCAGTCTCGCCATCGACCGCTTTCTGCGGCCGGTTTCCTATCAGAACTTCTCGCCCCGATTGCTGCCCAGCGTGCTACGCGATGACGCCGGCTCACCGCGACTGCTGGACGGGATCCCGACTCACTAGATTACCCGCTCCGTATCCCATGCCTTACCGCGCTCCGGAAACCTGCGAGTGCCGCAACCCTATGAAGAGAGAAACGACATGACCTTGCGCCTTTTGCAACATTGTGACGCAGGCGGCAATCGCTCTGTGATCGCCTCCACCGGCAACGGCGACGCTTTCGTGGTCGGCGTCGATAGCGTGAGATCGCTGGCGAACCTGGCGATCGCCATGGGCACCGATCTCGCTGGCGCGGTGGCGGATTGCGGTTTCGGGGAAACCGTGGACATCGCCGCCGAACTGGCCGGTGGCCGGCTGCTGGCGCCGATCGATCACCCGGACGCAGCGCATCTGTTCATGACCGGCACGGGCCTCACCCACCTGGGCTCCGCCGAAGGACGCGACAAGATGCACCGTGAGGCTGCTGCGGCTCAGACGCAAACGGATTCGATGCGGATATTTCTCGAAGGTGTCGAGGGCGGCAAGCCTGCTCCCGGCCAGCTCGGGTGCCAGCCGGAATGGTTCTACAAAGGCAACGGAACTGGCCTCGTCGGCCCGGGCGAGCCACTGACATCACCATCTTTCGCGAAAGATGGTGGTGAAGAGCCTGAATTGGCGGGTATTTACCTGATTGGCGAAGACGGGACGCCTTTTCGCCTCGGCGTTTGCCTCGCCAATGAGTTCAGTGATCATGTCACCGAACGCCACAATTACCTCTGGCTAGCGCACTCCAAGCTGAGGCAGGCGGCACTGGGACCCGAATTGCTTGTCGGTCCGCTGCCGGCGCAGATAAAAGGCACCAGCCGCATCCGTCGTGGCGGCGCGGTTCTTTGGGAAAAGCCGTTCCTGTCCGGCGAGGAAAACATGTCGCACAGTTTCGCCAACTTGGAGGCGCATCATTTCAAGTACGACGTGTTTAGACAGCCAGGCGATATCCATGTCCATTTTTTTGGTACCGCCACACTGTCGTTCTCCGAAGGAATAAAAACGCAAGTGGGCGATCAGTTCGAGATCGAGGCTGCACCTTTCACCCTGCCGCTATGCAATAGGCTGGCGCTCGCTTCTGCGCAAACTTTCATCATCAAGGCGCTCTGAGCATGGGCCCGATACGTGTTGCGGTGGTTGGCATGGGCAAGATCGCTTGCGATCAACACCTTCCTGCCATCGCAGGCAATGCGGCTTTTCGCCTGACGGCAGTGGTTAGCCCTGGCGCTCCGGGCATCGAAAGCGTCGCTTGTTGCGAGAGCCTTGAAGCATTATTCAGGGACGGCCCAGCGGTCGACGCCGTTGTCATTTGCACCCCGCCGCAAGTTCGTTACGAGCTGGCTCGGGAAGCATTGGTGCAGGGTGTTCACGTCTTTCTCGAAAAGCCTCCAGGCGCGACACTGGCCGAAGTTGCGGCACTGGAGGAACAGGCAAGCGCAAACGGCTTGACCCTGTTTGCCGGCTGGCATTCGCGTTATGCCGCCGGGGTGGAGCCGGCGCGTGCGTGGCTCGCCGATCGGCGTATCGACAACGTTTCGATTAGCTGGCGAGAGGACGTTCGTGTCTGGCATCCGGGACAGGCTTGGATCTGGGAACCGGGTGGTCTGGGAGTGTTCGATCCCGGCATCAATGCGTTGTCGATCGTCACGCGTATCCTGCCGCGAGCGTTCTTCCTTCGCTCCGCGGTCCTCTCGACGCCGGTCAATCGCGCTGCGCCGATCGCCGCCAAGATGAGGTTCAACGATACCGCCGGTGTCGAGATATCGATGGATCTCGACTGGCGTCAGACGGGTCCGCAGAGTTGGGATATCGTGGTCGAGACCGATGCGGGCAGGCTAAAACTCACCAAAGGTGGGGCGGTTTTGGAGCTGCCCAGTGGCATCGAGCATGGTGAGGATGGTGAATACCCGGGGTTGTATGCGCGCTTTGCGACGCTGATTCACAGCGGTTGCAGCGATGTTGATACGACTCCGCTGCGCCTGGTCGCCGACGCCTTCCTGCGTGGGCATCGCGAAACCGTCGAGGCGTTCGACGACTGACATTCGGGTCTTGCACATCTGCTACACGTAACTGGGCAAGCAGTATCCCGAAACACCACGGTAAGCTGTGCGCCAGACCATGGATGCAATTGCCGCGACCGACCGTTGATTTTCCTCTGCTATTATTGGCGGTCGTAAACCCGGTATGAGCCAACCCATGATCGAGACCAATCCTATCCTTGCGCAGATTGCGGACCTCAGCGGCCGCGTCGAGTCGCTTCGGGGGTATCTTTGACTACGCCACCAAGCGTGAGCGTCTCGAAGAAGTAACCCGCGAGCTGGAAAGCCCCACCGTGTGGGACGATCCGGCACGCGCACAGGAGCTTGGCCGCGAGCGTGCCCGGCTCGATACCATCGTCAGCGGCATCGACACCTTGACGGCCGGCCTCACTGACGGCAACGAACTGCTGCAGATGGCGATCGCCGACAACGACGAGGAAACCGCGCAGTCAGTGGTGACCGACGTCGCCAGGCTCGACGGACAGATCAGCAAGCTGGAATTCCAGCGCATGTTCTCCGGCAAGATGGATGCGACCAATGCATTCGTCGACATCCAGGCCGGTGCCGGCGGCACCGAGGCGCAGGACTGGGCCGAGATGCTGCTGCGCATGTACCTGCGCTGGTGCGAATCGCGCGGCTGGCAGACCGAATTGATGGAAGTTTCCGGTGGCGACGTCGCCGGCATCAAGTCCGCCACGTTTCGCGTGGAGGGCGATTACGCCTACGGCTGGCTGAAGACCGAAATCGGTGTCCACCGTCTGGTGCGCAAGTCGCCTTTCGATTCGGACAATCGCCGCCATACCAGTTTCACCTCGGTGTTCGTGTCGCCCGAAGTCGATGACGACATCGATATCGACATCAACCCAGCCGATCTGCGCACGGACGTTTATCGTTCATCCGGCGCTGGCGGCCAGCACGTCAACAAGACGGAGTCGGCCGTGCGTATCACGCATATCCCGACCAATACGGTAGTGGCCTGCCAGACCGGCCGCAGTCAGCACGCTAACCGCGCCACGGCGATGAAGATGTTGGCTGCCAAGTTGTACGAGCTGGAAGTGCAGAAGCGCAACGTCGAACGCGATGCACTGGAAGCAACCAAGTCCGACATCGGCTGGGGCAGCCAGATTCGCAACTATGTGCTCGACCAGAGTCGCATCAAGGATCTGCGCACTGGCATCGAACGCACCGATACGCAGAAGGTACTGGACGGCGATCTGGACGAATTTATCGAGGCCAGCCTGAAATCCGGCCTTGAAGCGGGTTCGAAACGCAGCGATGCGTAAGTACTGACCCGTTGAATCGGCCCGATCACCATCAAGGAGCCCCAGCATGAACAGCAAGAAGATCTGCGGGATCCTTGTTGCCTGCACGGTGTTTGCGACATTCAGCCATGCGGTAAACGCACAGCAGGGTACCGCCGGCCAGGATATCAAGCATGATGCGAGGGCTACCGGGAAAGGCATTGGCAATGGCGCTCGTGACATCGGGCACGCGACCAAGCACGTGACCACATCGGTCGGGCATGGTGCGAAAGAAGCCGGAATCGGTATCGGTCATGGAGCGCGCGACGGCTGGAATGCGACCAGGCATGCGGTCAAGCACGTGTTTCACAAGGGCGATTGACGGGCGATGTCGTTCTGAAGAAAAAGCTCCCCATTTTTGTTTGCAACCCAACCATAAACAGAGAAATGTCCGCCGCTCGGCGTGCGCGCCGGCAGCAAGGGAATCCCCATGAGTGAACCGACTGACACCCCACCTATCGATGAAAACAAGCTGATCGCCGAGCGTCGCGAGAAACTGACCGCGCTGCGCGGGCAGGGCATCGCGTTTCCGAACGATTTCAAGATCGACAGCTTTACCGGTGACCTGCAGACCGAGTTTGCGGATAAGGACGTCCAGACGGCCGAAGTGATCGAGGCGGCAGCGCGGCGGGTGAAGGTGGCGGGCCGTATCGTGCTCAAGCGCGTGCAGGGCAAGGTCAGCTTCGTGCAGCTGCAGGATTATACTGGCCGCATCCAGCTGTTCATCCACCAGGGCACGGTGGGCGAGACTTACGAAGCGTTCAAGGGCTGGGACGTCGGCGACATCATCGGCGCCGAAGGTGTACTGATGCGCACCAAGACCGGCGAACTTTCCGTGCGTGCCGACAGCATCCGCCTGCTGACCAAGAGCTTGCGTCCGTTGCCGGACAAGTTTCATGGCCTGGCCGACGTGGAACAGCGCTATCGCCAGCGTTACGTCGATCTGATCGTCACCGAAGAAGCGCGACGCACCTTCGTGACGCGCTCGAAGATCATCGGTTTCATGCGCCAGTGGCTGGAGGCCGCGCCGCGTCGCTTCATGGAAGTCGAGACGCCGATGATGCACGTGATTCCCGGCGGCGCCACGGCGAAGCCATTCATCACGCATCACAACGCATTGGATATGGATCTGTATCTGCGCGTGGCGCCGGAGCTTTACCTGAAGCGGCTGGTGGTCGGTGGATTCGACCGCGTCTACGAGATCAATCGCAATTTCCGCAACGAGGGCGTGTCGACCCGGCACAATCCCGAGTTCACCATGCTGGAGCTGTACCAGGCGTACGCCACGTACCACGAGATCATGGATATCACCGAGTCGGTGATCCGCGATACCGCACGGAGCGTGCTCGGTACCACTCAGCTGACCTGGGATGGCGCCGAGATCGACGTCGGCCCGGCATTCCGCCGTTGGCGCATGGAAGACGCGGTGCTCGAGCACAACCCCGAGATCAGGCGTGAAGAGCTGCGCGATCGCGAAGCGATGGCAGCGCACGCGAAGCGGCTGCACGTGCAGGTGAAGCCCGGTTACGGCTGGGGCAAGCTGCTGCTGGAGATTTTCGAGAAGACCGTCGAACACACGCTGATCCAGCCGACCTTCATCACCGATCACCCGGTCGAGGTGTCGCCGCTGGCGCGCGAGAGCGACACCGACAAGGGCATCACCGACCGCTTCGAGTTGTTCGTCAACGGCAAGGAGCTGGCGAACGGTTTCTCCGAGTTGAACGATCCGGAAGATCAGGCCGCACGCTTCCAAGCGCAGGTCGACGCCAAGGATTCAGGCGACGATGAAGCCATGCACTTCGACGCCGACTACATTCGCGCGCTCGAAGTTGGCCTGCCGCCCACCGGCGGCCTGGGCATCGGCATCGACCGGCTGGTGATGCTTCTTACCGGCTCAGCCTCGATTCGCGACGTGCTGTTGTTCCCCTATATGCGCCCGGAGGCCTGAATCATGTGGTTTGCCATTGTTGCCAATGACGTTCCCAACTCGCTGGAAGCCCGCGTGGCCAACCGTCCGCCACATTTGGCGCGACTGCAGCAGATGAACGATGAAGGCCGCCTGCTACTGGCTGGCCCGTTTCCTGCAATCGCATCGGAAGATCCTGGTCCGGCCGGTTTTACCGGCAGCCTGATTGTCGCCGAATTCGCCTCGCTGGAAGACGCCGAAAGCTGGGCCAAGGCTGATCCCTATGTTGCCACTGGCGTCTACGCCGATGTCAAAGTACGGCCGTTTCGCAAGACGCTGCCTAACGCGTGACTGGAGTACCGGCCGTGACATCGATGGTGGATGAAATCCGCAGCCGGTTGCAGGCAGCCTTTGTGCCTACCGAGCTTGAAGTGCTGGACGAGGGCTATAAGCACGCGTCCCATGGCAATGCCGGCAAGGGACATTTCCATGTGCGGATTGTCAGCGCCGCGTTTGCCGGTCAGCTGCCGTTGAAGCGTCACCGCATGGTTTATGCGGCAATGGAGGGGTTGATGGACAACGGCATTCATGCGCTATCGATCGATGCTCGCGATAAATAGTCAATTATAACAATTAGATAAGAATATTATTTAAGGTTGTTTCTCCTGCGAAACGCGTTGCAGCCCCGCCCGCGGTTTGGCACAGTGACCCGTCGCCCCATTGGAGGCGTTACCCGATGAATCTATTGATGTCCGTATGCGCCTGAGCACCATCAAACTTGCCGGTTTCAAGTCCTTCGTGGACCCGACCACCCTGCACCTGCCGAGCAACATGATCGGTGTGGTTGGTCCGAACGGCTGCGGCAAATCCAATATCATCGACGCGATCCGCTGGGTGATGGGCGAGAGTGCAGCCAGCCGTCTACGTGGCGATTCGCTGACCGACGTGATCTTCTCCGGCTCCAACACGCGCAAGCCGGTCGGTCAGGCGACGGTCGAGCTGATCTTCGACAACAGCGATGGCTCGGTCCAGGGCGAGTACGGCCAGTACGCAGAGATCTCGGTAAAACGTCAGGTCACCCGCGATGGGCAGTCCGCTTACTACTTGAACGGCACACGCTGCCGCCGCCGCGATATCACGGATCTGTTCCTCGGCACGGGCCTCGGTCCGCGCAGCTACTCGATCATCGAGCAGGGCATGATCAGCCAGATCATCGAGGCGCATCCGGAAGAACTGCGTACGCATCTGGAAGAGGCCGCCGGCATCTCCAAGTACAAGGAGCGCCGGAAGGAAACCGAGAGCCGCATCAAGGCCACCCGCGAAAATCTCGATCGTGTGCGTGATGTGCGCGACGAGGTGGACAAGCAGCTCGATCACCTCAACCGCCAGGCCCGCGCGGCCGAGCGCTGGAAGGCGCTGAAGGAAGAGCAGACGCGCAAGGAAGCCGAGCTGCGTGCGCTGGAATACCGTGGCCTGAAAAGTCAGCACGACGGCGAAGGCGCCGACTTGTCGGCCGCCGAAACCGAAATCGAAAAGCAGCTCGCCGGCCAGCGCCAGATCGAAGCGCAGTTGGAAACCGTGCGCGAGCGCCACACTGGCGCCAGCGAACATTTGAACAGCGTCCAGGCCGAGGTCTACAAGGTCGGCGCCGAGATCGCGCGCGTCGAGCAGCAGGTTCGCTACAGTCGTGAAACCGCCGATCGTCTGCAGCGCGCGCATGTCGATGCCGAGCGCGAGCATGACGAGCTGGCCACACATATCAGCACCGATCGTGCACAGGTCGAAATCCTGCGCACCGCACTGGCCGAAGGCGAACCGAAACTCGAGGCGCTGCAGCAGCTGCAGGACGATACCGCCGAAGCCCAGCGTGATACAGAAACCAAGCTGGCCGACTGGCAGCAGCGCTGGGACAGCCACACGCGCCATGCCGGTGAGTCCAGTCGCGCAGCCGAAGTCGAACGGACCAAGCTCAATTATCTGGACCGGCAGGGGATCGATCTTTCCAAGCGTCGCGAAGCGCTGGAAGCCGAGCAGAAGGCGACCGATGTCGCTGCTCTCGATGTGGCCGGCGAGCAGTTGCATGCCGATCATGACACCCAGCGCGAACGCGTCGAAACGCTAGGCAGCCTGCTCGATCAGCACAAGCTCAGCCACGAAAAAGTGCTCGACGAAGAACGCCAGGTGCAGTCGAGCCTCAATGAAGCACGGCAGCAGCTGCAGTCGGCCCGCGGTCGCCACGCCTCGCTCGAAGCGCTACAGCATGCGGCGCTGGGGCAGGAAGAAAGTGCCGCCAGTGGATGGCTGGCTCGCTTGGGATTGAACAAGTCGCGTCGATTGGGCGAAGCGCTGCAGGTCGATGCGGGTTGGGAGTCCGCCGTCGAAACCGTGCTCGCTGGCTTGCTTGATGGTGTACTGGTCGACAGCCCGCTCGGTCTGGTCTCGGAATTCGGCAGCCTCGGTGAGGCCGATATCGCGCTTCTTGCTTCTGCCGATGGCGGGCAGGGCGTAGCCGATACGTTGGCTGCCCGCGTACATGGTCCGGTGGCGGCGCTTCAGCTGCTTGCCAACGTACAGACCGCTGAAACGCTGGAAGAGGCCAGTCGGCTCGTTGCTACGCTGAGCCCACATCAATCCATCATCACCCGCGACGGCGACTGGTTGGCGCCG
>Ga0302230_10002307_pt1 | contig 11433 bp, 17 predicted proteins | sample II_Palsa_N2_1_FD_193523 | JGI IMG/M metagenome (GOLD analysis project Ga0302230, IMG submission 193523) | Peat permafrost microbial communities from Stordalen Mire near Abisko, Sweden - II_Palsa_N2_1 | ecosystem: Environmental > Terrestrial > Soil > Palsa > Peat permafrost | place: Sweden... | reverse complement strand
ACTTTTTTTTTTTCAAAATTTTTTTTTCAGTGCGTGCAAGATTTAAATCAAAAAAAAATGTGCAGCGTTTGCAAGGGCGTACGACCCGCAGATCATGTCGACGTACCTGACCGACCTGGCTCGCGCCCTCGTCACGGTTATGCTCTTTGACCGCGAGATCCAGTGTCGCCGCGCAGCATCGGCAGCCTTCCAGGAGGCCGTCGGCCGCCAGGGATCCTTTCCGCACGGCATCGACATTGTCACCATCGCCGACTACTTTGCGGTCGGCCAACGTGTCATCTCTTTTACGCAGCTGTCAGTCACCATCGCCAGGTAGGTATTCACCCTGTTTTTTAATAAACCTATCATGTGGTTTAATTCAGGTTCAACGACTACCTGCAGCCCCTGCTTGCGCACCTGATGCAAGTCAAGCTGGCCCATTGGGATCCGAGTATCCGATCGCTCTCCGCGGTCGCGCTTGGTCGCATGGCAACGCTGGATCGCCCGTTTGCCGAGGGCGTGCTCGTGCCGTACCTGGTGGGCGTCATCCAGCGGCACCGCGATGTTGAGCTGACCGAGGGCGCCCTCTTGGCCCTGGGCCGTGTGTTGTTTGCTCTTTCGTGGAAAGGCACCGAGTGGACGGATCTGGTCGGAGCCGCGTCCAATTCGGAAAAGCTGCCCCATGGCTCGCTGGCCCGTTTCTGTGCAGTCGACCACCCCGTGCTGCATGCCCAGCTCATCAAGTGGCCGCAAACAGCGAGCAGAACACTGGCCCTCCCCGCAGATACCTTGCAAACAATCGCCAACCTTCCTATCGGCTTGCCGTTGTACAACACGGGCGTGCTCAGCGAGCTCGTTCGTACCGCCGCCGCTGTCTTCTCCGGTCACGTTGCTCTCGCTCAGTTGCCCATCCACCATGACTCGTACAAAACGCCTTTTATTTTCTTTATAACAAGCTATTGCTTTGTAGCCAACTTGTGGACAAGATCGTGGGGCTGTTGTGGACACATCTGCACCAGTACACGATCTCGGGCGAGCTCACAGACGAGCAGATGGTGAAGCTGTCCCAGCAGCTCGATGGCTGGTCGGCGTGGCTGGTCGAGTACGCGGTGTCCTCTCGCGCCCAATCCTGGACCCCTTCTAAGAAGACTGCACTCGTCCAGAGGTACAAGAGAAGCAGTATTCTGTTTATTATAATACAGACGAACCAAAACAGAATTCTCGCCTCCAAGGAACCGGTGGCTCCACTCATCCTGGGCGCAACTCCGGACGACATTCTTGTCGCAAACAGCGCCGAGATCTGGGCTTCGATCAAGGCGGACTTGATTTCCAAGGTTGGTGTCATTTTTTTTTTTGTTCCCTTTTTTATTAAAATTTATCTTTAGAAGCAAACGATCGAGTTTAGAAAGAATTGTCTTCTTGCGCTGCTGCGAATGCTCGACGCTCTCGAGGATCTCAAGCACGACGTGCTCGCTACCGTTCTCGTGTGCTTCGAGGATTATACCACGGACCACCGCGGTGACGTTGGCTCGTGGGTTCGCCTTGCCGCCGTCGATCTCGCCGAGCGGTAATCAAAAATAATAGTTGGGCCTCTATTCATGTGTTTTTTCGTCCTTGCAGTATCGTCGCAAAATTTGGCATCATCGACGCCGATTTGCACACGCAGTTGCAGGCAAAGATGTTGGGCCAGGTAGCCATGGACATTTGCGCAGTGATGAGTACTTACACGTTGTGCCTTAGTGCCTCAGCAGAATCGACCGTGTTCGACAGATCGCGGGCGCGTCGCTCGAACGCTTGGTGATACTGCATCCGCAGCCACAAGCGCTCGTCGATGTTCTCTCCTCGACACACAACTTTGCAAACAATGCCATTTTCGCGTCCCTGCTGGAGCTCATGGCGATTCCTCAGTACGCGCCTGATCTTGTCGTTGCCGCGGCCTACGCAATCGGAGGTCTTTCCGACGCAATGGTAGACAATTTTATTTTTTTACAATTTATTTGTGTATTTATTTATTTTATCGGCACAGAGCTCGAGTGCAAAGAAAGCCTTGGTTCAAGTCGTTCAGTCCAAGACGGTGGCAGCGGCTGACCTGCTCACGATCCTCATGAACCAAATGCGCAAGTTCTCACGCGACGACCGACTCAGCCCGTCCCTTCTCGCGACCCTTCTGGTGCTTTTGAGCGAAAACACCCTGGACAGCTGCGATCCCACCTTTGCGGCCAATTTCTGCGCCAACATTGTCAGTGTCGTCAAGGCGGAGGTGCATCGATGCTCCAACGTACCCAAGCTCGAGACGGCGACGCAAGTGTACCCGGAATTTTTTAAAAAAAGTATATGAACTAACGCGTCTATTTCAAACTACATAGTTTGTGCCAGGTGCTGACAATGGAGGCAGCTGATCGGGCGACAGCAGAGACCATCATGCACCAGCTGCTCCTGCTTTTGTGCTATCCTTTCCCCAAGGTGCGCCGCGATACTGCCGAGCAGTTTTACCTGGCCCTGACCGTCCGTGCCGACCTGATCCAAAGCGACGACGACGAGGGCTCAAAGCATGCCGAGGCCGAGGCCATCCTCACGGAAACAGTCTGGGACACGAAATCGATCGACGCTGTGCGCCCCAAACGCGACCTCCTGTACGCCTGCTTTGACCTGCGCAAGCCTGACCTCGTCGTCGTTGGCAAGGCCTCCAAGTGAAGGTTTCAACGAGATTGACTTTTTGTATTTCCCAATGTACAATGTTTCACTTTTTATACTCGTTCAAATGTATCATGCCGGGTGGAAACCGATCGTGCCGTCGGGGCCCTTGGGCTGGCGCAGTATGGGCACTTCGGCAGCGAGCTGTGGCTTGTCGCTCTTGGCAAAGGGCGTCTTGCGCTTGAGTCGCTTGAGTTTGGCTGCGGCCAGGCTGTTGTTTACAAAGATGACGTTGAACTCGACCAGGTCGCCCACATCCAGCACGTCGTCCTTGGGCGCCTCCTCAGGGGCGAACGGGAGCGACGGCAGGTGCTGCTGGTCGTCGCTGCCGAGATAGACGCTGCCGAAACGGTCGCCCTTGGGCACTGAGCGCACCTCGCCGTTCTGCTTGAACGTGACCGACCCTGGGTTCGCCGCTAGCCTGACGCGCGTGGCCAGGTGCACCTTCATGATCGAGCTCAGCTTCTTAACGGTCTTTTCCACATGCACAAAGTCGACGATCGCGCCGGCCTGTGGCTTGGGCTCGATCGCATCGAAATCGACCCAGTGGCTAAAGTTAACGTGGATCTATCACATTTGTGTTAGCTTTCCCTCCCCCCTTAATGCTTGATAGTTTTTTTCTGTTGTACCTGATCGCTGACGGAAGGCATCCAAATTTCGCACGATTTATCATCTATGGCAGTGATGATGCCCGTCACCCGTGGCTCATTCAGCGGCTGCACGATCTCGACGTGGGCGGCGCGTTTTCCGCCTGTAATTTTCGAGTCGGAAACAGGCACAAACGAAACGACATCGCCCAGGCGCAATCCGCACATATCTACGTCGCGGTTATTATTATTATTATTATTATTACAACTTTCACGCTCGAGCAACGCACCTTTGACAATATCCAACTCGTGGCTTCGGAAGGTTTGCGTGCTGTCGGATTCGAGGGCAATCTTTAAGACTGACTTTTCCGAGTCGGGGACGACGGTTCCGCGCACCTTGTTCATCCGATCAGCTACGACGTTCTTGTCCTCTACCGCGACGACGTCAAAGGCGACGGCTCTCTTCTCCGACTTTGAGACGGTGGGCGTGAATTCGACCAGCAGGTTTGGCACAAGCTTATCCTTGGCCGAGAGGAACTCGGAAAAGTGGAAGAAATACAGTTCATTCTCAGGCCTGGATGCCGACGCGATGAACCCAAAGTTGTCCTGGATGCTCAGGATAAGGCCGATTTCCCGCTGGTCGCTGATGTCGAATGAGGGGTCCGATCTTTTATTTATTTTTGATTTTAAAAAGTAAATACAAACTGGGGGTTTTACCTTTGAGCAACAATGTTTTGAGCGACCAGGGTCACGCCGCCAGTGCTGTTGTAGATATCAGGGTTCTTCTTGAACGCGAGATTGACTGTGACAGAGGTGTTCATCTTGAGGGCCGTGTTGCGGTCCAGCAGGTTGCGGTTCTCGAATAAAGCCATAGCAGCGACTCCCTCGCATGAAATACTGCCGTGCCCGTTGGCCGACGGGCTCGTGACAACCTTCCCCTTGACGCCCGATTTGTAGATTGTAAACTGAAACAGCGGAAATTCAGTCGACACTATGCCATGATTATTTGCTCGGCCTACGTCTTTGGGCTGGTCTGGCTGGAGCCGTTTGACGTTGTACGCCGTGGGCTTGCCTTGGATGTTGTTACTGATGAGCGAAAATTCTACTTCGTCGCCCTCGATGAACGACGGGCCGTTGACGCCGATGGCGAAAAAGATGTGCTCTCGTTGTCCAGGGATGATGATAAACCCATTTCTTTTCAAAGAGCAGGTATGAGTAACAACAGGATAACTTTTAGGATACCTTTTCCGGACCGTCTCTACGCGCCCGAGGACAGACGGATGGGTGCCTAGCTTTAGATGCTTGATTGAGGTCGCCCGAACGACAAAGGGCGAGGTGGCGACGAGCTGGCACTCGACCTCGTCAGACACGTTGAGTAGGGAGCCAACGAGTTCCTCCTGGAATAACTTTGCTTACAAAGGACCGCCAAAAAATAAAAAAAAAAGTCGTACGTTTTCCTTGTCGAGAATATCGTCCTCCTGGAAGGTGGCAATGACCTCGACAGACGTGCCTGGGATTGTGACGCGGATGAGGCCTGGAACGGGCGCATCCGTACCCACAGAGGGCATAAAGGTGAGCGGGCAATCTCGCATGACGATGCCTCGAACGGGTCTGTTGGCTGCGATGGTCATGCGCACACGCTCATCGACGGGATACTCGGCAACCTCGGATGGATGCACCTCGCACACGTAGACCGCACGTGCAGGCGTGCCGGGCACCCTGGCCTGCAGCGGGTCGACCGAAAAGTTGACGAGGGCGTTTTCCTGGCAGATACCCACACGATCCTTTGCCTGGTTCCACACGACCGAGGGCGCGTAGTCCTTGACGAGGTCGCACTGGGCCAACCCATCGATTGCCATGGCAAACAGGGGGCGGATGTACGCGAGGCTCCCGTTAATGGCCTCGATCATTCCCCTCTCGCGTGGCAGATAGGCCTTGGCGACGACCGTGACCGGCTCCGCTGTTTAGGGGGGCCGTTAAGTAGCTAGTTCAACGGACTGGACAGAGTGCATTGTACCATAGCGGCCGCGGTCATCCTCTGCGATAACAAACTGGACGATATCGTCCTCGTCCAAACGGTCGTTCAGCGGCGTCATATCGCTGCGCGTGACCGAGTTGTAGTGGTACGTCAGCAGCATCTCGCCGTAGAGTGAGTGTTTGGCCTTGTGAAAGGCGTTCAGCCAGACGCAAAACATGGGGGGGCAACTTACACGAACAGAGCCCCACGGCTCCATCGGCGAGCGCGCAGGCACCTCGACTATGCCCTGGATCGAGCGCACCTGCTGCACGAGGAACCGCGCAGGCTGCGGCGTCGACGACCGTTGCGGGGAGTTTGTCCCCGCAGAGCTTGACCCGGCACCACCGGCACCACCAGCACCTCCACCACCTCGTCTCCGCAAAAGGGCTATCTGCCGCGCCTCCACACGCTCGTCGTCGCGCACCACGACAAACTCGACCTGGTCGCCGAGCACGGCGTTCCTTTAAAGGGGGAAGGTTAATTGGGAGTGTGGCAGGGCTTTGAACGCACTCAAACTGCAGTTGACGGGCGTTGAAGTAGAGCTGGCTCGCGTCGCCACTGCCGCCGCTGCTGCCCACGAGGGAGCTCGCCAGGGCAAGGTCTGCAGGTCGGATAAAGCCAAACATGGGCTGCTCCAGCGGCTTGAGGAAGATGATGGTGCCCGTGAGCGTGGCTTCTCGTCGCTGTGTGTGCGTGTTAAAATCCAGGCGAGGGGGCGGAAGGGTGGGTGGGTGGGGGGAGAAAGGCTTACGGTTTGGGGCGCGTTTCCTGCGAACATGCTATTGAGCTGCTGTGGCTGTTGCTGCTGCTGAGGCCTGTACACAAACTGCCCCGGTTGAGCGGGGCGACCACGGCCGCGACCTCTTGTTGCAGCCAGCATGTTGAAAACTGCAGGACGACTGCGCGAGGAAAGAGAAGAAAAGTAACGAGTGCGCAAAAAAAAAAAAAAAATCAAAAAAAAATCAGTGTCCAATGCCGGGATCGAACCGACGACCTTGGCGTTATTAGCACCACGCTCTAACCAACTGAGCTAATCGGACGACACTGCGTTTTACGAAAGTCATTCCGTCAAAATGACTCTATGGTACCTACTCTGACTTTTTTTGGTCCAAAAAAGTTTCTATTTAGTTTTTGTCGTCCCTGTCGGCGCCGTTCGCGTGCTGATGGGCCAGTTGCTGCTGTTGCATGTTGAGCTCGTTCTGCTCGGCCTGGAAATCGCTGGATCCATAGTACGAGTAGCCGCCGTCTCCTGCCCCGCTCGGGTTGCTTTGCGGTGGAACAACGGGCATAGGCATCATCATTGTGGGCGTGGCCGAAGCGTACGCAGGGACGACGGGCGTGAGAAGTGACGCGACGTTTGGCGTAGGCGCGCTGGCCGAGTTGGGGTTGATCACGTCCACGTAGCGCGATCGTGCGGGCCGACGTTTGCTGCCACCTCCCGCAGCCGAGCTCGCGGCCAAGCCGGGCGCCGCAGCAGGGGCCACGGCCGAAGCCGGCGAGGACACGGCAGAGTAGCCCGGCGACTGAAGTTGCTGCGTCTGCAGGGGAGCCAGGTTATGGTGCGGCTGCGGCTGAAGGTGCGGCTGATAGTGCTGCGGCTGCTGTTGGTAGGGCTGCATCGGGGAAGGAGCAGCAGCGACAGGGGACTGGGCCGAGGGCGCAGGGAAAGAAGAGGCCTTCGGCGGCGGGGGCGGCGGGGCGGCAGATGGCGGTGGATTACCGCTGGCGTTGACCCAGCGTTTTTGCACGGGGTCGTACTTGAACTCCATCTCGCCTCCCAGGTTGACCTCGACGCGCTTCTTGCCGCCAAAAAAGTAGCCACCGATGCGGTTAAACAGGTTGCCCGAGTTGCCAGCCTCGTCCTCGGTCTTTTTGTCGGCTGGCTTTGGCTTGTTGTCCTCCTTGGGCTTGTCTTCCTTTTTTGGCGCAGTACTCACGGCGGACGCTGCTGGCTGCTGCTGTTGCTGTTGAGGCGCAGGAGCAAAGTACGACGACGAGGAAGGATAGGTCGTTGGCGTGTTGAGGTTGCCCATGCTGTGGGACGGCTGCTGTGGCGGCTGCATCATCAGCGAGCCCTGTGGCCACGACATGGATGCAGAGAGAGGCGCCGTGTCGGGAGCAGGCTTTGCAGAGGAGGCGGTCGAGGACTGCGCCTGCTCGCCGTCGCCGATGACCAAGTCGAGACCCTTGTCCAGCAGCGATCGGAAGCTGCCACCGGAAAACCATGAGCCGCCCTCTGCGCCGTGAGCGCCGGCAGACGACGACGATGGGGCTCCACCACCGAGGGTAACGCCGTGGGTCCGCAGCCGGTTGCTGTGCTCGGTGGCGATGGACAAAAAGGTCGCGATATTCTTGTGTGCATTTGGCTGGCCCTGGATTTGCTTGAGCGTGCTCACGACCGCTTCCGTGTAGTGCAGCGCCAGGTCTGTAAGTCCAGCATCGGCCAAGACAGACGCGTACTTTTTTGACGAAGACTTTAGTACTAGTTTTCTCTCTCGTTTATCGTGAGTACCAGAAGCTTCATGGTCGAAAACCAGATGTAGGCGTGCGGATTGGCAGCCTTGCGTTGGCTGTACGCGTACTCGACGATCTCGGTGCGCTGGATTGAAACGACGTCGAGAACAGAGGAGAGCTTGGTCTTGCCACCGACAAGCATGCTCGCGTGAAAGTTTGCATCCGACAAGAGGTAGCAGACGTGCGCAGCCGCGGTCTTCCCAGAGTGCAAGAGCTTCTCGGCGAGCTTTGTCCACGGCTCGTTGCCGACGATGCCCGCGTTGCGGTTGCTGAGCAGCATCGCAAGATGCTCGCGCCAACGGGGGGTCAGCTCGGTCGCGTCCAGAGGGGCCTGGGCGAGGGCGTGGAAGACCATCTTGACAGGCTCGCCTGCCTGGTAGCAGGCGGCCGCAAACTGGGCCACAGTGTTGGTCCATGCCTGCTTGGAGACGTACGTCGCCAGCACGAGGGCTTGGGGCCACAGCCCGGCAGCCACAGCCCGCTGGAGAGCATCCTGCTTGTTGCCCGTCAGCAACAAGGACTCGATCTCGGCCGCGGCGGCAGCCTTTTCCGTAGTACGGCCCAGACCGGCGTTCAACGCACCACCAGTTCCCACATCGTTGGAGAATGAGCCTGTTTGCGCTCGATCCTCGAGGAGGGCAGCGCTCATTAGCTCCTCGGCTTTTGAGCTGCGCGATTTTGTTTTCACGTGTTCTTAGTAAAGGTATTTACATTATTCGCACATACTTTCCGACCAAGCTGCCCTGGAACTCTACCAGGATGCGGAGGACGTTCCACAGGAGGACCGTGTCGTTGGACGCATACAGTGAGGATGACTCGGCAATGTTTGTACGAATACGCTGCAAAAGGTCCTTCTCATTGGCCTTGCGCAACGGTCCCGGCCATGATTGCAGCGACCTTGCATTTTCATTAGTCTAAATCTCGATGCGTCAAAAAGTTACTTTAGCCACTCAGAGTCGTGGGCAAGATCTTTGACGCGCTTAATGTGGATTTGGCCGGGCATGGTCGCGGTGACGACAGCCTGGGCGGACGAGTCAAAGCGTTGTTGCTGGTAAGGGAACATCAGCACAAGCTGGCCGCCAAATCCAAAGGACGCGATTGCTCGAGGCTTGCGCTCGAGTGGATCGTGGAACTTTGGAGCAGCTGGTTGTTGGTATTCGTACTGCTGCTGTTGTTGCTGCTGGAGCGGCTGCTGGTCATAATAATAGCCGGATGGATCGACGGCAATTTGTTGCTGCTGCTCCTCGGGCTGCTGGTACTGCTCCTCTTGCGGCTGCTCCTGATCACGAGGGGTGTAGTAGTACATTTTGCCCTGTTGGTCATAGTACACAGGCTAGGAAAAAAAAAAAAAAACGAGTTAGCTTTGTTTGTTCAATTTTTAACAATAATAAAAAAACGTGCCTGCGTCGAGTTGGCGTCGTAATAAAACAGGTTGCCCACAGAATCGTAAAAGGCAACGTACTGCGGCTGGGCATCGCCGGCGGACGCGGGAGGAGCGGGCGACTCGGATGGCTGTGGGGGAGGAACGTCGCCCGAGGCTGGTTGCGAAGGCGTCATCTCGCCCGATTTTGCAAACTTGTTGCCGCACTTTGAACAAAAGTTGGCATCGGCGTCGTTTTTCCGGCGGCACGACGGGCACGCGATCTGGTCGACCTGCTGAGACTGCGACGAGAACGACGACATGGACAGACGGTCTGATTCGTCTGTTTGCGGCGGTTGTTGCTGTTCAGGTTGGAACTGTGCGCCCTCGGGATCCGCCGGCGCAGGTATCGAGCTGTTGGCCCAAAAGTCCTCATTCGTGGCCTTCTCATCTTGTGCGTGGGTCGTCGTCGAGCTGTTGGCCCAGGCAGGCACGTCATCATTTGTCGTCGAGCTGTTGGCCCAGGCAGGCACGTCATCGTGCTGGTTGCTCGAAGCCCACGGGGCCGTGTCGTCGTCCACGAGGTCTTGCGCGTTATTAGAAGATGTGGCCCATGGGGGAACGTCATCATCCTGGTCGCGCATAGCCCACGGTGGTACGTCGTCGTCCTCCAGGTCTTGAGCTCTTTTAGACGAGGTTGCCCATGGGGGAACGTCGTCGGTGTTGTCGTGAGCAGCAGCAGCAGCAGCAGCCGAGCCATTTTGCTCTGGCGGGGCGTAGAGCGACTCGACCTTGTCAGCAGTGGTGGCGGCAATCGAGTGGATCATCTCGTCGAGGTCTTGCGAGTCGGTGCGGTGGTGCGCCTGCTCGACCACGGGTCCACTGTTGATGACGGGCAAGGGCTTGGCTGGAGCGACCGAGGTTCCAATAACGTCCTCAAAGTCATTGTCGAGGTCAGTGGCTGACGCTGCCGGTTCACCCGAAGGAGCAGACGTCGTTCCAGCGCTCAAAGTGGCGATGGCCCCTCCTGTTATTTGTGTTTTTTTTTAGAATATTTTTGATACTAAATGATGACAGTACCCAAAAAGTCGTCGGTGCTGCCGTTCAGGTAGTCCATTTCGGTCATGGTGGTCATGGTGGCGGCGGTAAAATCGGCCGTGTCCGTCGTGGCACCCTTGACGTCCATGTCCTCATCGTCGTCGTCGATACCCGTGGGCGCAATGGCCGCTGGCGCTGACTCGACAAGGGGTGCCACAAACATTTGGTCGGACGACGTTCCTTGAAAAAAAAACATTTAGTGCGGAAAATATGCAAGTCATAATACTTGATAGGCTGAAGGCCTCCAGAGATTCCTCCACCGCTGGCTCTTGTGGAGAAACGACGGCTTCGGGTGCGGGCTCTTGTGGAGAAACGACGGCTTCTTCGGGCGTGGGCTCCTGTGCGGACACGACGGCTTCTTCGGGCGTGGGCTCCTGTGCGGCGGAGAGCTGTTCAAAGAGGGCTTCGGTCGACACGGGCTCTTTCTGCTCAGAGACGGCTTCGTTCGGCACGTAGAGCTGCTCAAAGACGGCCTCGGTCGAGGCAGAGAGCTGGTCAAAGAGTGCCTCGGTCGATACAGGCTCCTGCAGGGACGCCTGTGCCACGGCCGGATCAAAGTACAGTGCATTCGTTGCCGCGAAAGCAGCGACAGCAGCAGCAGGAGTCGACGGCACCGACGACGCTGCCGAGGCAGACGCCGTCAGCTGCTCAAACACGTCCTCGGCAGACACGGGCTCGAACACGGCCTGATCGACGGCGGGCGGGACCGTAGGGGCGGCGGCGGCGGCGGCGGCGGGCGACGACAGCTCCTCGAAAAAGGCCTCGGCCGACTTGCTCGCTGTTGCTGTCGTTGCCGCGCCGGTCGCCGCCACCCCTTGCTCCACAGCAGCAGTCACCGACGCGGAGGTGGAGGTGGAGGTGGAGGAAGAGGAGGAGGGTGTGGACGTGGCAGCGGCAGCCGCAAACGCGTCGATGGTGGCCTGGTCAGCGTACCACACCAGCTGCGACGTCGGGTCGTACACGCACAGGTACCCCTGCTCGTCATAGTAGTACTGGTACTGACTGGGGTCGCCGTACACGACCGGCGCCTCCATCTCGTCGAGCCTTAAAAAAAAAAAGAGTAGTGTGCACCCCAGATTTATATCACCATCATGGCTGCTGGAATTAACACTCTTTCGGCTCGCGGCCAATCCCTGTTATCCGGCGAGCCCAGTTTGCTGTGAGGACCATCAATCGTTCTGATC
>Ga0302230_10002306_pt1 | contig 11433 bp, 7 predicted proteins | sample II_Palsa_N2_1_FD_193523 | JGI IMG/M metagenome (GOLD analysis project Ga0302230, IMG submission 193523) | Peat permafrost microbial communities from Stordalen Mire near Abisko, Sweden - II_Palsa_N2_1 | ecosystem: Environmental > Terrestrial > Soil > Palsa > Peat permafrost | place: Sweden... | reverse complement strand
GCGCTCACGGTCCACACCACAGCCGAACACTCTGGACGACGCTCGCAACTTCGATTTTCAAAAACCGACCCTGCGGAAAATCTGTTTTTTTCAAAAACAAACGTCATTCTGACGTTCATTTTCTCGCCACAGTACTTCGAAAGCACACGCCCATTTTTCCGGGCGCACGGAAGAACTAGGGATGGCGCACGAGGCAGTTAGGCGTGCACGACCTTGGACGTTAACAGATCTGGTTAACACAAACCAGGACGTAGTAAATACAGTGGAAGGTTCGTTCAACCTGTTATCGCGTTTTTGCTTGAATCCTAATAGTAGTCGCATGTCCAGACGGTGAAACGCCTTTGCACGTCGCTGCAAAGGCCATGTTAAAACGTTCGAAGCCCAAGTCCAAGTGTACCTGGGCATGTACTCTTATTTTGTTGAAACATGGTGCTGACCCCAACGCGAAAAATGAGAGTACGTCAAGAAAAGAGTTATGATTTTAACCCACTTTTAACGGTTCAAAGGGGGCTGGACTCCAATGCACTACGCTTTCAATCGCAACAACCAAGTGATAATAAAGATGCTAATTGAGAAAGGCGGTCTCCTGAATGTGCAGAACCATAAGGGTAGAACCCCATTGGATGTTGCAAGACGTCAGGACCAAACGAGACTTCATGAGATGTTCCCATTGGCATTGGCCGACGCCCAAGCCGAACAGGAGGAGGAGCAGGAGCAAGAGGAGCCTGAGGAAGAGGAGGAAGAGGAGGAAGAAAAAAACATCGAACGGATGCGAGCTCAATGGTTGCAACAGCAAGAGCGACAGGAGCGGCAAGAGCGACAGGAGCGACAGGAGCAAATACGGCAAGAGCAAATACGGCAAGAGCGACAGGAGCGACAGGAGCAAATACGGCAAGAGCAAATACGGCAAGAGCGGCAAAAGCAACAGGAGCGACAGGAGCGACAGGAGCAAATACGGCAAGAGCAAATACGGCAAGAGCGGCAAAAGCAACAGGAGCGGCAGGAGCGAATACGGCAAGAGCGACATGAGCAAAGCGCGTCTCTTCAAGAAGTGTGCTCTAAGGACTATACGGATATGTCAAGAAAGGGAGAGGAATACGCCTATAAGGAAATTGTGGAAAATATTTTCAAAAACATCAAAGACATCAAATTGTGCGTGGAAAAAATTAAGTGGATGAATGAAGGTGGCGAGGCAGGTTATTCGTATGACATCGAAGTAAAGACAGATATTGGGGTATACTATGTGGAAGTCAAAACATCCAAGCAGGAAAATTCGCCTTTTTGGTGGACAATTCATGAATTGGCGCACGCTGACACGCATCGCGACAAGTATTTGCTCATTCACATTCGCGATTTCGATAACGAGAAGAATTACGTCTACGCCTTTAACCCTGTCCATGATAAACGATACAGGCCCACAAGATTGATCGCTCATCTCACACCAGCTTCGAACGATGATTTGAAGAAATCGATTTTCCTTTTCTAATAATCTTATTTTTTTTAAAAATTTCTAGGAGAATTAATTTGTACTCAAGGTGAGACTCCTTGCTAAAGACAGACGAAAGAGAACTGTCGGTGTTTGTTTCTACTCCTTTTTCCTCACTCCTTCTCTTCTATTAGTGCAATTGAATTAGAGTTTGGAATTGTATCCTTGTCTTGAAAAAATAAAAGAGCAAACAATTGTGAGCTGTCGGCAGATAACTCAGAGGTTGAACCGAAAGAAAAAAGACATCTTTTCTATACAGAGAGTATGGGACTTAACCTAATGGCCTATATGTGACATTTGTTCTCGTTCAATAAATCCAAACCTTAAGCAAATAATTTAACTTATAAAATGAAGTTGAAGGGCAATGGGAAATTCAACTTCAACTTGAACGGAAGAACTTGAGGATGCTCCTCCAGCTTACTCTCCTCCAATCCACGCTCCGTCCTCCTGGGTCGCTCAGAGAAGGTCTGACCGGAGGTAGCCGAGTTAAATGATAAGGTGGAGTTTCTCGAGGAGTTACAGAGAGAGGATGTGTCAAGGTTGGGGCAGGTTAACCAACTTGAGGGGTTTTGTACCTTAAAGAAAAGACATTTTACAAGAGTAGTAGTCCTAAGACTACGACACTACGTTTGACTATGACAGATGCTGATTTCTACCATCTTTATAACAGATATTGTCTGTTTAAAGTGGTCTAGTGGTCTTTACCACAGTCACTCTGTCGCTGTCTTTCTCTTTCAATCACTCTATTTGTACTGTCAGTTTTATTATTCTCGTTCGTTAACAATGCTAAACGCGGAAGGGATCGCTCCTGTTGACTCGGTGCGGCACTGCATACAACAGAAGGGAAAAATACAACCATGATTATTATAAATGAATTTTTATAAAACGCTCCTTATTAAAACAACTAGAACATGGACAACAATTACAAATTGGGGGTTCAATTGGGAGCGTAAAGAAATGAAAAGGAAAAAAAAGAACACCGACAGTTCACTCTCATCTGTCTTTAGCAAGGAGTCGCACCTTGAGTGTTAGTTACATATTTGTCATACCAATTGACCAGCAATGTGATGTTCAACCATTCTTGCTGAAAGACAATCTACGATAAAGTTTGCAAATTCGTCATCACCATTAACTTGATCAAGTGCCATTCGTAAAGTCCTCAGTGCAACATCTGTAGTGTTCATCTCTCGACAACGATGACTAGCCAAGTATGAAAAACGTGTTCTTATCAGTCCGATCATATTACCATGGATGCTTCGAATAGACTTATGTATCCTTCTGCTTTCAATTTGAGTAAGAGTGATTCCTTGGTTAAGCATTTCTCCTTCCCAGTATTCCAAAGATTTGATAGAATTGCGAGCTAGATTCACGATTTCACCAGGATCGCGTTGTCTGATATCGATAACGTAATTTCGATGGGCAAACATGTTTCGTTCATTAGATACTAATTGCAAGCGACGAACTTCATCCCTATTTTCAGTTAACACTGGTGGAGGTCTTCGTTGTTGTTGTTGACTATTGTACAAAAGGAACTTCGCCAAGTAGAAAGGATCCTCCCTTGCCGGCTGATTTCCGAAATTTGCAAAAGTAATATCGTTTAAGTCAATTCTAATTGTCAAATTAAATACTTGCAGAATTTGTGCCACAATAACGTACAAGCCACGACCGTATGCATCCAACAATTTACGCTCCCAATCCAAATTATGGCAAGTGTAACCTCTTGGGGTTCGCATTTCCTGGTTATTATCATGGTCCCACCAAACAATTTCATCTGAATAAAACGAAAAGGGGCAATTCCATCTATCGCAGTAGAACATATGCGTTTCATGGTTGGTGGGGTCTGACCCGCCCACTACTGCAGTCCCATGTCGATTGACAAATTGACCATTCACCGTGTAGTCAAGTTCCCAGAGAACTTGTCCGTCTTCCAACATATTAATAGCACGTTCAATGTACTTGTATTGAAAATTAAACTGGGGTGTTCTACGACGGACTAGGACGCGTCCGCTCCAAATGCCATTATTATGGTTTAGACGGAGCCCATTTTCCGGGACCCAACCACCAAGCTCTCTGATACTTCCAACAACGGCAATACACCTGCCATTCAATGCACGATAAGGAACACTGAACTCCAAAGAAAAGACGCTCATTCAAAAAAGACTTGTGAAGACCTCAAAAGGACAAAAACCGTCCCCCTTGTTTTTTCCGTGCGCCCGGAAAAAACAAAGCCATGTGCTCGCGAGCGCGCGTGGGTGCCCGGTGTCCCCTCCAAGACTAGCCAGCGCTACAATTTATTGTTGGCGTGCGACATCAACGTCGGCCCCGTCGCCTGGATGATCTACAAGGAGAACACGGACGCGGGCGTCTTTGCACGCTTCCTGCGCGACGTTCTCGTGCCGCAGCTGACCGCCGGCGTGCGACGCACCGTCATGTGCGACAACCTAGCCGCGCACTTCACCGACGGCATGGCGGAGAACGCTCTTCACGCGGCGGGCCATCGCCTACTCGCGCGGCCGTCGTACTGGCCCGACATGGCGCCGATCGAGTCGTTCTTCGGCAAGATCAAGGCGTGGCTGCGTACGCACCGCGACTACATCGGCGCGGCCAACTTTCGCGACGCCATCGAGATGGCCGTCATGAACCTCACCGCCCAGGACTGCCGAGGCTTCTACCAGAACACGCGCTACTTCGTCCCTGGCATGGTGTATAAGCCCTACTTGGGCATGTACGAGCAGCCGTACATGCAAAAATAAGACATGTGTTACCTAACAACAAAGATGGGAACTGACTGAAAGGGAGATTAACTAACTAACAACAACAGCATCGTAGTGGTCCATCTTAATGCCGCGGCCGTAGCAGCAGATGCGGCCGCCGACGCCTGGATGGTCGGCGGGGTCCTCGCGCACAGTCCGGCCATTGGCGTGGAAGCAGACGAGGTTGAAGCGCTGGGTGAGCACGAGCGCCGCAAAGTCGAGCAGCCGGCTGTCCCAGCGCCCATTCATGCGCAGCCTTCTCGTCGCGTGGCTCGCAGCCTCTTGTCGCAACTTGGCCTCATCGGCGGCGTCGACAGTCGGATCGCGAGCCGTGAAGTCGTACGTGCTGAGTGTGGTCATGGTCTCCTGAAAGAGGTCGTCTGCTGTGTGGCCTGTAGTGCGCGCGACGGCCGCGAAGAGGCAGAGCCCGTCGGCTGGCACCTGCTCTCGTCGTAGTCCGTGCGCCGCGAGGCGGGCATCCAGAAGGGTCACCTCACCGGCCGCGTCCTCGATCGCCTCCGCCGTGAGTGCGCTCTTGCCGAGGCAGTTTGCGCACAGGGCAAACGCGTCCGGTGGCACCCAGCGGCCGTAGCCCGCGCATACCCAATGGAAGACATTGTGGCAGTCAGGGCTGCTGCACCGCCTCACATCGCCCAAAATCGCGGCGTGGAAGCGATTGCACTCGCAACGAGGAGCACCGCGTCTTCGCGTGGGCGACGACAGAGCAGCTGAAGGCTGCACACGGCTGCTGTCATCCTGTGGCTCGCACAGGATGATGTCGAGGAAGAGACGGTCTCGCTCAGCTTGAAGTTCCCCGACACTCTCGCTTGCGCTATTTAGATTAGCTTGAACAATGTCGAGACGTACGTGCAAGGCGTCCACCTGTGCACGAGAGGCGTCCAATTGATCACGAGCCTCGTTGAGATGGACTCGCGCGCAGTGAGAGTCCAGGTGCTCGCGGCGCGCGAAGCGCTGCGCGCAGACGCCGCACGGGAACGGCAAATCTTCGGCGTCTGTATGCTTCACGAACACGTGGCGCTTCCGGGCGTCCTTGGTCTTGAACACTTCACCACACTGTCCGCAGGCGAAAGTATCCGCCGAATGGCTCCGGACGTGCCGTGCATACGACGTGGCGAGCACAGACTTGCCACAGGTCGGGCACGCCTTCAGCGACTTATTTGTAGACAGAGACATCTCAGCCGGTCTCGTGTGTTCCGGAATATTCGTCTTCACCGGTGAAGTGATTCTTGCGAAAGACGTTCGTCGGCGGGTACCTGCGCGCGGCGAAAAAGCTACTAATTGGATAAGCACCGGCCATGTCTGCTCAGCAAACCACCGGCTTCGATACACCGACTCCAGTTGTAGCAGCTGCAGACAAAGCAGCAGCAGGAGACCCCGCGCTGGCGGGTACGTTCTCTCATGAGTTCGACAAACTCGCAAAGGGTCTTTCGAATACCCATGTCTTCACCTCCAGAAACGCCGAGACCTGGTCAGAAGACGACGTCAGCGCATGGCTCAAGTCGGTGGGACTGGGCCAGTACGTGGACCTATTCAAGGAGAACAACGTCAAAGGAAAGACTCTCCTTCGCCTCACTAGCAAGAAGCTTGAAGACGAGTACTACATCCAGTCGGCAGGCAAACGAGACGATATCATCTATGCCATCGAGACGCTCATCTCTTCCGAGAGAGCGGACCAAGTGGTTGAGGGCGCGGGCGACAAGAAGTGGATCTTCAACGACGTCGTCGCTGTGAGCAAGTGGCTTGAGGGCGCAGGCGAGGGCGTCGACAGCGTCTCCATGGACAACAGCGACGTCTTACTACGACTCACGAGCAAGAAGATGGACGTCGGCTGCATCATCAAGTTGGACGACAAGGGGGCCGCGTCTGTTCGCTCGATCAAGTGGACGCCCGAGCAGGTCGACGAGATCCGTCATGCACTGCAAGAGCGCACCCGCCACAGCCGGGAGCGCGCCAACACCAGCGAGGGCTGGAATTCCACCTGCGTCATCCACGAGGTGACCCTGCGCAAGCTGCTTGTCACACTGCTTGATGACAAGGCTGAGGGCAAGGTCCTCGTTCGTGCGCCGCCAGGCTCCGGCAAGACAACCATGGCAGAAACGTTTGCCAACTTCTGCGTCGAGCAGGGCTACGTCGTGTACAGCCTCACGCTGCTGGGGTTCACCATCAAGAAGCACCAGGACGCTGACGGCTTCTTCTCATCATACGACGACTGGCGTCTTGGTGCACTCTCGGTCCAGACTTCACTGTCGACCATCATCGATCGCGCCAAGAGTCGACCCGACGACAAGCCGCTCATCTTGATCATCGACGAGGTCCAGATATGGTACGACGATGACATGAAGACCTTCTGGCAGACGACTTTCAAAAAGCCAGTACCAGGCCTGAAGACCCTCTTCTTTGCTGCTTACGGTGATGCTCGCGACAGCGCTGGCACCGGCACCCCTCCTCAGATCGGCAAGTGCGTCCGCGGCATTGAACTGCTCCGGATCTCGCTGAACGACGCGAAAGAGATGGCCACTAGGATGATTGGGCGGAGCAAAAAGGCACGCGACAGCGGACTGCAGCTGCACCAAGCTGCTCTCGAAGGGCTTTTCGACCTCGCAAACGGCCACGTCCAAGTTATCCGCGAGGTGCTCGAGAAGTTCATCGACCAGCCTGAGAACTACATGACTGAGGAGCATCAGGTCGACTTTTTGCAGTCCCAGAAATGCTTCACCAAGATTGGCGACGCGCGCGCTTTCATGCGCGTGACCGAGATGTACAAGCAACTCAAAGGGGCTAACGTGTCGAAGCCGGAATTCCTCAACATGCTCCTGGAAACGAACAAGGGCAGTCGTCCAGTGGTGGTTGCCGAAGCCGAGCAGCGCAAGATCATGCTCCAGTACGGTCTCTTCTACCAGGACGAGGAGGCCCCGAAGAAGTTGCACATCCTCTGCCCTGCCGCGTTTGATGTCCTCCTGGCCGAGCACCTCGCGGGGAAGATGGAACCGAAAGACGACCTCAAAACGTTCGAAGAGTTCCTGGTCACGACAGTGCAGCACATGGACAAGCGGTTGCTTCATTCGTCTTTCTCTGACGTCGCACAGACAGGTGAGGATTTCTACCAGAAGGAGTTCTACCGTGCGTGCACTGTTGTGCTGTCGCCGATCTCCAGAGACGAGAAGGGCGAGCAGCACTCTTACACGATCCAGACCGACGCGGGCATCAGTCCTACCAGAGACCGGCGTTATAAAGGAAAGTGCGACTTTTTCATTGACTCAACGTTACGCTGGGCTGTGGAGTTGATGTGCCAGGGCAATCATGACGATCCAACACACAAAAAGGCAATCGTCGATCACGTCATGCGCTTTCATTCGACAGGTCACTACAACAGCCTGAACAGCAAGCACAAAGCTGTCGTTGACTTCTACGTCGCCGACAATGCTGCGAAGTTCGAACCGAAACAGTTCAAGCCCACTCAGCTTGATCCCAGCGTCAACGTTTACAACGAGGTCTACTGGGCCGTGGTGTTTTCGACAGACTTCAGCAAGGCGGTAGTACACAAGTCCTCGCAGCGTGATGGCAATGGCAAGTGGACTCTTCGCAAACCTGTCACTGTCTCCCTCGTTTAGTTGTCTAGCCCATCTCGTTGTCCACGTATGTGTGTCACAGTTCTGTTTTCAACTTCTACCCTAAATAGGCCGTTGGCTCGGCGCGTCGTCGAGGTCATAGCGTGCCTAGTGTTCTGCTCAGTCTCCTATGTAAAGATCTGGAGGAAACCGAACACTATACACTCTAGAACCGAGAGAAGAGAGAGAATGTCCTTATTGCGGCGTAGCATCGCCTTCATCTTGGAGAATGCGTTCTCGACGTCGGCCGCGCGACGACTTTGTGGCCCTTGTTCTTGAGAAGGTCGATGGCGACGTTGCCCGTGAAGTGGCACGACAGGTTGTCCCAGAGAACCGTGTGCTCGATGTTGGCAGGCAGGCACGGCAGCAGTGCGTTCTGGACGAAAGACGCAAAGACTTGAGCGTTGGTGTTCTCCTCGTAGATCCAGTATGCGACGATGCCGTAGATGGGACTGATCGCCAATAGTACGTTGTAGGCGACGCTGCGCTTGGACGGCATGCCGGACATGGCAGCGACGTCTCCCTTGAGAAAGTGGGCCTTGAGACGATCACACTCGACTAGTTCCGCCTTGGCCTCGTCCACGTCCACGAACGACCACCACGGTTGCCCAAACGCGCCCGCTGTACCACACCTCCGATTGGTGGGTTGGTCCAGAAGCGCACGCGCCGGTCTTCGTCGCGCTCGCTCGAGTAGTGATGCGTCGTCTTGAGTGTGAAGCCCATGGCCTTCCAGCGGCGGGAGATCGTCCACACGTCGTAGTCGACACCGAGCAGGTCGATCAGGGCGTGCAGGGATCGGCGCGCGTGAGCATGTACAGTTGCTCGTCCTCCTCGTCGGTTGTGCTCTTCTTGGGTCCAGGATTGACAAGGAGACGGCGCGGGCAGCATGGAGAGCGTCGTATTGATACACTGGCGGCGCTCCTGATCGACCTCGGGATGGTCAAGACGGTCAAGACGGTCAAGAAGGCCAGAGGACAAGGCGAGGAGGGAGATGCTGAAGAAGATGGGCCTCTAAAAAAAGTTATTTTATATATAAAAAGAGGTGGGAACGCACAATGTATCTCTGAATAGTTACAGGGGTCGAGTGCCTATTTTAAATAGTTACGACGGAGGCCGAGTCCGTATCTAATAAAAATTAAGGAGGCGACGTGCGTATTTATAAAATAGTTACGGAGATCGAGTGCGTATTTATTATAAGTTGAGGAGGGCAAGTGCGTATTTATCGGGAATTACGGAGGGCAGGTGTGTATTAACTAACGGAGGTCCTGCGTAACTACTTCTTGAGGTGGCTATGAATGACCTTCTCAATTTATTTTCCATGAAATAAAATTTTTTATTTTAAAATGACAACGTCCAAAGTCTTACTTTTCAAACAAATCGTTTCAAAAAGAGCACTGAAGAGAAAAAAAAATTATTTTTATTTTCAAATTAGCAAACTGTAGAGGAACAACTGCTCGGCCAAGCCGAAGAAACGGGCAAGCAGAACGATGACCATTCTTTTTCCAATCCGATTATTGGCACGCTCGCGAGCGGTAGAAAGCCTCGGCACTTGGCGCAGGACTTGAGACCATCGCCAATCTTGAGACAATTCTTGGAAACGTCCCAAACCATTCATATAGAAATATCCAGGCGACCTTCCTTGAGAGCGTCCTGCCACTTGCCCAGCTTGCCATAACGGTAGGTCCAAAACTCCGTCTAACGCTCGGCGCTCAAGGCTCCACTCATGTAAAACTTGATCGCGTCCTCGTACTTGGCACTGCGAAAAGGCAATTATCCGCCGCCTTGCATAATACGGCTTGTTTCATCAGACTTTGGTGATGTCGGCGTCCGCGTCGGCAATCGCGATTTGTTTCAGCCTGATGGTGTCGGCCCCAAAGTAGTTTGCCATCGACAACAAGGTCGAGGACAAGGGCGACACCGAGGACGAGAACGAGGACGAGGCCCCGCTTGCAGGTACCTTTTTCTTCTTGCTAGTCATTGTCTGAATAAGGAAAATACGTACTCGCTCTCCGTAACTCAAAAGAAATAAGCCCTCGCCCTTCGTATCTCTTTCGAGATACGCACTTGCCCTCCGCAACTATTTAGAGATACGCACTTTCCTTCCGCAACTATTTAGAAATACGCACTTGCCTTCCGTAGGATGAGGTGCAAGTATTATTGTAAATCGAACCGTCTTTGTACGAGCGAACAGATGTTTTCTACAGGGGACGTGTAGCTAATGCTGAGCGCGGGCCGTGCGGGTTTTGTTGGACAAGAGTGTAAGAGTATTTTCTACAGAGCCGTAGACGCGTTTTCACAGACCCCATCTGTCATCTAGCCAGAGATGACTGCAATCGTGTAGAAAACAGGCTATCCAACAATACCCGCATTGGCTGCGCCCGACATTAGCTACACGCGCCCTGTACAAAACATCTGTTCGCTCGTACAAACGGGTTCGTTTTGGCAATAATACCCATCTCCTCCTATCTCTTTAAAAATACGCACTTGCCGAATTGAATGCAAGGATAAAACTCTTGCTCAGTAATTACAAGACTAAAGTGCCAATCGCTCCTTGTCAATCACTTGCAAAGGGTTTTGAACAACATTCTTTACGAAAGAACCAGTTGAGCTTTCGAGCGCGTTGCAGGGGTGCAGGACGACGGCCCCATGTGCCTCATCACGCTCGCTATAAGGAAAAGAAGTTGGTCGTGGAGCAGCCGCTTTCCTAAAAGCGCGAAAAGCCAGAACCATAACGGCAGCGGCGGAGAACAGCCGCAATGATCATCGAGCATAAATCAGGAATTGAATACAACAGTGCCAGTGCACGTCCTCGTCCCGCCTGAGTTGCAGCCGTATGTCCGCGATACAAGCACTACTTCTTTAACTCGTTTAGAGATACGCACCTTTTCACAGAATTATCTAGAGATACGCACGATTCCTCCACAACTTTGCATAGCAGCGAACTATGAAAGTTCTTTCTATTGGAACATGCTTTCTATACCTTGCCACAAGAACTCAATAGACACTTTGTCTCGAAAGCACTCGGCAACGGCCTTGAGTACCAGAGACAGCTTTTTTTTTTTAAATTAAAAAAATGAACTGCAAAAAAAAAAATGAACTGCAAAAAATAACCGGGAGAGCAGAACAAGTGAGAAAACAAACATGCAAAAAGACAAACATTCACGCATTTTTGCAAAGAACAAGGCCCTTTCATGCCGCGGACTTTTTTTGAAACTTTTTTCTGGTTGACTCTCGTCGAGAAAATCTCCCATCGGTGGGAGCCGGTGGCACATCTATGGTGGGGCCCATCGGTGGGCAGGCCGCCCCATCGGTGGTTGCCACCAGTGGGAGCCGTCGCCCCATCGGTGGTTGCCATCGGTGGGAGCCGTCGCCCCATCGGTGGTTGCCACCAGTGGGAGCCGGTGGCACATCTATGGTGGGGCCCATCGGTGGGAGCCGTCGCCCCATCAGTGGTTGCCACCAGTGGGAACTATCGCCCCATTGCTCTCCCCCACCACTCCACCCCCCCTTCCCCCCTTCCCCCGGTTCCCCGTATCCCCAGCCTTCGTATGCATGTGATTAATTC
>Ga0302230_10002304_pt1 | contig 11435 bp, 7 predicted proteins | sample II_Palsa_N2_1_FD_193523 | JGI IMG/M metagenome (GOLD analysis project Ga0302230, IMG submission 193523) | Peat permafrost microbial communities from Stordalen Mire near Abisko, Sweden - II_Palsa_N2_1 | ecosystem: Environmental > Terrestrial > Soil > Palsa > Peat permafrost | place: Sweden... | reverse complement strand
CTAAAAGAGCAATGAATGATTTTTTGGCGAAAGATTTTTAACCACAAAGTTCACAGAAACACAGAGCTTTTTACTGTTTATTTATTCATCTTGATGCAGTTTTAAACCACATAGCGCATGAAGAACCATCAGGATTAAAACCAATACAATAATATTAAAGCTTCGTGCCTCCTTTGTGTAACCTTCGTGAACTTAGCGGCTAAAAAACTCAAATCACCACCATAAAACTCCGTATTTCTCTGTGCAACCCTCCGTACACCCTGCGGTTAAATCACCGCCAATCACAATTTTTATTGAACAACAAATTATTAATTATAAATTTATCAACGCTAATAATCACGCTATACCCTGAATGACCACCGAACTTAATGTTAAACCTGCGCGCCTGCTCTCGCTCGATGTTTTTCGCGGCGCTTCCATGGCCGCCATGGTATTGGTAAATGATCCCGGCGACTGGGGCCATATCTATCCCCCTTTAGAGCACTCCAAGTGGGACGGCTGCACCCCAACCGACCTGATATTTCCGTTCTTCCTGTTTATGGTGGGCGTATCAATCGTATACGCCATGGAAAGCAAAAAGGCCGCCGTAGAAAATCATGGCAGCATCATTCTGCACGCCTTCAGGCGCATGGTTACGCTAATTACGCTTACTTTACTGGTACAGCTTTTTTATCACCCGGCTTCGCCCGGCACCCTGCAATGTATTGCCCTGGTATTGCTAATGGGCATCGTATTGTATGTAAATACCAAGGCCAACACGCTGATATGGGCCATTACACTGGTGGTAACCGCTATATTAGGCTGGTTTTTGAACCATAACGGCGTAGTGTACCTGCGCCTGCCGGGCGTTTTACAGCGCATTGCGGTAGTGTACTTTATTTGTACGCTGCTCTATTTAAAAACATCGGCCAAAACGCGTGTATGGCTTTTTGCTATCGCTTTAATAGGGTATTATGTTATTATGTGCTTTATCCCGGTACCCGGGGTGGGGTATGCCAACCTGCAGCCCGAAACCAATATGGGTGCCTGGCTGGATAGGCTGGTATTTACCTCTAACCACCTCTGGGCCGAATCACATACCTGGGACCCCGAAGGCTTGTTGGGTGTTATCCCATCCTTAGCCACCGGCCTGTTTGGCATAAGGGTAGGCACCTGGCTAAAACGTAATGATCGCGATGATAGCACCAAAGTAACCTGGATGTTCGTCTACGGCATTTTAGCCGTTGTAATTTCACTAATTTGGGACCTGTTCTTCCCCATCAACAAAGCCTTGTGGACGAGTTCCTTCGTGCTGTACACCGGCGGCCTGGCAACCATTACGCTGGCTACCCTTTACTGGCTCATTGATGTGCAGGGCTATAAAAAATATACCGCTTTTTTTGTGGCCTTTGGTGTGAATGCTATTACCGCCTATTTGTTATCGGATATTGTGCCAGGTTTGATAGCGCTCATCAAAGTAAATAACGCCGATGGAGTTAAAATAGATCTGTTTAGTTATTTCTATCAAACCTTGTTTGTGCCGTATTTTTCGCCGGTGAATGCCTCGTTAATGGATGCCATTGCTTTTGTACTGCTGGTATGGTTCCTGGTTTGGCTCCTATACCGCCGTAAAATAATTATCAAAGTATAGATGTGGGAGAGTCAGGAGCCAAGAATCAAGAGTCAGAACGGGTTATTGATAGCCTTCTATTTCCTGGCCGTTCTATCCTGATTCCTGACTCTCGACTCCTTACTCTATTTTTATTCCTGTATACTTTGTAACTAAACAATTCGTTTCGCATCTTAGCAACATATTTCCTATCAATATAAAATAATGAACTTTAACAAAAAAATATCCATTGCGGTTTTAGCCTTAACATTAGTAGCAGGCAGCACCTTTGCCCAGGTTAAGAAAAAAGCGACTGCACATAAAACTACGCATGCCGCCACTGCACCAAAGGCCGATCTGTTACCAATCGACCCTAATGTTATCATCGGTAAATTGCCCAATGGTTTAACCTATTATATCCGCAAAAATACCGAGCCAAAAAACAGGGCCACTTTGTACCTGGTAAATAAAGCAGGTTCGGTACTGGAAACCGACCAGCAGCAAGGCCTTGCCCACTTTTCGGAGCACATGGCATTTGATGGTACCCGCGATTATCCAAAAAAGCAATTGATAGATTATCTGCAAAAAGCAGGTGTTAAATTTGGGGCCGATCTGAACGCGGAAACTACCTTTGATGAAACTGTTTACCAGTTGCCTTTACCTACCGATACGGCAAGCGTATTTGAACAGGGCTTTAATATATTAGCCAACTGGGCAGGTTACGTAACCTTCGACCCTGCCGAAATGGATAAGGAACGCGGTGTAGTGCTGGAAGAGGCCCGCCTGCGCGGTAAAAACGCGCAGGAGCGTTTACAAAAACAAATATTACCCGTATTGCTCAACAACTCGCGCTATGCCATCCGTTTACCCATAGGTAAAGAGGATATTATTAAAAATGCCGATGTGGCCACTATCAAATCATTCTATCACGATTGGTACCGCCCCGATCTGCAGGCGGTTATAGCCGTTGGTGATTTTGATGTAGCCCGTGTAGAGGAACTGATCAAACAGGATTTCTCGGGCCTTAAAAATCCAACACCCGAGAAACCACGCACTAAATATACCGATCCTCCAAGTCCGGGTACCACCGTTGTTACCGCCACCGATGCGGAATTTCCATACACCCTTGCCGAAATTGTGGTAAAGCATCCGCAAACCATAGTTAAAACCACTGCCGATTATTTGCAGAGCGTAAGGATAGGATTATTTAACCAGATGCTGAATGCCCGCCTTGGCGAGCTTACCCAAAAACCCAACCCGCCATTTCTTTACGGGCAGGCAAGTTACGGTGCCTTTATAGGCAGCCAGGATGCATTTACCTCCATAGCGGTGGCAAAATCAGGCGCCGACCTGCAAGCGGCTATAACAGCGGTAGTTGCCGAAACCGAGCGTGCTCGCAAATTCGGCTTTACATCCACCGAATTGGAACGCGCCAAACAAAACGAGCTGGTTCAGTTTGAGAATGCTTATAAAGAAAAAGACAAAACACCATCAGTAAGTTTTGTGGGAGAATACCAGGAAAACTTTTTGAATGATGAGCCTATTCCGGGTATTGACTTTGAGTACAATTTTTATGTAAATAACCTGGGTAAGATAACCCTTGCCGAAATGAACGCCATGGCCGGCAGTTTCATCAGCGATCAGAACCGCGTGGTAATTGTTGAAGCACCTGATAAGGAAAAAGATAAATTGCCCGATGAAAAAACAATATTAAGCTGGATTGGCAGCGCGGGCGATAACCTTACCCCGTACGTGGATAATGTAAGCACCGAGCCTTTATTAAGCCGCGACAGGATACCACGCGGCAGCAAAGTGGTAAACATAAAAAGAGACGACTCTATCGGCGTAGCAACGTTGCTGCTTTCAAACGGCGTAAAGATCATTCTTAAACCAACTGATTTTAAAAACGACCAGATATTGATCAGCGGTTATTCGTTTGGTGGTACCTCGCTGGCCAGCGATGCTGATTTTACTTCGGCAAACATTGCTGCCGGCATAATTGGTGCCAGCGGCATAGCCGATATGAATGAAATTAAGCTGGATAAATTATTGAGCGGCAAAAATATAAGTATGTCGCCCTATATAAGCGAGGTGGCCCAGGGCATTTCGGGCAGTTCAACACCCACCGACCTGGAAACCGCTCTTCAACTTCTTTATCTGTATTTTACCCAGCCGCGTAAAGATCCGGACATCTGGCAATCTAACCTTACCCAGGCAAAGGCATTTTTGGCCAACCGCAGTCTCGATCCAACCAATGTTTACAAAGATACCGTTGCCGCGGTTTTAAACAATTACAATTTCCGTAACGAGATAACCACGGTAGATCAGCTGAATGCCGCGAGCCTTGATAAAGGGTTTGATTTTTACAAATCGCGCTTTGCCGATGCTAATGGCTTTACCTTTACCCTGGTTGGTAATTTTAGCATCAACGAAATTACGCCGCTGCTGGAAACTTACCTGGGCGGCCTGCCATCAAGCGATAGCGTGGTAAGCAATTACAAAAATTTAAACATACACCCGGCTGCCGGGCAAATCACCAAAACAGTATACAAGGGTATTGGCGATAAAAGTACCGTGCAACTGGTATTTAGCGGCAATTACGATTATAATGTGGCCAATAACCTGCAATTAGATGCCCTGGAATCCATCCTGCAAATAAAAATGGTACAGCGCCTGCGCGATCAGGAAAGCGGCGTTTACTCGCCTGGCGTACGTGCCGATTATGTAAAGATACCTGACGGCAGATACACTTTAAGCATATATTTTGGCTGCGCTCCTGAAAATGTAGACAAACTGGTTGCCGACGCGCTCGACGAGATCAACAAAATAAAACAAAACGGTGCCGAGCAAACCGATATTCAAAAATTTGTGGCCGAAGATCTGCGCTCAACACAGGTGCAGTTAAGGGAGAACTATTTTTGGGCCGGGTACCTTGCAGGTGGCGCGCAAAACAATGAGAACCCGCACCGCATACTTAACCATGTGAAGGATATGGACCAGGTAACCGTTCAAAGCACCAAGGATGCCGCCAACAAATACCTAAGCGGCGATAACCTGATCAAACTGATATTAATGCCCGAGAAAAAATAACCCCCGGATCATTAACAACCCGTCATTGCGGAGGAACGAAGCAATCTATAAATTATACAGGGCCGCCTGCAAATAGGGATTGCTTTGTTCGTCGCAATTACGTTTTTATACTACTGCATACTCAAATGGGTTGCCGTACTATCGCCTTTGGCATGCACCAGCACCGCTATGCACCTGCCGGTTGAATCCACCTCAAAACCTATGCCCGCGCCGCAGTCGTCATACAACGATAGCTTCTTCCGGCCGGATAAGGCGCGTACCTTAAACTTATACAGCTTTCTTACATCCTTCAGTTCCGATCCTGCCCCGGCATAATCAGCCGTTTTAAAAAAGGGCGATGTTACCTTTATCTCTTTAATATGGCTGATCATTTCATCGCTGCCGCCCATGTTTTTATGGGTATAAATAGTGGTTTGGTAAGTGGCTTTGCCATGCTTTGCTATCCAGGTCATGAGCGAGGCGCCCATGGCGGCATCGCTGTAAACGGGCTTGCCCAATTTGGCTATCACACTATCGGCGTTCTCATCAATGTAAATGGCGCCTATGCTTTTCCCGCCAATGATCATTCTTTCCGCCGAGATTGTTTTTAACGAAGTATCGGTCGTATGCAGGCTATCGGCCAGCGTTTTGTTTACATAAGGTTGGTTACAGGCAAATAGCATACAGATAATTGCCGGCATAAAAAGGTATTTAAGCATCACTTATTGGTAATATTTAAATACTATAACCAATTCCTTTATATTTTGTTATTTGCAATATGATAACTGTTGGGCAGCAAATTATCCGCGATTGGTACAAACGAAAAAACTGGGAACAGTTTGCCTTTCAGCGCGAAATGGAAGCCGCTTATTTAGATGGATTTTCCGGCCTGCTCAACGCGCCTACCGGCAGTGGTAAAACTTTCGCGCTATTCCTGCCCTTCCTGGCCGGTTACATCAACAAACACCCCGATAGCTATACTAAGCAAACCAATAACGGCCTGCTCATGCTATGGATAACTCCGCTGCGCGCGCTAACCAACGATATTAAAAAAGCCATGCAGGAAGTATGCGACGAGATCGGCATCCCCTGGAAAATAGCCACCCGCACCGGTGATACCCCCGCCGCCGAAAAAGCCGCCCTCAAAAAAAAACTGCCCGAAGTACTGCTCACCACCCCCGAAAGCCTGCACCTCATGCTCGCCCAAAAAGAATACCCCAAAATATTCCAGGGCCTGCAGGTAGTAGTGATAGATGAGTGGCACGAATTATTAGGCACCAAAAGAGGCGTACAGGTGGAGCTGGGGTTAAGCAGGTTGAAAGCCCTCAGTCGGGAGTCTTTAGCCCAAAGTACAAAGCAGCAAGACTATCGTTTACCGACTATGGACTATGGACTCCGTATCTGGGGTATCTCCGCCACCATCGGCAACCTGGAGCAAGCAGCTGATGTGCTGCTCGGCAACGATTTCCCGCCTGATAAGATCACTATGATACGCGCCAACCTGGAAAAAAAGCTGGTCATCAAATCCATCATCCCGGAGAATATCGAGAATTATTCATGGTCGGGCCATATTGGTATCAAACTGCTGCCGCAGGTGATGGAGATAGTGGCCAAAAGCAAAACCACGCTTATATTTACCAATACCCGCTCGCAGTCGGAGATCTGGTACCACGCCATCCTGGATAATTACCCCGAATACGCAGGCATTATGGCTATGCACCACGGTTCGCTTGATAATGAGCTGCGCAACTGGGTAGAGGCCGCCCTGCACGCCGAAGCCTTAAAGGTGGTGGTATGTACCTCCAGTTTGGATCTCGGGGTTGATTTTCGCCCTGTAGATACCGTGGTACAGGTAGGCAGCCCCAAAGGTGTGGCCCGTTTTATGCAACGCGCGGGCCGCAGCGGGCATCATCCGGGGGCAATTTCAAAAGCCTACTTTGTGCCCACTCATTCGCTCGAACTATTGGAGGGCGCGGCTTTAAAAGAGGGCATCAAAAAAGGCATTTTTGAAAGCCGCGATCCTATGCTGCTTACTATGGATGTACTTATTCAATACATGGTTACCCTGGCAGTTTCCGATGGTTTCCGCGCCGATGAATTGTTTAAGGAAGTAAAATCCACCTTCGCCTTTGCCGACTTGACCCGTAACGAGTTTAATCAACTGCTCGATTTTATCACCAACGGCGGTAAAACCCTGGCGCAATATGATGAGTTTTTAAAGGTAGAAGTGGAGAACGGCCTGTTTAAAGTGAACAGCCGCCGGGTGGCCATGCGGCATCGCCTGAGCATCGGCACCATTACCAGTGAGCTAAGTATCCGCATAAAATGGCTAAGCGGCGGTAGTTTAGGCACCATCGAAGAAAGTTTTGTATCGAAATTAAAGCCCGGCAACGTATTTTGGTTCGCTGGTCGTAGTCTGGAATTTATACGGGTGAAGGAAATGACGGCCTACGTTAAAAAATCAAACTCCACCAAAGGTTTAATACCAAGCTGGAATGGTGGCCGCATGCCCTTATCATCACAACTTGCGGCCGTATTCCGCGATAAACTGGACGAAGTTGCCCACGGCATTGAAAAAGACGAGGAAGTGATCGCCCTGAAACCACTGTTCGATCTGCAATCCCGCCTGTCGCACCTGCCGCAGAGCCACGAATTTTTGATCGAGTCCTTCAAATCCCACGAGGGCCATCACTTGCTGTTTTATCCCTTTGAGGGCCGTTTGGTACACGAGGGCATGGCATCATTGCTGGCCTATCGCATCAGCAAGATCAAAAGCGCCAGTTTCTCCATCGCCATGAATGATTATGGGTTCGAGTTGCTTACGGACGATGATGTACCCATTGAAACCGTACTGGAAGATGCCGGCTTTTTCTCGATAGATAACCTGTTGGATGATATACAGCACAGCCTCAACGCCAATGAAATGGCCCGCCGCCGTTTCCGTGATATTGCCCACATCGGCGGGCTGGTATTCACTGGTTACCCCGGCCAGCCGGTAAAAAACAAGCATTTACAGGCATCAACCTCGCTGCTGTTCGAGGTTTTCAGTGAGTACGAGCCGGATAACCTGTTGGTGCGTCAGGCCTATAACGAAGCGCTGGCCTTTCAACTGGAAGAGTTCAGGCTAAGGATGGCCCTGCAGCGCATCAGCAAGCAAAACATCATTTTAAAAACCATCGAACGCCCCACCCCGTTCGCGTTCCCGATAATGGTGGATAGCCTCGGCCGCGAAAAATTAACCACCGAAACCCTGGAAGAGCGCATCTCAAAAATGGCCCGCCGCTACGGTGCCGAAGGCGTTAAGGATGCCGAAAACAAGAAAACCCGCAAACCTGGAATTGTTAGGAAAAAAGGTTTCTGAAATAGCGTATTAGATTAGTTTACATCTTTCCCCGGAAGTTTTTTTAAATCCGGTGTTTGCTTTTCGCTATCTACCTGTTTAATATTTGTTTTTTTGTATTTATCAATAAGTGGACTATCGATGTAAGTATCTTGAATGGCTTTACTTTTCAAAAGCGATTTCATTTGCTCAACTGCTGATTGTTTAAGCATTTGTATTCTATCATATTGAGATATTTTGTTCCTTATCAATTCTGCATTAAAAGGCTCCAGATTTGCTATGATGATCAATTGATGTGTGCTTGCATAATCTCTTATATTATGATTTTTCTTAACAAGTTCCGGGTTTTCAGCGTTCCACTCCTTAGCAGTTATGTTAAACACCACCTTGTTCAGCACTTCTGCTTCTTCTGCATATATAATTCCCTCCTTTCCCTTCGGCAAATTTCTTAGTGGAACTAATACCTGCTGTATCGCATCTGTTTGGATTCTCCAGTTGGCTTTAGATAAGAATCTTCGAAAATCCCAAACTTGGTCTATTCCGCTTGCTTCTCTTTGTTTAAAGTTTTTAAATTCACTTATGAGCAATAATTTAAATTCCGGGCTTATGTAGGTACAAAACTCAAATGCGATATCAACTTGTGCCCAGGTTCCACCATATCTACCCGTTTTTGCCTGGATACCGATAGCCCCCGTCAATTCAATCCATTTCTTTACCGATAAAAAAAAATTGCCAGACCCAACATTCTCTCTAATTCCCCGGAATTCCGGGGAATTAAAATTAGGGTTGTATAACTGTTCCCATACACCTAAAAAATCTACGGTAGTTTTAGTGTTAAACCATCTTTCAATCAGCTTACTACCATCCTCTATTTTTGAAACCATATCAGTTAAACAGATATAGTCATCCTCATTATGATTTAAAATGGTTATGTCGGTACCATTTACATGTATTTTACTCATTTTTAATTTTTACTATAATGGCCCGTCTAAATTTAAATAGTAAATTTACAAGTAATAGATTAATCTGAAATCATTAATATAACAACTGATTATATTTAGCATTTCAAATTATATACTTTTTTACCATAAATGTATTACTGCCCAATATTAATAAACTTTTTACTAAAAATATTAGTATTTATAAATAATTGTTTTTATATTTGTTATAGAAATTAAAACGATGAGCAACGCGAACGCAGAAAAACTAAAAGCATTACAGCTTACTTTGGATAAGCTGGAAAAATCATACGGAAAAGGAACCATCATGAAGCTGGGCGATACCGCTATCGAACCTATTGAAGTAATATCAACAGGTTCATTAGGCTTGGATATTGCTTTAGGCGTTGGCGGCTTGCCTAAGGGCAGGGTGGTTGAAATATACGGCCCTGAATCGTCAGGTAAAACTACGCTGGCCATACATGCCATTGCCGAATCCCAAAAGAAGGGCGGCATCGCGGCCTTTATTGATGCAGAGCACGCGTTCGACCGCTTTTACGCTAAAAAATTAGGCGTTGATGTGGAGAATCTATTGATCTCCCAACCCGATAATGGTGAGCAGGCACTGGAAATTGCCGATAACCTGATCCGCTCCGGCGCTATCGATATTTTAGTTATCGACTCCGTTGCCGCCCTCGTACCCAAAAGTGAAATTGAAGGCGAAATGGGCGATTCAAAAATGGGTCTGCAGGCTCGTTTAATGTCGCAGGCATTGCGCAAATTAACTGGTACCATCAGCAAAACCGGCTGCTGCTGCATATTCATTAACCAACTGCGCGAGAAGATAGGGGTAATGTTCGGTAACCCCGAAACTACCACCGGTGGTAACGCGCTTAAATTTTACGCTTCAGTACGTTTAGATGTGCGCCGCATATCGCAGATAAAAGATAGCGACGAAGTATCGGGTAACCGCGTAAAGGTTAAGATAGTTAAAAATAAAGTGGCCCCGCCATTCCGCATAGCGGAGTTTGACATCATGTTTGGCGAAGGTATATCCAAAGCCGGCGAGATCATCGACCTGGGTGTGGAGCATAACATCATAAAAAAAGCAGGTTCATGGTTCAGCTATGGCGATACCCGTTTGGGGCAGGGCCGCGACGCGGTTAAACAGTTGATAATGGATAACCCCGAACTGATGGAAGAACTGGAAGGCCGGATTAAAGAAGTAGTAACCGGCGAGCATTTGGCCGAAGCATAATATCATATCCCTATAATTATCGGGACACTAACTTTGGTTTTTCTTATAAATAAAGAGCCTTTCCATTAAACGGGAAGGCTTTTTATTATACATCAACTTACCTGCTCATCCTTATACAAAGTAAGCTTTTAAACTAAACGATAATTTATACAGGTAATTTGAGATAGCCCAGGTGTATAGGATCATCGGGAATACCGACCGTTGGCACAAGCACTATGCTGTACAGTTGTTTCTGATGAGCCGATAAAATATCCTCCACCTGGTACAGGTCGTCCACATCAATACCATACTTATCATCAATATGTGATACCGCCCCATCGAATTGATTATCCTGGTAAAATAAAGTCGATTTGGCTTCTTTAAATGCTGCGGCTTTATCGGGCTTTACGGTTAGCACTACGTAGTGCTGTTCTTCAAATTTATTGGGCTGGTAACCACCCAGGTTAATAAAAAACAGTTTGTTGGCTGCGTTAGCGGCTATTTCATTTTTGGGTATGATGCTAATTGCGTAACCCTCCACACTGTTCACTTCGCGCCAGGCATCAATATGCACTTTACCCTGTTGCCAAAAGGCTTTAATTTCAGGATAAAGTTCCTGTAGCGAAGCGGCAATACCAAAGAATACATCGTGCTGCTCGGTGTGGCGGCCGGGTGGCTTGCAGCCTAATAACAGCATAAAAAGTTTGAGCTGTGGCATGGTACTATTTAATTATACAGGTAAAAAGCTATTTTAAGGCCGGCGAAACCGAACTGCTCCGGGTAACCAGCGGCCATAACAATATTAAAAGCACAGCACCCGAAGCTAAGGCAAAATAACCAATATGATGAAAACTGCTATCGGTAACCCCTTTATGAAACAACGTTTTTAGCTGGGTGCTGGATATAATGGCCCCAATATACCCCGCGGTACGGTATAAACCAAACGATACTCCTTTTTGTGCCAGCGGCGCCTCACTGTTTAATAACGACTGGTTGGCTATCATGTTAATACCATCAGCCATGCCTACGATCAGTAAAATACCCACAATAAAATAAACAGCGGTGCCGGCATCCAGTAAAAGTAAGCCGCCGCAGGCAATCAGCATCACCAATACGCCTAACACGTTCTGCAAAACAGGTTTGTTATATTTCGAAATGAGCAGCCCCATGCTAATGGCCATCAATGTCATGGGCAGCATGATCAATCCCGTAGTGGCCGGTTTAATGTGCTTTACAGTTTGTATCCATTGGGGTACGGAATAT
>Ga0302230_10002294_pt1 | contig 11467 bp, 16 predicted proteins | sample II_Palsa_N2_1_FD_193523 | JGI IMG/M metagenome (GOLD analysis project Ga0302230, IMG submission 193523) | Peat permafrost microbial communities from Stordalen Mire near Abisko, Sweden - II_Palsa_N2_1 | ecosystem: Environmental > Terrestrial > Soil > Palsa > Peat permafrost | place: Sweden... | reverse complement strand
CCCCCCGCGCGCCCAGAAAAAACAAAAGGTGAGCCTCGCCTTTGTTTTTTTGGTTTTCTTTTTGTCGTTACCCAATGTTGGCGATGTTGGAGTCCTCAATGTCGAACTTTCTGGGCTTGAGCATTTTCGAGCGGGCGGTGGCAGTACAACCTGCATTTTTTTTATTTTTGGTTGGAGGGAAAAAAAAAGACCGAAACAGAAAGAAAAAAAAAGTCAGCTCAAAAAAGTTGCAAAAAGGAAAAACCAAAAGCAACAACAGAAGAGCGTGCGACAGTCGTAGGCTGCCTGCACCACCACGCGGCGGCGAGGAAGAAAAGGTACAGATCTCAACGCGGAAGAAAGCGAAGAGGCAGGAAAAAAAAAAGATCTCGTTCGAGGGGCGAAAAACAAAAAACAAAAACAAACGACGGATGGGCGCGACATTCGGTTAAATATGACGGACGCGGGCAATGGTACGAGCGCGCGCAAAAAAAAAAAATAACGCTAATTAACCTGCGCGCAGTGCCGAAGAAGCGCCGCTTCAACGCGTTCGTGCTCAACAAGCAAAAGTACCAGGTGGGCGATGGCGCGATGATTAGCCCGAGCGAACCAGACGCAGCACCATACATTGGTCAGATCCTCAAGATCGAGGCCGAGCCCAACGATAACAGGAACGTCGTGCTTACGCTCAAGTGGTACTACCGGCCAGAGGAGACCGCGCTGGGGAGGTACAAGTGGCAGGGCGAGTATGAGCTCCTCACGTCGGACCACCTCGACGAGTGCCATGTCGGTACTGTTGTCGGGCCAGTACGGATCGTCACTTTCGACGAGTACCTGACCCTCACGGTTTGTTTGTTTGCACCCTTGCTTTCCCTGGTTGTTTTCTAACGCGGCACTGAAAGGATGTGGACGACGACACCTACTACACGCGCCAGCATTATGACGTGCCAACGAAAAAACTCAAGGTATGTAGTCCGTTGGAGTGCACAGGCCCCGTACTGAATGCTACCCTCCCGTTTCTTTTTGCTATCAAGCCCAAGCTTTCCGTGTTTTGCACCTGCAAGCAGCCGCAGAACCCAGACAGGGTGATGATCCAGTGCGACGCCTGCGACAAATGGTACCACGACACGTGCATCAAGGCGAGCGATGAGGACAAGGCGGCCGACGTGTGGAGGTGCCCAAAGTGCACCGCGAGTAACAAGAGCGCCAAAAAAAAGTAGCCCGTCGCTTGTTCTTTTTTTTTTTTTTTTTGGCACTTGTCTTTTACTATGACAGATTTTGGTTGCTGAAAAATATATTTTTTCAATGCCATGTCTGCGCTGGTTCACTTGCTCGCCCGATCTTGCAGGAACTTGGCCAGGCGTCTGACAAGTGACATTAAAAAGCGAAAAAAAAAAACAAATTTTTTTTTATTTCTTTTTTCTTTTAAACGTACACGACGCCAGTCTCCATCTGCGCATCAGTCGCAAGGGCAAACGTGAGGCGGGCGCGGCTGGTAGGCATCCGGGTCTTGGAAAAGTAGTGGCCGGCGATGACAAGGACGTGGTGGACGTTGATGAGCTCCTCGACGACCGGTTCGGCGTCGGTTGTGTTTGGAAAATCGATCCACACAAACATGCCGGCCTCGGGCGCCTTCCAATGAAGCAGGCCCGTGAGGTGCTTGTCCATGAGGTCGAGCAGGACTCGCCGTCGTCGGTGGAACTCGGCCTGCACCTTGCACAGATGGCGATGGAAGCCGTCGTCGCCCCACTTTTCAACCAGCTTGTACATGGCGACACACGCAAGGCCGTTGGGCATGCTCACGTTGGTCTCGTTGAAGAGGAGGATGGGATCGAGGATGTCCTTGTGCGCCGTGATGATCCCGAGCCGGAGCCCCGGCCCAAACGCCTTGGCAAACGTGTCGAACCGGATCACGCGCCCATCCACGTCGAGCGAGAGCATCGTGGGTGGCAGGCGGTGCAGGCCCGGCATGCAACTGGGGTCGGCATCTCCGGCTGTGTCCAGACTCGGCAGCTGCAGATAAAAGTACGCGTCGTCCTCGACGATGACCATGTCAAACTTTTGGGCGATGGTGTATATCTTGATCAAGCGAATCAGCGGACCGCACACAGCAAACAAGAGAACAACCGTACCTGCTTCTTACGAGCCAAGGAAAGGGAGGTGCCGGTGGGGTTGTGGCCGATAGGGACGAGGTAGACCATCTTGGGCCGCTTGCCCTGCGCGACCAAGCGCTGGCAGGCCTCTTCCAGCTTTTCGGGGATCATGCCGTCGTCGTCGTTGAGCACGCTCTCACAGACGGCGCCGCGATCGCGGGCGACTGCAAACAGGGTCACCCAGCTGTACTCCTCTGTCAGGACGACGTCGTCAGGGTCGAGCACAGCCATGCCGGCCTTGTACAGGGCGTCCGTGCTGCCGACAGAGAGCGCAGCCTGCGAGGCCTGGTTGGGCGGGGCGTGCGCTTTCGCGACGTGCTGCTGCACCCACGACAGCAGTGGCGGAAACCCGCTCGTGGCGCCGTACTGCAGCGCCGCCGAGAGCTCACTGGGCTGGATGTCCACCGTGACCTTGTCGTCGCCGTCCGAGACAAGCTCCAGCGACATGGCCTTGAACGGAAACACGCTTGGCGCGGGCATGCCGCTCGCCAGCGACACCGTCTGCGGATTGCGCAGGTACGGGAGCAGCCGCTTGAACGGTCCGTGCGTCTGCTGCTGCGCGACCTTGCTCAGCCATGCGGCTGCGGGCGTCATGAGAAAAATTTCAAAAGTGTGTTTTGTTGCGTGATGTTTCGACGCAAAAACAAGAAGAAGAGGGACGTGTCGCCCCCTCCGCTGACACCGCCCTCCCGGCCCGCGCCGTTGCCCGATGCAGTCCCCTCTGTGTCCGTCACCCCCGCGGCCGCCGCGGGTGGTGCTGCGGCGCCTGCTCCGCCGGCACTGTTTGTGTACTCGGCGTCCGCCGTCAGCCGGTCGTCGCGCGCTTCCACTGCCGCAAGCACAGCAGCACCGCCGGCAGCGCAAGAGGCCCTCCTGGCCGTGCCCGCGCAGGCGACTCAGCTGGGGTCGTGGCGCTCGAGCGTGAGCAAGACGACGGCGGTGGTCCAGGAGCCGTCCGTGTTTGAAACCGAGCTGTTGGTGAGGCTGCCCAAGGACAAGCGAAAGAGCATACTTCCTGGCGGCGACCGAGGCTCAAGCTCGAGCTCTCCACAGGGCGTTGGCGCGGGTCCCAACGCTGCCGTCGGCGCGGAACGAAGGCTCTGCAGCGTCTCGTCGCGATTTCTCACGATTGTCAAAACGGGCGGCAGCGCGGCCACGGGCAGCAGCGACGACGACAACAAGGTGAAGGCACAGGTCTCCCTCCTCAGGGCCAAGCTTGTCGACCACGTGCAGGTTGCCTCGACCTCCACAGTCTTGTGCGTGCCCCTCCCCATTTTGTTTATTTATCCTATTTTTTATTTGAATGCACGACTAGCGAGTTTACCGTCGAACCGGACGGCGAGCCGGCGATCACGCTGATTGCGCCGAGCCGCGAGCAAAAGGATGTGTGGCTGCGTGTCCTCGCCAACCTGATTGCGCGGTGCACGTTTGGCTCGGACGACGACCTGCCGCTGATGTGGCGGCACAGGATTGTGCGAGGGACGCTCTTTGCGGCGGCCCTCTCGGGCAACGTGCACGAACTGGACAAGTTTGTCCAGGAGATCTCGGGGTCCATGGTCGCGGCCACGTCGGGCTTGGTCATTCACCACGTGCATCGCGGCCAAGAGGACCTTGTGAGGGAGGTCAAGTCGCTCATCGAAACCAAGTAAGTCCATGGCAGAAATGAGTTTTTAGTTTATTCTGTTGGAAACGAAGGGACGACGACGGCTACTTGCCGATGCACTGTGCGGCAGCGTCCGGTGAGGCCGAGGCGATCGATTGGCTGGTGAGTCGTGGGTGCGACATTACAGCCCAGGCGAGTGATGGACGAACGAGTCTGCACTTGGCCGCGTCGTTTGGGCACCGCGAGGTGGTGGAGCGTCTCCTGTCACTGGGTGCCGAGCCCAATCTCCGTACATCGTTGACACGTCCAACCCCGCTGGACGAGTGCCTAGGATGCGTCGACGACGCCAAAATGTGCATCACCCTCGTCATCCTGCTCGACCACGGCGCTCGCGAGCACCTCGTACGTGGCTGTTTCGCGGCACAGCAGGAAATATAAAGCAATACACACTGAATCTCTTTGATTTGTAGGTGCAAATGTCGCCAGATCTCGGTACGAGACTGGAGAGGTTACGCGGCCCGACCTCGACGACGTTTCTGATGGGGATGCCCGACCCTGCAGACACGAGCGCTCCATGGTTCCAGCTGGCCGGACCACTGTCTGTGTACATCCCACAGCTTGCCCAGATTGCATGGCATTTCAACTCCAAGGTGGTGAGGATCGACCGCGACAAGTGGCCCAGGGAGACGCTAGCTCGCCTCGCCGATCGCCACTCGTGGACGCCGGATAGCCGAGCGTTGGATTGCACGATCTGCCGAGCGCAGTTCACATGGTTCTATCGCAAGCATCACTGTCGCTGGTGCAAGCAGATCGTCTGCGGTGCGTGCAGTTCCAAGGGACTCTGGACCGGCTCATACTTTGAGGGCACCGAGAGGCTCTGCGACGGCTGCTTCAATGTTTTTTATTCTAAATACGCGCTGCCACTGTCCTCGCTCGAGGTGTCCGAATCGAGTGCGGCGGCTGACGAAAAGGCAGGCAATAAAAAGGCAGGCAAAGGACGCAAGCTGTCTCTCTACAACGAAATTGGCAGCGTCAAACCCGGCCCCCCAGACTCTGGCTCGCCCCCCAAGAGCCCGGCTCAGTCGCCCGAGAAGCCGTTTGGGAGCATGGTATCTGAGCGCTTCATTGAATAAAAAAATTAAAATATACATAGATCGCCAACAAACTCGTGCCGTTGGGCGTGGGCAAGCTGTTTGGACTTGTCTTTGAGAATGACTCGGACTGGAAGCGGAATTTTCACCAGAAGCGCGGTGATAAAGGTAAACAATTTAGGGTTCAATGACGAAAAAAGAAAAAGAAAAAAATTAGACCTCGAGATCACCAAATGGGCCGGCCAGAAGCGTCTTGAAAAATACAGCACTCCCAACCAGAGCAAGCTCGTCAACGCAAACCATCTCCCCGTCGAGGAGGTGCACACGCTCGTCTTCCGAAAAGACAAGCAGTGCTATGTCGTCGACGTTGCTCTCATCGCCGACGGCATTCCCTACTCGGACTGTTTTCTTATCAACGTCCGCTACATCCTCACCCACGAGCAAAAGTAATTTACCGTGTATTTATTTTATTTTATTTTTTTTTGAAAAAAAATATCTCTTCATTTAGAGGGATTGCTCGTGTCAACGTGTCTCTGGCAATGGAGTGGCGCAAGAGCACGATGATGAAAGGTGAGCGCAACAAACAAAACAAACAAACAAACTGAACTGAAAAATTTATTTATTTAGACCTCATTCTCAAGGCAGCTTGCTCGGTCGTGAGAAACTATATGCGGGCGCTTTTCCAAGTGTTAAAAGATACCAAACTGTAAAATACTACCCCACAAAACAAGAGAAAAACTACATCAACGTGACGTTCTTGAGCGTATCAGAGACGTCCTCGTTCTCGGTCTGCTCAATCTTCTTTTGCGTGTGGACGATGATCTTCCGGCTGGACTCTTGGATTTCGCCCGCGATAAGCAGCTCGTCCAGGAGGTAGTAGGCCTTGTCAAAGTTGAAGACAATGTCGAGCTCGCAGACGTTGCCAAAGTACTTGTCGAGGGTCTCCACGTACCGGTGCACAATCTCGAGCGTCAACAGCTCGTTGTCCGTGGGGTCCACACACACGGCAAAGTACAGACTCGCGTAGCTACAGCGAGTGCGAGGGATGAGCCAACGAGGAACGGGTACCATGATGCTTACCGCTTGTAGATGATCTTCATGTCTTGCCACTCGAGAATGTTGCACATTTTGGGCTTGCGCTGCAGCACGGTCGTGACGATCTCGCGGGTGATCTTGGCCTCCTCCTTGGCGGGGTATGGCGTAAACCACTTTTGTAGGCGCACCTTGCCGTGGCGACTGAACAAGAGCATGTAGTGAATCTTTGTGTGCGGGGGAAAAACAACGACAACAACAACACAGCAACGGTAGCGGTAACGGTTGTGTGGTGTGGTGTGGTGTGGTGTGGTGTGGTGGTGGACTGTTAGTTTGGCGTACAAACGCGGCGTTGAGCGTACCATTCTGGCAGCAGCTGAGGCACGAAAATAACACGCCACATTTATTTGCGATGGCAGTCCCAGGAAGCCTGGATGCCATCGACGAAAGCGTCCGCGAATACCTTGTGTTTCGTGGCTTCTTTGGCGCGCTGCGCTCGTTCGACGCGGATGTGCGCGGGGCTGCTGTCAGCGTCCTGAGCGGCGAGAGGAGCAGCGGCGGTGGGAGCGGCGGCGGCAGCAGCAGCGGCAACGTGACCGGCGTAGCAACGGGTGACACAGCTGGCGAGCAACTCCTGCTGGCGTCTGGTGGTGGGGGTGGTGGCGGCGGCGGCGGCGGCGGCGGCGGCGGCGGCGGTGGCGGTGGCGGTGGCGGCGGCAGCAGCAACGTCGGCAGTGGCGGTGGGTCGGGCGCAGCTGGCGGTGCACTTGGAGCTGCACTGTCCTCGGTGCCTCCGGCGTCCACAGGCGGGTTCCAAGTGGACCGTGTGGTTGACGCGCTGTTTGCGACGATATCGACCTATGACATTGCCGCGCTTCTCGAGCTGTGGGCCTTCCTGGACGCACGGTTCTTTTCTCGCCTCGAGGATGCCTTTTTCCGCACGGTCAAGCGGTTCGAGTTGTGCCTGCTGCGCTACTACCTCGTCTTTGCATACACACACCACCGCCGCGACAAGATTGCCGAGTTTTTCGAGCTGTGCGCAAACGACATTGGCTCCGAGAACACCGACTGGCAGCCGTGGTTTTCTTTGCCGTTCATCAAACGTGCCGAAGTAGATCCGTACTTTGAGCCGTTCTTCTCCAAGGCCTGGCTCGACATGTTTATGGTCTCTCTGCAAAACTTTCTCCAGACCGTCTTCCACAACCTTCGTATATCACAAATGCTACTGAAAAAATTAAGAATAGTTGATTATTATTTTTTTTTTTCTTCCAAATGCAGCTCTGCCAACCCTGCTCAGCTACAACGTCGAACGCATGCGCATCCGATCCCTCGAGGCCGAGGTTGACTCGCTCCGGCGCCAGGTCGAACTTTTGACGTCCGAGTTGACCTCGCTCACTGCAGACGATCGCAGTACAAAACTGGGTCCGATCAAGCGGCGTTCAGGCAGTGGCGCCGGTATTTGATTTAAAAAAAAAAATAATAAATAAACTAATTTATGTTTTCAGAAACGCCACCATCGGGAGGAGGCAGCAAAACCTTGAAGCCAAAGCCGTCTATGCTGCAAAGGTCGGACGAAGCCGCCGCTGCAGCAGCTGCTGCTGCTGCTGCTGCCGCTGCCGCTGCCGCCGCTGAAGGCGAGACGGGTTTGTCGACACAGGCAGCCTATCCTGCAGCGCCCACTTTGGCGGATGCACTGAGCAGCAGCGAGAGCAGTGCCCTTGATGTCGAAGAGTCGAGCTCGTCCATCACCATCCTCAGCCAGGAGGTCTTTGGTGAGCACGATGCCCCCGTGGGCCACGCCAGGTTTAGCTCGTCCGGGATCTACGTCGCCTCGGTGGACTCTGACAGGACGATGAGGCTCTGGAGCCCCAGCAGCGGCAAACCTCTCACGACGACTTTCAAGACCCAACTTGCGAGCCACGTCACCGCTCTCGAATGGGGCACCAAGTCGGACAAGCTCTGCTTCCTGGGGATGGAGACCGGTTCGGCCGTGCGCATCTTCAACTCAGAGTCGCGCCAGTTTGTGCACGAGCTTGTGCCTTCGAGCAGCGATCCTGCGTGCCCTCCTGTCGTGTGCACTCTCCAGTGCCACCCGACCGAGCCCATCATGGTTGCGTCGTACGCCGCCAACTCGACAATCTTTTCGACACCCGCCTATGCCAAGCGGACGTCCAAGTACGTGAAGCGCGACAGTTTTTTTGTCTGCAAGTTTATTGAAAACTTTATCATTCCAGACCGTCGTCCACGAAGGATGGCATGCTTTTTGGCTGGAATCTGAGGTCGATGCAGTCCAAGCCCACCTTTATCCTACCTGTTCTTCACCCCGTCAAGGCGCTGGCTTTCAACCACAACGGCCAGCTGCTTGCGTTTGGCGACAGCGAGGGCAGCATCAAAATCCTCGACGTGCGATCGCAAGCCAGTGTCGCAAACTGGTCCGTGCCCAAGAATCACGATGTCCTCGGCTTGTCCTTCTCGTTTGACGAGACAGTCATGACGTCCGTCACCTCGGATGGCAAACTCGCCCAGTGGAGCCTGCGTTCAGGCCACGCTATGCTCAGTGAATGCAGCGCGTCGTCCAAGGACATTCCCATTGACCCTCGGTAAGCTCGCTCTGTAGAAAAGAGCTTGTTTTTTTCTTACAGCCAAAAAATAAAAATAAAAATAAAATAGGATCGTCTTTTCCGCCGACAGCTCGATGATCTTGTCCAACTTTACCAGACCACACCCCTCCATCGAGGACGCCAGGTCTGGTCAGGAGCTCGTGACGATAACTGGCCATTCGTCGCCAGTGCTTTCGTTGGACTGGTCTGCTGCTCGTTCGGCCGTCATCACAGGCAGCGTCGACAGGACTGTCAGATTAACAAAACTTGTCTTCTCCAACCAGCCCTAAATTCTTCCTCTTTTTTTTATTATTTTTTTTTTTGGTTACAACAATCAAGACCACGAGAACAGAAAGTGGGTAAAAGTCTAGGCCGTTGGGCAGGGTTGGAAAAAAAAAAAGTTATTTCAGGAGAATGGGGCGCCAGCCGAGGATGACTCGGACTGGGCTGACCCGGAAGACACAGGTGCGTATGTGGGATTTTCGAGCCAATCTGCGCTCACAGGCTCCACGTTCGAGTTGAGATCTTGCATGCTGCGGACGTACGAGGCCACAGCATAATACTCTGCCTTTTCTTCCACAGGCTCTGCCGCCTCGGCTGCAGGGAGAATCTCCTCGATCGTCGCAGCCAGAGCAAGCACTCGAGTCTTCGTCTGCGGCCCCAACCCACTCAGGACGCGCGTCGATTTTAGTGTTTCGACCTTTTTCGCGTGAACTTATTTTAGACGATTCAAAGCCAAAAATATATGTACATACCAGGTCCTTCATCTCCAAGACGGTACCGCAGCAGAGCTGAAACGCGTCCTCGCCCTCGTCGAGCGTGCCGACGATGGAACTCGCCGACTCGGTGATGTCGTCGAAAGATGTCGCGCTCGGCGTGGAAGGCGACATGACATCGTTCGGGCCTTTGGCGGGAGACTGCAAACGGGACGAGCGCCTACGGTCGAGGAGGTCCTCTGGGATGCCCGCGGCTGCTGCGGCAGCGGCCAGTGAATTTGGAAGAGGCGATGCCACCGGTAGAGTCGTCAGGAGGGACGCCTGTTTGCTGAGGCTCTTGGAAAATTTGATCCGCTGGCGTTCTTGCTTCTGGTGGGGGAGAAAGACAAAACTTTGTTTATTCTTTGCATCGAAAAGCACGGGTACCTCGAGGAGCTTGGGATGAAGCTTGTAAACACGGCGTGCAGAAAAGGACGGGAAATGGTGGTACTGGATGCCCTCGCCGTCGGTGCCGAGCATGACGCCCCGATTGGACTCGAGGGGCAGGTCGCGTAGGTGATTTTGGATGTCCTCACTGTTGTCCAGGGCCGCGATGAGCAGTTTTTGAAGAAGCGACAGCCTGTCGTCGATGCCGAGTGCAGCAAAGTCGGTATCGCCCTCCTCCTCGGCAATGACGCGAAGGAACGGTTCCCAAGACTCGTACGGCGGGTTTGGGTTCTTGAGCTCGGGCATGAGGTAGCCCATGAGGCGCGACATGAGGGCGCTCTGCTTGGGATAGACGATCCCCAGCTCCCACTCGAGCGGGCACGTCGGGACGACGAGCGGCTGCGGCAACAGGGCGACGAGGTGGCCGAGGGATGCCGTGAGCCAGCGCTTGCGCACGACCTCGAGGATTTCGGGGGCTCCATAGGTCGACAGCCACGACGACACACGAGCCTGCAGGGCTTCGACCTTTTCGTGATAGTCCTCGCGTTTCCGCTTGCGGTCGAGCCGTGCTTGCTTATTTTGCTCTACGGAGGAGAGGGAGGGAAAACGGAGAATATGAGCCCAAATGAGAAAAAAAAAAAAAGTAAAAAAATTAATTAAAAAAAAAATACCCTCCTCGATCGCCTTTAAAACAGAGTGTGTCACAGCGAGCTTGGGCCTCCGAGACGAACGACCGGCACTGTCGGGGGTGTTGGGTCCTCCATTGTCCTCGGCGGTGGCTCCGATGGGCATGGCTGTGGCGAGCTGAGTCTTGACTCGCAGCGCATACGGCAGCAGGGTGACCTTTTGCTCAAACACGGTCTCGAGTTTTTGCGCGAGCTGTCGATTGTTGAGAACTCGTTTTGGAAAGAGAAAAAGAAAAAAAAAAAATTACCTTGGCGATCTCCGCGTCAGCTCCATGGAAGCGGTAGCAATTTGCAAAGAGGAGACGCACGTCGGCCACGAAAAGATCGATCGTGCGATAGAGCCCGGCCTGCAGATTCTCCTGCAGCGTGCCCAGATCCATCGGCTTGGGAATGATCTTGTAGTAGTCGCGCAGCTCGGGTGACGAGTTGGCATCGACAGGCTCCAGGAAGGGGTACGCAAACATCATGTTTTTGTCCGACGTGAGGTCCTCCAGGATACGCCTACGTTCGCTTGGTAAGCAAGAGTTTCGTTTTTTAATTCAGCGTACATGGCATTCTCCTCGTCGGAGTTGACAGGCTTAAAGTCGCTTTCGCCCAGACTCTTGTCCTTGGCCACCTTCCTTGCGATCTTGAGCTCACGACCAAAGGAGGTTTCGAGACGCCTGCCGAGGGCGGAAACGACGTGGTCCTTGCCGTTGAACGCATAGCAGTTGTTGATCATGCGCTTGAAGTCTGCCTGGAAGGCATCTACCGTGTCATAGTGTCCGGCCTTGAATTTGTTGTCCACTGCGAGCGCCAAAAAAGAAAATAAAAGGAATTGAGCATGAGTATGTTATGTTTTGGAAAAAAAAAAAAAATACTGGTGTGGAAGTCCATGGGCACCTTGACAACCGAGCGGTAATCGTTTAGGTCGCAGTCCTCGCCGCTGACTGGCTCGAGGAAGGGCCAGTTGATCTCGGCAAGACGTTTGGAGGTAAGCTTTTGAAGCAACTTGGAGATGACCGTCTTGTCAAACTCGCTCAGCGTAGACTCGCGTGGCGCAAACGTCCCGACCAGAATTGGTGGCTATTTGTTATGGAAAACGCTTTATTACTTGAAAGAGACTGTTTTCAGTTACCGCCTTGGGACGCGGGGGCTCTTGCTGGGGCATGGCCGGCGGCGGGGGAGGCAGCATGCCCATT
>Ga0302230_10002282_pt1 | contig 11526 bp, 19 predicted proteins | sample II_Palsa_N2_1_FD_193523 | JGI IMG/M metagenome (GOLD analysis project Ga0302230, IMG submission 193523) | Peat permafrost microbial communities from Stordalen Mire near Abisko, Sweden - II_Palsa_N2_1 | ecosystem: Environmental > Terrestrial > Soil > Palsa > Peat permafrost | place: Sweden... | reverse complement strand
CAACCCCAAGGCCTTTTCCAAAAAGGATTCGTTCCTTATGCTCTTCAGCGGTCGCATGTTGTAGCCCTCCGTTGTCTCTTTTTCTCCCCCCCCCCCCCCCCCTTCCCTTTCTTTCAGTTTGCCGTCCTCCAAAAAAAATATCTGTATTTCTCATTTTCTCTCTTCCATCATCAAAGTCTTAAGACAACTTTTTAACAACGAAATTTACACGACACAATTTTTTTGGGTAAGGTGAGAGTAATGATTGGGTACATAGCTACTGTGCTCGTGCTGAACTACAGCAAAACATTGGAGGCGACAAAGGACTGTGCCCTTCCTCCATGCACATTTCGAGACGCATCGCGTTTGTACTGAGAGGTTGAATTGATTGTTATTCTACGGAAGAAAAAAAAAAAAAGAGGAAGAGTCAACGATTGATAACAGTGCAAATAAAAACGTACGCGGCAGATGAGGTGGTATTGGATGGTGTGGTGCCGGCGTACGTTTCGTTGAGGAGTGAGTGGTGATCGTCATGGGATGCGCCCGAGTGGAGTGATGCGCCTAGCTCCTCCAAGACGTACTCGCGCTGGCCGGCAAGCTGACGGAGGAGCTCGTACTCGCCCGATTCAAGGCACATTGTGTAAAAGTGGCTCGAGTCGTTGGACAGGAGGGCTGCCGGCGTGTCAAAGTCAACCACAAGGCCCTTGTCCAGCACGAGGATGCGGTCATAATCGATAATGGTCTTCAACGACGAGGCCACGGTGATGATCGTGCAGTCCAGCAGCTCAGTGCGGATGGTCTTTTGGAGGATTGCGTCGGTCGTCGAGTCCATGTGCGACGAGATCTCTTCGATGATCACCACCTTGCTCTTCTTGAGCATGGCCCGCGCGAGCGCAAGCAGCTGGAACTGGCCGTACGAAAACACACTATCTTCCTTGGGGTCGATCCACTAGGAAATAAAAATACATTAATAAAAAAATTGCTATTTTTGAATTGAATTACAAAGTCAAGGCCCTCGGGGAAGTCGCGCAGGATCTCGTCCAAGTGCACCTTTTCCAAGGTCTTGCGAATGTCGTCGTCAGAGTAGAAGCCATTGGGGTCGATGTTTTCTCGCAGCGAACCGGTAAACACGAGTGGGACCTACGTTGGTTGAAATTAGCATTTTGATAATACAATCGATATTGGTAGGAGTACCCTGGGGACGATGCTGACGGCAGAGCGAAGGTCGGCGACACCCATGGGACTCACATCGACATTGTCGATGCGGACTTGTCCGTCGTCGGGTTCCACGACGCGCAGGAGGGCGTGGATGAGTGCAGTGGCCTCTTGCAGCGACGCTGGAGATGACTGTTGAACGGCAATGCCGATCTTTTCCATCTTTTTCGTCTCAAACGACACGCCCTTGAGGATCGGAGCCATGGTGGGCTCGGTCTGGCTGCTCACGACCAGGTTCTCCACGACGATCTTTCCGCGCGAAGGCCACGGCTGCGGAGGGCGTCGGTCAATGACAACGGGAGGGGCCTCGGCCGGGATGGACGCAAACTCGGTGCAGCGGTAGTAGTGGGCCAGGCCGTCGTCCACCTCGGCGATCGTGCGCACGAGCCAGTTGAGCATGTTGGTGACGGAGAGCGAGTACAATAACGAAATGCCTACAGAGAATTTAATCAAAATTAAAAACTCATTTTTTTATTTTTTGTTGCTCTGGTACCAGCCAAGCTGCCAGAGATGCGGAGCGAGTAGAGACAGACAAAGATGCCACAGAAAAAGACGACCATCGAGCCCACAAACTCGAGGCGCAGACCGAGCCATCGGTTTGTGACCATGAAGGACCAGTGCGCACGGTGGTTCATGTCGACTAGACGGCCCGCCTCTTCAATGTAGTGCTTGCCTGTGTTGGCGGCACGCACAGAGACCAGGCCCTGCAGCAGCTCGCCGTAGACATCGCCAATCTTTGTCTTGGACTCGGCGTCAAGGCGCTTGAGCTGGCGGGCGGCAGAAATGTACTGACGGGCGACAAAATTGAGGACGATGCCGATCGGCAGCATGGCGACGAGGAAGAAGGGCGTCACCCACGAGATCACACCGATCATACCCAGCATCATAAACACAAACGTAAACAGATCAGAAAACTCGGGGCTCAGTTCCTAGAATAAACAATGAAGCATGTCACGTTAAATATAGTCGAATAGTAATAGTTTACCTGGTCGACAGCCTGTTGATCCAGCTCGACGCGGTTCAGGACCGACGAGTGCGGCGTGTTGATGAAGAACGAGACCGGTGAACGCATCATCGCAGAGAGCATGATGTTGTGCGTCCGCTTGGAGGCGGCCAGTGAGCCGTGCGCAACTGCCAATGAGCGCAGGAGGATCATCGCGAGGTTGTACAGAGCCAAGTAGCAGTATATCCGGAAGTAGTCCTCGTGGGTGAGCTCGGTCCAGTGGTGATCGGTCCACCAGGCCATCCAAAAGTCTTGAATAGCCTATAAAACAGGGGGGTGTGCAATTTAATTTTTAAAATTTTTGATATTATTTTATTACCATGCCCACTTGGGAAAGCGTAAAGAGGAACACGGTCAGCACAAAGTGGACGGATCCTCCCGACATGTTGAGATACGAGAGCCACACAGAGAAAGGGACGCCCTTGTTTGTCGGGCCCTCGGTGTTGTGCATGGACGCAGACCTCATCATGCGGCCCATTCGTGCATCGATGGAAGAGGGTGTTGCGGACAGTGCCGATGTTGCAGACGTGGCTCGCTTGGAGATGGCCTTACCAACCTAATGATTTTTTTTTTTGTAAAGGCACGGTACAACAAAATAAAATAAAAATTGTTACCTCTTCGTCGTCACTGTGGTCTTCGTCGTCGTCTTCTGCATTTGCGGCAAACATCTTGACGTTGCGAAGCATGTCGCTGAGGACGCCGTCTTGGCGGGTGAGGACGGAATGATGCCCCTGCTCTGCGACCAGGCCGTTGTTCATGACGACCACGTTCTGTGACTCTGGGAGGAACAGGGCCAGCTGCGAGGTTGAAATGATGCGCGTGCGGTTGCGAAGGGTCTTGTTGATGCAGTCTTGCACAATGCGGCGGGCGAGGAGCGACTCCACCGCCGTGAGAGGGTCGTCGAGGATGAGAATATCGGCATTGTTGGAGAGCATGGCGTAGACGCCACGTGCGAGGCAGATACGCTGCTTGAGACTCTCACTGATCTTGATGCCAGAAACCCCCACAATCTCTGCATCTCCGCTCTGTAGAAAAAGAAAGAAAATTTTAAATAATGCAATGGAAATAATGCAGCATACGTCGAGAAGCAGAAAGTCTTTGACGAGTCCACAGCCCAGCACAGTCTTCTCGTACGAGTCGACACTGTAGTCGAGTCCAGAGAGAATATTGTCGCGGATGGATGAGTTCTGAAGCCATGGTGTGTCGGCCACAAAGGCGATCCTGCCACGGACGACGAGATTTCCCGTTGCCAGAAACATTTCACCCAGAATGGCGTGCAGCAAGGATGACTTTCCGCTGTCGCGCGAGCCCACGATCAGCGACAGCTGCTGCGGCTTGAGGTCGACGTTGATGTTGCGCAGGCCGAGCTCAGAATCGTAGTTGTCCCACTTGAATCCGCCCTCGTTGATCGACACAAACGACACCTTGTCCTGCTCGCGTACCACCGGAGACACCTCCTCGCTGTACATGAGGAACCTACAACGGAAATATTTTTGAATAATCTAAAAGAGTTTTTTTTTTCCTTTTCATTTTGGTACTCTTCCAGCTTGTTCACAGAGGAGAAACCCTCGCGGACCTTTGTGATCATGACCGGGAGCAGATGCAGAGGCATCTTGAGCAGATTGAACAGAGTGAGCGACACAAAGACGGTGCCGGCATCAAAGACGTCATGACCGCCCTCCACGAGCTGCAGGATACGCTGTGAGATCGATTATTATCGATAGCTAGACAAACCTGGGAATAGAAGCCGTAGGTGATGCCCGTGACGAGGAGAGGCGTGCCCTGCCAAACAAGGAACGACAGCGACTGGAAGTAGACAAATCGCTGCAAGAAACGTAGTTCCTCATTACGTTTCGCGTCGAGGCGCTTGGCAAAGACGGCTTCGAGGGACAGCAGCTTGATGGCCTGCACAACACGCAAGAACTCTGAGACAGTGTCGACGCGTTCGTCCGCCTTCTCCAGCAGTCTCCCTTGGATGGAGCCGCTCATGCGCGAGATAAACACGTTGACGGGGATGACGAGGACCATCAAGCTAAAAAAAAACCGGACAAAGCCAACTCGTTTTTTAATAAAAAAAAAAGGCGAAATAAAAATAAAAAATATTTACCCAACACCGGCAAAGGTCGCGTAACTCAAAAAGTTGTACAAGAAGAGCAGCACGCCGAGGATCGACAGTGGGGCCGACCACATGCGATGCAGATAGAGCGGCAGGTCGCGCAGGCAGTCGGCATCCGTCTGGCGCAGAGACGTTTGTAAAAACAAACCAAAAACAAAAACAAAAAAATACCTCGACAAGAGATGTCAATGCACGGGTTCCAATCATATCGTGCGACATGAGAGAAAGACGCGTGGTCTTTTCGACGACAAGATGAACTGCAGCCGCGCGAATCTTCATCCCAAGATGCACACCCTAAAGTAATAAAAAGAAGAATTAATCATTTTACCAAAGAGCTACTCCGTTTCAAACCTGGTGCATAAACAGCTGGTCGAGGACCGAGGTAATAAGGGGGCCAGCCAAGAGACCAATAAGGTAGGCGGCGAGCACGGGTGGTTCAATGTAGATGCCATCGACGTAGTTGATCAAGTGAAACTGCACACGAAAAAGACATCAACAGTTATTCATGCAACCACTTTTTTTTAAAATATACCATGCAAAAGGGACCGAGGAAGAGGGACAATGTGGACATAAACGTCGCCAAGCCCTGCATAAAGAACGTGCGGCCCATGATGCTAAAGATGAGCCTCCAGATCGAGATGCGGCCGGTGGCGTCGAGTTGCTTGTCGATGATTGCGTCCACCTCCTCGCGAACCGTGGACGACTTGTCGTTATTGTTAAGGATTGCGGTGTCGTAGATCATGAGTGTGTGGAGGCGTGCTCGTTGCAGCTGGTTTGTTCCAAATTAGCTTGCAAAACACACCAGGTGGTCATTGTATAAATTACCAGCGGACTGATCCACCAGTACGAGATTTTCGAGATCCAGCTTGCGCCGGATGCGGACACTGAACCGATGGCCTGCATTTTTTTGGGGATTTAGTTTTTATACACGGACTGACAGTACATCGTCGGCGTGGCCGCTCCTCGAGGGCGAAAACATGCCGATGGCCAGGATGAGAAAGTACAGGCCGTACTGGACGAAGAAGATGTAGTCGAGGTTCTCGATCCCGAGCTGTCTCATGATGCTGCGGACTTTGATCGTGCCAGCAAGGATGTTGTACAGGTAAAACGCGATCAGAGCAGGGGCCGTGGGCAGGCCACGCTGGTACTCTAGAATCGACAGGACGATGCAGAGGCACTAAAACAAAATGACAAATGTTGGCCAACGAAAAAAGGGGGATCCAGTTTACCCAGCTAAACACAGAGATGGCCGTGGCGACAATCTCAAACAAGGGGCCGTTTGTCAGCAAAAGAATCAACTAATTCATTGGATTTAGTACTCTATTTTCCTCAGAAAGGGAGGGTCGTGTTGTACCTCTAGCAAGAAGAGCACATTGATGAGGATGAGCACGCCCAGCTTGACCGCAAAGACAAAACGGTAGCGCTTGAACGCCTCATCGACCGGCCCTGGTTGCCGCACCTTCAGCAGGGGCTCACGTGCCGTCCCGTAGTTTGCTGCGCTGTTGTTGACCGATCCACCAAAGCTCGGCGCGGTGGCACTCATCGACATCGGCATCCGTCCAAAGAACCGCTTGAACGACAGCACCACGCCCAGCAGCAGGATGCCCGTCGACATGATGGATATCAACACACTGCCGGCATTGTTAGCACCATAACACACACGCACAAAAAGCACGCAGCAGACGTACAGTTCTTCAAAGCATGGGGTAAAGTCGCCCATGTCGGGATCACCGCCGATGGGCACAGGCCGCGGGTACTCCAGCGGTCCCTGGGACATGACAGAGCGCTTCAGAGGGGAACACAAAAAAAGAGGTGGCAAAGCCACAAAAGCAGCATACCCATCTGCTGGGGCTGCAGAACGCGTCCATGGCGCTCTCTCACTGGTGGTTGGCGGTGGTTGGCGGCGGCGGCGGCGGCGGCGGTGGCGCGAGGGACAAAGGAAGGGAGGAGAGCCACGCGCACGCGAGAGGCGGTTGGTTCAGGGACGTGCGCTCGGGTAAAATGGTCGTGAGCGAGTTTTCAGCAGCCATGTCGAGCCGCGTACGTCCCCGTTGGTTGCTTTGCTGGGTGTGGGGCCCTAATTGGTTTGTGCCAACCACCAGGAGGACCTGCTGGACTGGAGCGACGGCGTCAAGGCCTTTGAGGCCGGCAACTACCGGGGCGCCATCGAGTATTTCAGTGTATGTTTTTTTTATTTATGGGTTGTTGTCCTTGTGGTGTTGATTTTGGGCACCGCCTGCAGAAAGTAACAGACTCTGTTGGCGCAAGGGCGCACTTCAACTGTGGAATGGCGTACGGTGCGCTCAACCAGACCAAGGAAGCGGTACACGTTGTGTTGTGCCACTTGGAGGGGGAAAAAAACCACTGACCGTCCTGCTGCAGATTGACGCGTTCACGAGTGCCGTGCGCGCTGACAAGTACTTTGTGGCCGGCTACTTTATGCGCGGGTATCACCAGATCGCGCTGCGTGGTCTGGGCAAGGCGCTGCAGGACTACGACAACGCAGCCAACTTTATGCGCGGCAACGCCGTGATCGACTACACGCAGCTGGGACTGGCGTGCAAGGTGTACTATGCCGAGATCATGTTTAACCGCGGCATGGTCCAGTTCCTCATGAACCGGCAGCAGCAGGCCTTTGAAGACCTTGCCATGGTGCGCCATCGTATAGCAACTACGCTCGCAACTCTCTAAACCGATTGGTTTTTGATCACAGGCGAGCCAGTGCAAGATGGACAAGTCGCACGACATTATCGAGCAGACCTTGCGCACACGCAAGTTTGACACGCCCTTTACCATTCCAAAGACGTCGGTCTACCGCCCGCCCGAGCAGAAGCTCAAGAACGCCCAAAAGGTCGACTACATTAAAAAGGACGGCGCAAAACTCGTTGCCTCGACCGACGCGCAGGATCAGTACACCGGCTTCAAGGACGCCCACATCCGCAAGGAGGGCCAGGGTGGCCCCGCACGCGTCAGCTCTCCACCACCACCACCACCACCAGCACAGCCGGCCTCCAGTCGCAGTTCTGCCGCCTCACCACCGCCAGCACGAGGCTCAGTAGCCGCACCGCCTCCCCCAGCAGCAGCCTCAGCAGCAGCAGCCTCCAGCTACGCGACACGGCCCGCGCCACCGCCGCCCACCAAAAAGGCTGCGCCGTCTACTTCACTGGTATCGTCATCGCCCCCGACGTCCTCTCCAAGAGCAGTAGCACGTCCGGTTCCTGCCACGCCAACACCGCGTCCCGTCCCTGCGGCACCCGCTGCCGCCAAAAGCTCGCCGCCCCCAGGGCGAGCGCTCGCCTCTCAGGGATCCTCAAACAACCTGCTATCCTCTGGTGCTGGTGCCAAGGTATTCACTGTTTTCGCAAGCTATAGGCTAGTTCACACTTTTTTTTTTTTGTTCTGTCTAAGATCAAGGTCAAGTGCTACTCCAAGGACACGCGCATCGTGTTGATCGAGTCCGACATCAAGGTCAAGGAGTTCCTCGCGCGGATCAAGGAAAAGTTTGAAAACGCGTCCTTCACGGTCAAGTACAAGGACGAGGACGGCGACCTGGTCATCTTGGCGGACCAGGAGGATCTCTCCATGGCCTTTGCCGTGACTGACCTCGCGAGTGGGAAGATGGACGTGTGGTGTGAATAATAGCAGGAGTTGTCTGTATTTCATTTTACTCTTTACAAGAACAAGAAAAACAAGAAAAGGTCATCTATTTCCACCGCTCCATCAGCGCCTTTCTCCGCGCGAGTTGGGACATGACGAGGGTGGCCACAGAGAGAGCGGCGATGGCCATGGCAACGGTCCCGTAGCTGAACTCGTCCGTGAGCGAGTCAAACGTGTTGGACGGGGTGACGCGGGTGAAGAACAGGTCGAGGCCCAGGGCGAGCACGAGCGCGTTCGACTCGAGCTGGATCGGCGCAGACACGATCGTGTGCACGCGCGCGACCTCGTGGCTGTAGCTGATGATCGACTTGGGGTCGATCGGCACAAGCGGCATGTACTGCAGCAGCATCTCCTCCTTCTGCTCCGCGTCGAGGGCGCCGACGGGGCGGCGGGGGTCCAGCAGGCGCTTTGGGATGCCCGAAAGCTGCGACGACGTCAGAGCGCCTATGAAGAAATTGGCATGTTAAATAGTTGAAGTACCAGAAAGACATTACAGATGACGAGGCGACGGGTGATGCCCTTGAGCGTCTGCGTCACGCCCATGGCCGTGATCCCGGAGGGCACAATGTACGACTGCGCAAGGACGTGCGGAACAAACTTGTCAAAGGACGAGAAGTTGGCCTCGTCCAGGCGCAGATCGGGCGTGCCGTTCTCAAAGAGTTCGAGGGCGACCATCTCGGTGTAGTCCTCGTTGGTGTTGACGTAGCTGTACACGACCCAGTTCTCGCTCACGACGACGTTGACGGGGCCGCTCGCGTGCGAGTGGTGACGGGCGTACAGGACGTTCCCCGAAACCGAGTCGACGAGGCGGATGCGGACCGAGCTGGCGGAGGCTGTGGCGACCGCGAGCAGATGCTGGTTCAGGTACTTGAAGAGGACGCGGCGATCGCCCAGAACGCGCCCGATGGAGGGAACGTGCTCGTTGGCCGCGTGCTGCGCCAACCTGACCTCGCCCTCCTTCGGGTCCAGCGCGAGCGACCAAGTCGACTCGACCGCGAGCCCACCGGGAAGGATGCGCAGGCCTTCGACCGCGTGCTTGCTCGCGTTGGCCACGGCAAAGTACAGTGGCTTGTCGACGTTGAGGGTTACCTCGGCGGGCAAGTGGTGCACAGAAAAGTCCTCGTTGACAAAGAGAAGCGGGTGGATGTGGCTGTGGTCCGCGTTTGCCGACGAGATGACGGCTGCAAAGAGGGCCTTGGCCTCGGTGTCCTATTTTTTTTTTTTTTTCAGAATTAAAATTATCAATGTAGAAAGAAAGTAAAAGAGTTACCAGTTTGGAGCCCTTGGTATCAAGGGGCTCGCCGGTAATCGGGTCGATCAGCAAAACCTTGGTACCGCCGGTGGCCGTCTTGAACGTGAGGGCGCCCACGGGATCGTGGGTGGTGGCGGCACGGAGGACGTTAAAGTCGGTGAGTTGGCCCTCGAGGTACGTCTTGCTCCAACGGACAACACCGTCCCACGACGAAATGGCCACGACGCGCGACGTTGTGGTGAGCAGGACGATCAGCTTGTGCGTGCCGAGCGAGTCGCGAGCAAGTTCGTCGCCCTCGGCAGACGAAGAGGAGAGCCACCAAGCCGGGGACAAAAGCTTTTCCAAATCTACGACGAGAAAATAATTATTCTATTGTATTCAAAGGGAAACAACTTACCAAACTGATTGGCGAGCGAGTGCAGGACCTGGGCATGGCGACGGAGACGGTGAGAGAACGCCTGGAAGACGGAGGCGGACTCTGCGAGGGCCACCTCCTCGTCGACGTCGGTGTCGAGCATGAGGATCGAGTGCTGGGGCAGGTCGATGAACTCTGCCTGGAAGACCTTGGCGAGGGACTCATCGCGGACCCACGCCTGCACAGACCCATTGAAGGCCTTGACGACGCCATCCGCAAAGACAAACCCGACCAGCTCCTCGTTGGCAAACACGTTGACCACCGCTCCGTGCTGTTGCTGTAGCTGGGAGTACGGCGTGAGCTCGTTCTGCTCGTTGCTGACCTTGGCGGCCCACACGTTGCCGTCCTGACCCTTCTGCGTCGCAAACACAGCCAACTGGTTGGCACTGAGGACAAACGCTTCGTTGGGTTTGCCCTAGATCAGTAAATAGAATAATTAGTAAATAAATTGTTGTTTATTTTTGACGCTCTGATACCTTGATGGAGAAGCCAACGGTGCCGGTGGGAATGGCGACGTCCACGACGGTGCCGGCGTTCGAGTCCTCAACGAGGATGCGGCCGGCGATGGCGGGGTACAGCGCGGTTCCCTTGACGCCAATCTTCTTGATCCCCGTTTCCACCAACGAAACCAGCTCAACCAGGCCGTCGACGATGACGATGGCCAGATCATCATGGAGGATGGCAGCAGTCGCGCCGGCGGGCAGGACAACCGGGGAGAGCTTGGCGCCGTCGGCTAGGGCAAAGCGCGAGACGGTTGACGTGCCCGAAAGGACACAGGCAGACTCGCCACCATACGAGTCCACAGCCAACGTCGCCTGCAGGCCGTCCTCGAGCTCTGTGCGCCACTTGACCTTGCCCGACTCAAACGAGATGGCCACGACTGTCTTGCCCACCGCTGCCACAACCAGTGCCACGGCCTGTTGCTTGGCCCCCGTGCTCGCGGCAAAGGCGACCGCCGCCGATGTGAACGGCGCCGAGGGGTCCAGCACGACGGCAAAGGTGGCCTCCCAGACCGGCTTGCCCGAGTCCACGTTCCACGCACGTGCAGTCGCCTCCTTGATGGCCGTGTTGTACGAGACCGTCACCCACGCGTCCTTGTCCTCGTCCAGGGTGCTGGCAACGATGACTTCATGTGCACCAAACACCTGTCTCCACTCTGCACGCGTGGATGGCACAAGTTTAATCCCCCCCCACCTCATGCTCTGCTTTCTTTTTTAAATGGGTACCAAGCTGGCCGTCGTCGGCGTCCACGGCGGCAATGACCGCACCGTCGCCGCCCTCCGAGCCGGCCGACTCGACCAGCAGCAGCCCCGCGTCGTTGAAGCTGACGACCTTGGTCCACGCTCCCACATGCTGCTTTGTCCTGAGCAAAAAAAATATTAGGAGAGACATCAATAGAGCTCAACACGGACGTCGCGCGCGGTACCAGTCGTAGAGCCCCGCCTGGTCTGCATAGAGCGCGGCGGCGCTGGTGGCCACGCACAGAATCCCTGCGAGCAAGACCGCGCGCTGCATGATTATTGCAAGTGCACTGCCCTGATCAATTTCTTAGCCAAACTTTATGCTGCAGGTTTTTTGGGGGTCCTAAGTCAGGGCCGCCTCGCTCTATTTGCGCGTGTGCTGTTGTCCCTTCTCCTGATGTGCTGTGCGTGCATCGTCCTCTTCTCTCCCTGCTGAACTCACACCGCCCTCCTCCTTCTGCGCACATTTTTTCATCCGATTTCATTTCTTTCTTTCTCTTCAGTTCTTCTCTGTGTGCAGTCGACTACGATTTGGTGAGGTCACTAACCGACGCTCTCCTAGTCGGGTTCGATGACGGACTTGGACTCGGCTGTGCACGTCCCTTGTACGGACGTGCTCGTGCGCGTTGCCAAGCGGGTGATGCAGGA
>Ga0302230_10002278_pt1 | contig 11534 bp, 13 predicted proteins | sample II_Palsa_N2_1_FD_193523 | JGI IMG/M metagenome (GOLD analysis project Ga0302230, IMG submission 193523) | Peat permafrost microbial communities from Stordalen Mire near Abisko, Sweden - II_Palsa_N2_1 | ecosystem: Environmental > Terrestrial > Soil > Palsa > Peat permafrost | place: Sweden... | reverse complement strand
TGGCTTTTACGATTTTATTTTTTAATTTGGCCCAATTCGCGGTAACATGAGCCGATACGTGCCAAAGTCTGAGGACGACGACAAGTTTGATGCGGCCACCATGTAAGCAACTGGTCTGTCTCAACACGATGCGTCCCAATGCGTGTGTTTTTGCTTCGCAGGCTCGTGGAAAAGCTGCCCGAGTTGAACCGGATTGTACTGGAGTGTGGGCTCAAGATTGGTAATCCGCTTTGTGTGTGCTTTGCTGCTCTGTGCTCACGTCAAGCCATAACCAGAGACGAAAGATCCCGACGCGAGCGTGTGCATTATGAAGGCCGTCTGCCCCGTACGTTTCTGTTCAGGTCGGTGAGTTGGACCAATTTCAATGTGCTGCAGGCGGAAACAGGGGACATCGAGCGAGCTCTGCTGGAAGAAGCCCACGGCGGGGATGGTCGTTCTTTGGAGACAGCGACCGCGGCGGGTCAACTGTGCTTTGAAAACTTCAACAAGAAGATGAATGCGCTCATTCAGCAGGAGGTCAAGTCAAGGGGTTTGTTATGAGCGCCCGCACTTTTTTTTTAGGCTCCTGTTCTCTGTTTTCTTCCCGGCCCGAGTCTCGCGGGTCGACCGTTCGTTGGAATACGGGTCCCAGTGCGAAAGCGCTGACGATTGATTGTTTTTTGAATGGCAAAGTCAAATTAAAAAAAATTCTATCCACACAATGACAAGCCAAGTGCTAGCGTTCTTAATGGTGCTCAGCTGCTGCGGGGGTAGCGATCTTGTAGCCGATGATGCTTCCGCGGCCGATGATCTCGCCGACAATGAAAAAGGAAAAGATCTGTCACGAAAGAGTGGTGAGTACACGCCCACGCTCAACCCGACATGCTCCTTCCTGGGTACCTGGAAGCCAACGAGGCCCTTCGTGAGAGCTTCCTTGACAGTCAGGTTGAGGATGTACGAGGACTTGAGGTTTCCAAAGGCCTTTTTTTCCGTTCATGTGCAAGTGGACAATCAGTCACCCTCTGTTTTTTCTTTATTGCGAAAGACACACCTGCACGAGCTGCTTTTGTGCCGCGGGCCACTCTGCCAGGGCCGGGGGGCCCAGCTTCTCCTTGGTCCACACCTGCTTGGTGAGCTCAACGCCGACCTTGCCGTAGTACAGCACGGGCTTGAACGACCCTGCAGCAAGCAAACCCACATGGGACGGCATTAGGAGTTGCACAATACAATTAAGGGCTGCAGTGTATCTCCCCCCCGCTCCTTCCTTCTACCCATCGAGCCACCACCAGGGTGCCTCTCCCGACTGCTCTCTTCAACCCGTTGTCCAAAGCCTTACCTTGAACGTTCTTGAGGCTAGTCTTGAGGATGGCTGCCATTATCGAAAGTACGGTACCCAGTGTACAAACCAAAAAAGAAAAGATACTACTCGCGATGGTGAAAAGGGAAGGAAAGGAAAGGGAGAAATCAAATGTCGAATGATATATGTGAATTTACAAGACCTTCTTGGCCTTCTTGGTGGTGGTGGCGGCGGCGGCGGCGGCAGCGGCATCGGCAGGTGTGGCATCGGCCTCCTTCTTGCCCTTGCTCCCCTTGCCCTCCTTGCCCCCCTTGTAGGTCTTATTGAAGAAGTCGCTAAAGAGGATGATCATGGTGATGTGGTAGCCAAACTGGAGGTAGGCCAGGCTCTTGGGGAAGACCTCCTCAAAGAGGACGGCGGCGATGGCGTGGCCGATGCAGAGGTAGAACTGGCCGAGCTGGGCAATGGTGATGAACATCTTGAAGGGGTTCTCGAGGCCGATCGAGGTGATAAAGTAGTGCGAGTACATGATCAGGTGGATGAACGAGTTGATAAAGGCGCCAAAGTAGGCGGTGCCGTTGGCGTCGCCGACCTGGAGCAGGTAGCCCCAGATGATGAGGATCGAGGTGTGGTGGTAGACGTGGAGGAAGGTGAGCTGGCGGTCGTTCTTCTTGACGAGCATGATCCAGGTGTCGCAATAGTCGAGGAACTTGGACAGGTAGTGCACGAGCATGAACCACTCGGTGCCGGCGTTGTACTGGCTGTTGAGGCCAAAGGGGTTCATGATGTCAAAGGACGACGTGGCAAAGCCGTAGCACATGTAGCTGCACAGGACGACCTGCGCGAGGTTGTAGACCTGCATAAACAGCTTGGGGTCCAGCTTGTCCTGGTTCTTCATCACGTTCTTGAGCACGAAGATGCTGGTCAGGTACACCACCGACGCGGCGCCCATCACCTCGTACGAGACGAGCCAGTCGTACTGTGAAAAGTAGCGCATCATGTTTGCCTTCGTCCTCTGCCCCACCCGGTTGGCCTAACCAAAAATCAAGGAATCAGCGGAAAGTTAGTTGTCTTTGACTGCAGTGAAGGCGGGTGGGCCCACCAGGTTGAAAGACACACTGGACAGAACTAGAAAAAGGGCGCGCTCAATGCTGGGGGGCAACCGACTACACACCCGCAACGCTCGCGCACAACGCAGCACCGGCAGGATTTCACGCGGCAACAAACCACCCCAACGCAAAAAAGAAAAGAAAAGAAAACCGCCGCGTGGCCGCGCCGAAAATCACGTGTAAATGATGACCTTTTTGTTTATTGTCAACTGCTATAACACCTCCTCGCTCTGGAGAAGGACGACGTGCTGGCAGATCGTGTGCAGGTGCGAGTACTGGGGATCGAGCTTGAACGATTTCAGCGACTATTATTATTATATTTTATTATTTGTTATTTTTACTCATGTTACTGTACCTGGACAGGGTCAAGACGCTGTGCTGTAGCTAGGAGGGACGGGGTGGCGATAGATTGGAAGAGCTCAAAGATGACGGGGTAGGCTACCGCAAGACTGACCAGTGGCTTGTACTCGATCTGTCACCGACGTTAAATAAACAGTAAGGGTTGCATGATTCAGCACCTCGACGGCAACACCGCGCTTCGAAGAGCTTGGTGCAAGGCTGATCGTCCCTAGCCGTATGAGGAAATCGCCCAGGACGTACTCGTGCCCCTGTTTTTTTTTGCGCATATTTATTTGGCTCGCACTTCTCAGAGGGCTCGCTCCGCCATACCACTATTTGGACCGTCTGGCGCAGCGTATACATATTCTTGAGCTTGCCCACGATCGCATCCAGATCCCCCGTAGCCTCGACACACGAGTCGTTGATGACGCTAAAGCACCGATTGGGCACTCGGTTGGTCGTGACCACATAGACTGACTTTTGTGCAGCCGCCTGGGCCGCCGATGCTGCCGCCCCCGATCGTTGCAGTTGCTGTTGCTGCTGCTGCTGTCCCTCCTGCAACTCCCCCTGGTCAGCAACAACACGGGCTGACGGTCCCCTACTTTTAGCAGGCGAAACTGCATGTTGCTCCTCTGCACCAGCGTCGCATCCAGCATCTGCAGCCTCTCGGTCACGTCGGTCATGATGTCCGTGTCCTTCACGTCGCAGTTCTTGGCCGTGAAGAACCACACGGCGGTCGCGCCCAGCATTCTGGGGTACTTACTTCAAAAATGATGGCGGCACTGAGGTCATGCTCGTTTGGTCGGCTAACATGCGCTCGCCCGCTGCTGCGGCTGCACCGAGTGGCGATGCTGTCGACTGCGCCGCCGGAACAGCCGCCTTCACCGCCACAGCCACACGGCGAGCAGCAGCCGTTGTGGAAGAGGGAAAAGGTGCTCAATGTGCCAAACATGCTGTCGTTGGGACGCGTCGCTGCCACGCCCGTGATCGGCTACATGGTCGTCAATGGCGAGTACAAGACGGCGCTGGGGCTGTTTGTGGCGGCCGGCATCACAGATCTCATAGTATTGGATGGCCGTCCGTGTTCGAAAAGAGGACTAAGACGTGTTTCTGCCAGGACGGATGGATCGCACGCACATTCAACCAAAAGACCGTCTTTGGCGCCGCCCTCGATCCCTTTGCCGACAAACTGCTGATGGTCACGTTGACCCTGAGCACCTGGAGTGCTGGTATCCCCAATGTGATTTGCCGATCTTATTACATTGTTTTTATATACGTAGGTTTGATTGGCACGCCCGCCGCACCGCTCATCATCGCCCGCGACGCCATCATGATCGTGGTCGGCTTCTACCTGCGCTACATCTCGCTGCCGGCGCCCAAGACCATGTCAAGGTACTTTGACGTCCAGCTGCCCTCGGTCGAGCTGCGACCCACGCTCCTGTCAAAGTACAACACGGCCTTCCAGCTGACGCTCCTCGGCAGCGTCCTTGCCGGTCAGGTCTTTGGCTTTGGGGGACACTGGGCGCTCCATGGACTCGAGTACCTCGTCATCGGCACGACCGTTGCGTCCGGCCTAGACTACGTCTTTAACCGGAAAAAGTACGTCGTGTTTGTGAGAACCCCGCCGGGATGGTGAGCGAATCGGCGTCAGAAATAAACAAATAAAAACACAGAATTAAATGCAAGATTTTCAAAGCTGGTAGGGTTACTCGGTCTTGATGGTCTGTCCATCGTTACTGCGGTAGCAGGTGAACCGAGTGGACTTGCGTGATGCAACGATCCGGAGGTTCTGGAAGGCAGGAAGGAGCGCCTCCTCGTCCGCTGTTGGCTCTCGCTGACCGATGTAGTCGATGTTGCGCCATCTGGAGATGTCGCCCAGAGAGTAGCCGTACGCCTCCTCTCCGGACTGCCCGGCAAGAAATGTTCACATTTGCCGTACTTTTGAAAAATTCTACATGATTTTTTTTGGGGGGGGGTCCTGTCTCTGTCTCCTAGTAATTCGATTATGGCACCTTGCGGCGGCGGACGCGGAATCGGTCGGTGCTCTTGTTCTTGCGTGTTCGCACACCCTTGGTGTACACACCCCACGGGCTGGACGACGGGCGACCACCAGACGTCTTGCCTTGACCACCACCGTGAGGATGGTCGACGGGGTTCATCGCCACACCACGCACCGAGGGGCGGAAGCCCATCCACCTGAGTCCATTCTAAATTAAAAAAAAAAAATAATAATAATAATGTGAATGTACCTAGAAACACCGGCCTTGCCGTGGACAGTGTTGTGGTGCAGGGGGTTGGACACGGTCCCGATGGTTGCGCGGCAATCGACCGAGATCAAGCGAACTTCCTGCGAGGCCATCTTGATTTGAGCGTAGCCAGCACCGTCGTTCTACATGAAAAACGTCTGCGTCAATCGCGCGTTTCTTAATTAAAAAAAAAGCATACGCTGACGATTTGAGCCGTCAAGCCAGCAGAACGGATGAGCTGGCCACCCTTCCCGGGGTAGAGTTCAATGTTGTGGATGAACGAGCCGACGGGGATGTTCTTGATGGGCAGCGTGTTTCCAGGCTTAAAAGCAACCATTTCAGCAATTGGCATTTAATGCTTTCTACGTGTACCTTGACTTGGACGTTCTCGCCGCTGCACACAATGTCGCCCGCGTCGATGCCACGGGGCGCGATGATGTAGCTGAGCTCGGCCGTCTTCTCGTCCTTGATCAGCGCGATCCACGCGGACCGGTTGGGGTCGTACTCGAGGCGCTGGACGACGCACGTGGTCTCGCCCGCTCGCTTAAAGTCGATGAGGCGGTACCTTTGCTTGTGGCCGCCGCCCTTGGAGAACACGCAAATACGGCCGTGGTGGTTGCGGCCGCCCTTCCTGCGCTTGCCCGTGGTCAACGACTGGATGGGCTTTCCCTAACGGAGAACAGAAAAAGGGTGGGTTAAAAACACGCAGCAGCACCAGCACCACACCTTCCACAGGTGCGAGCGGTCGACGATCTTGCGGTGACGGAAGCCGGGCGTCGTGGGCTTGTACTTTTTCATCTTTTCCTCGTAGGCCATCCCTCTGAAGAAAGAAAAAGAGAGGCCGACATGAAGCGAAACGACGGAAAGGGGGCGCCTGTTTGTTTACCTCGCGAAAAGAGACGGGCCCGTCGACGGCACTACGCGTGGCGCTGCGGGCAGCACGCTGCTCAGCAACGCGGACGAGCTGGCCAAAGGGCGCAGTCGCAGCAGTGACCGCAACATGTTTAACAAATGTTCAACACCCTGGTCTCACGATTTCTTTGTCTTTTTTTGTTTTTGTGACGTTTTGCCTGCATTGGCGGCAATGAAATGAATGTACAAACCAAAACAGGTTGAATGATTGCTTGACTTTGTAAGATTTGGAGGACGAAGGGAAAGAAAATAGTTTTAAATTAGACGCCCGGGCCAGGCGGGGCGCCGAGGAGATCGGTTATGGTCTTCCATACCGACGTGGACTGCGTCTGCGCGTGCATGATGCGGAAGGGAAAGGGGCATCTGTGTGGATTTGTTTTATTTTCAAGTTTGTCAATATAAATTATTAGTCAACGCACGTTTGCTTCGCGTCGTCGATGGGGGGCATGTGGTCCATATCCCCCGTGACGATTTTGATGATATGTTGGATGTTTGTCCTCAGGTCCTTTTCCAGCTTTCGTATCCGTCTTATCCTCTCTGCGAAAAGAATAGGATTTCGACCTCTCAGTTTTTTTTTTTCTCTCTTGCGTAGTCGCACAAATCGTACCTTCCCGCACAGTAGTGTTTGGCACCAAGTCGACCGTCACCAGCCACTGCTCCCAGCACACCTCCTTTGCAAAGTACGCCTGCGGTTTCTTCAGAAACTTGATGACAATCTGCATTCAAACGAATCAGTTGGGATCGGAGCACACAGCAGCCACGCTGCATCACACACAGAACACCACGCACCGTCTGCGTCCGCTGCTTAAGCTCGTCTACCAGCTTGGCGAACTCGGCAACCCTCTCATTGACCTCGTTGTCGAGCAATGGGTCGCTCACCCTAGTCTGCACCATGCGTGCCAGCGCGTCAGTCCAGCCCAGCCCACCCGCCACCATAACGTACGTAGGTCAGGTCTGCAAACTCCATGTCTGTCTCTATCCCATGCACTTGCCCGAGCGCCCGCACAAAGAGGATTGTGTGGAGGACTGCCTTGAGCGCACTCGTCAGTTGGTACCGCTCCAGCTCCTGTTTTTTTTTTAGGGGAGAGAGCCATGCTTAAGTGCACACACAACGGAGAGAGACACGCTACCAGCTTGAGCTGGTTGGTCTTGGGCTCGGCCATTCACCCCCTTGGTCGGTTTGAGACACGTCAATGCCAGGATGGCAAACCGCGTAAAATGGCCAGCGTGCATTTTTCGTCTTGACAGGGAATGCCCGACGTAAAGGCGATGCGGCTGTACAGGGCGTTCCTAAGGGAGCTGCCGGTGGCGTTCAAGCGCTTCGGACAACGGGAGATTTACAAGAGGGTAAACATGTGTTTTGAACAAAGGAAGTGTTCCTCAAAATGTCGGCTCGCGCAGGAGTTGCAGCTCGAGTTCAGGAGGCCAGAAAGCATGGGGCTCAAGTACGGCCTGGTCACATTGGAGCATCTGCGACAAGGGAGGCTCGTGGACCTGCGCGTCGACCCGTACCTCGATGGGAACTCGCCAGGCGAGCAGCTATAGTGCTTTTTGAATGTTCCAATTCAATGCTGCTGTTGGATCGATGGCCTGGAATCAAAAAAACGAAAGGGAATCATGCGAAGGCCTGGAGCTGACTGGAATCAAAAAAACGAAAGGGAATCATGCGGCAGCCGCATAAATAAATCAAACAAAATGAAATTTACTCTTCTCTTTTATGAAAAATAAATATCGACCTGGCCTGATATATACAGGCGCATACGCACTGAGGAAAGAGAGAAGAAACTACCCATCTGAACGCTAATGATTGAATTTTTATTGCAGTTTTTTTTTTCAAACCTCTGCGGAGAAGACGACCGATCGCGATCGATTGATCACATCCTCAATCTCGGCAAAGGCGGCGTCGAGGTCAAACGTGGCCTTGCGGGTGAAGCTATAGCGGACGCCCTCGATGTCGCCATCGTCGCTCGCGGTGGCCGGTGAAATCGGGGACGGGAGGCCGTTGAACACGGCGACGTCGTGTGCGTCGTGCTCAGAGTTGGCCTTGCTGTGGTTTGCCTGTGCGCTGTCGGTGCGCTTGATGTTGACAATGACGCCGGGGATGATCATGGCCTTGCCCGATGCGAGGGCGTTGCTGGCGAGGATGGCCCCATCGACGTCCTGAGCCGGCAGGTCGTCGATCGACTGAAGGCTCGGATTTGTGTTGGACGCGAGGCCGCTGTCGTTTGTACGTGTTATGGACCACTTTCGCGAGGTGCTCGAGCCGATGGAGTGTGCAGACGCAGAAGGGGAGTGGTGACTGCTTCCCCCGTTTGTGACGTCGTCGATGACGGCTAGTTGTGCTGCCTTGGGAGCGCCCAGGTATTGCGGGTTTGCGGGGACCTTGGAAGGGGACGCGGCCGTTCTGGAGGACGATCGCTGGTGAATCTGAACATGGCCGGGGTCGTCGGCGTGGAAGGATGCAACGATTTCATCAAGCTCGCCGTTGTCGTCGTCGTCATTGTCGTCCTCGGTACCGTGCAGGCTCACCTCTGGCATGCCGCCCTCGGGGATGGACCGGAGCAGCGACTGAAGCCCTCCACTGGGTTGCCGTGGCGAGGGCACTTGCACCTGATGGAATGGCACGGGCAAGAGCTCGGGCGATCCCGGGGCAGAGCCGCCACCGCCGCGATTTGACGAGGCGATCGACGCCCCCGACGGTGCCGAGCCCGCTGATCCCGCCGCACCCGAGTGGCCACTAGCGCCGCTCGCGCCGCTGGCCTTGCTGTTGCTGCGGCTGTAGCGGACATCGTTGCTGGACGAGTCGGACGAGGGACGGCGCCCAGCCCCCGACGCTCGTCCAGTGAAGGGGAAATCTTGCATGGCAAACGACTCGCCGTACTGGTTGCCACCACGGGGGGAGCGATCGCCGCTGGCGTTGCTGAGGCGATGCTGGTTGGTGGCGATGAGGTCGTCGGTGAGGGACTGGAGAGACGCGCCGCTCGATCCCGACAGGGTGCTGCTGGCGGCGGGCCCGTGGCCCTCGGCGTCGCTGCTGTTGCCGTTGGACGGTCGCCGCACGCCGCCCCATTTCTGCGACCAGATGTGGATGTTGTGGTTGCGAGCGGCCCGTTCCCAGGCCCGCCTGAACGACACCGATCGGATCCAGCGCGTGAAGGGGTTCTGGAGGATGTCGTGCAGGACGATCTTTTTGGCCGTCTCAAACAGGGTTTCGTCAATCTCGTTGCGCTCGATCCGGTCGAGGATAAAGTCGCGCAAGTCCGAGTCAATGTTGATCTCAAAGGCACCGTTGGGCACGAGGAACATCTCGCGCATCGAAAGGGCCTCCTCCCGGCGACGCTGCGGCAGGAGCTGCTCATAGGCACTCGCGCGCAGGAAAAAGATCAGGCTCTCGGTGCACAGGCACTCGACCACAAACTCCTTGAAGCTCTCGCGCAGCTCGGGCACGACGAGGCTCTTGCGGAACAGCTGGAAGAGCGAGGTCTGGTCGTTGATGCCGCGGGGGCCACCGCTGCTGCTGATGGCCACGCGCTCAATCTGGTTGTGCGAAAACAGCAGGAAGATCGGGAAGACGCCGTTGACGATTTGCACGGCAAACATCATCATCATGAGAACGTGGACCTCGCGGAACCCATAGAAGCTGCCGTTGCTTGCAAACCTGTAAATTATTGTATTTTTTTTAAAAAAAAACTTGCCCTTTGTTGTGGACTGGAGTTAAACCGTACGTGATCACGCCCCACAGGATAAACAGCGGGATGGTGACGACGATGAGCACGCCATACTCTTCTTTGATGAGGAAAATTGCTCTGCGGCAGAAAAACCAAGTTTTATTTTGTTTTGTTTAAATAATTATCTCGCCACTGCCGTACCTTGTTTGGAGGACGAGCATGCTGCACACAAACAAGAGCATCGACACACACACAGCTTGGAGGCCCATGTTGTAGACAAGCGTGCCAAGGCACAGCCCGAAGATGTTGGTATCCGAGGAAAAGTAGACCGAGGTCGAGGACTGCCAGCAAAACTCGACGATAACGGCGATGAGGATGACGAGGAGGGCGACGACAGCAAGCATGATAAAGTAAACTCGCGTGGACACGACCCATTTGTTGCGCAGGAAGAAAAAGTCGGTCCATTTGAGCACCTTTTTGCCCTTGAACGCCATCGACGCCTCGACCTTCATTTGGCTCTTTGCGATGGAGTACTGCACCCAGTACTTGGTGCCTCGAATGATTTGCGGCTAGAGGTGGCCGTTGAGAACAACAAGCAGCAAAAACAAAAAAAAGAGACAGGAACATACCCCAAAGTAGAGCGGGAAAAAGAACACGCCAACGGGCCACTGCATGCTGCCACAGTTGAAGCCGGACGTGTCCGTTAGCGAGTCTGCGACGGCCAGCGTTGCAAAGACGTAAATAGAGACAATGGAAGAAAAAAGGACCTGCAAAAGAAAAAGGTAAGGGAAAAACAAAACATAAAAAACAAAAAAGGTAAACCTACGTAGGCAAAGCCGCGTTCCCGAATAAAGAGCTTGTCGCGGTTGGCGGTGAGAACGACTGTGACGATGACGCTGAAGGTGGCGTACACGACAAAGGCCGCCAGGGCGCCGTATCTTAAGGGCCCCCCGTCTGACATTTCACCCCACCGAAACCCTATCTATCCGAAGAAAAAAGTTTGTTATCGCGCAGAAATTCACTGAGGAATGCTTATCGGACATAGATACGCCGCCCCACCGACAACGTGTAAACAACCAAGACCAGACCTTGGCTACTAACTACTCACCCTCCCAACGCAGACAACAAAGTACGAAACGGTGGGCACGCGAAAGGCGGAATAATAGACGTCAGGGGAAAAAACAGCCTAATCGCCGCCACAAATGACCCGGGGACCAGAACAAGACGAGGCGTCGCCAGGTGGGGCACACGGAGCTCCCCTCGACGCACGGCCACGCACAGAAAAAAGAAACACAAGAGCAATCGTAACGTCCGTCGTTTATTTTTTTTTTCTGCCAAGGCAGCCCCTCGTTTCGTTTCACAATCAACGTTCTGTTGCCATCCTCGATTGCCCTCTTCCCCAACGAACGAAGAGCGCCGATCAACGCAGCAACAAAGGGAGAGCGGAAGGGGTAGAGGGAATCGTAACATCCCGTCGGCGACCAAGCAAAAGAGCGGGTTCTTTTATTTTCACAATGAACAGCATGAAGATCATCAGCGCTCCTTATTCTTTTCTCACGTGTCGGCCAATCGTCCTCACCGACAGAATTGTAAAGCAGCCGACTGGATATGAGAAGGTCCGCCATCGCACGCAATCCCCAAGTCCCCCAAACACCCAAAACCGTTTACGAACGATGTTTTTTTTTTTTAATTCGACTTCTGATGTCATCTCCTAAAATTCATGCTTTAATTATTGCTGGTTCGCTCTTGCTCCTTTGCAAACTCGATGAAGACCTGCTCGAGCGTTGTCTGGGAGAACGAGTACTCCTCGAGGAGGCCGGCTGCCTTCTGCTCCTCGAGGGCGCGGAAGACGGTGCCGGTCGGGATGGTCTGCTGCTGCGTGGGGATCTTGTAGGCGAGCCGGCCGGCGTACTCCTCGGTCAGGAGCGGGCTGTGGAACGTTGCGGTCATGAACTCCTTGATTGCGGTGATGCCCGCAGGGCCA
>Ga0302230_10002265_pt1 | contig 11554 bp, 21 predicted proteins | sample II_Palsa_N2_1_FD_193523 | JGI IMG/M metagenome (GOLD analysis project Ga0302230, IMG submission 193523) | Peat permafrost microbial communities from Stordalen Mire near Abisko, Sweden - II_Palsa_N2_1 | ecosystem: Environmental > Terrestrial > Soil > Palsa > Peat permafrost | place: Sweden... | reverse complement strand
AAAATTCGATAGCTGGGATAGAAGTTCTGGCAATGCGTTTTTACGGGTTAATTTTGGAAATGGAGCCACGAATTCGATTTTTGAAAACCTCTGAGTTTTATGCCGGCCAACAGGCGCCTTATCTACTCTCGTGGTACGCGAGAGGCTGAACAAAGGCTTTGGCGACGGCCTCGTACGTAACATCGTCATGGGTTGGCCCGATGCCTCCGCTGGTGAACACATAGTCGAACGATCTGCTCAGGCGCAGCACGGTCTCGGCGATGTCAGCCACGTCGTCGGGGACGACCTCGACCCTTTTGAGCTCGATTCCCAACTGTACATCCGAGTGTCGCTGTTATAATTATCAAGACAAGACAAGCGCGCATACGTCAAATAGGCATCCCGCCAGGACGTGAGTGTTGGTGTCCTGAACCTTGCCATTGAGGATCTCGTCGCCGATGACTAGGATGGACGCACGTTTTGGGACGGCCATGAACGTGGAAAATTTATTTCAGTTTTTTTTGTTGTTTTTCTGACGCGGAGCACGAGGATGGCCACAGAGACCACAAACTTTTTCCGCAAGATCACCTTCCGCTTTGAGCAGGTCCCCGTTGACGCCGAGGGCAACGTCTCCACCAAGGAGTTCCTCGAGGCCACCAAGCAGCTCGTTACGATCTTTGGTACGCTCTCGTTCTCTTTTCTGACTGCCACGTTGTTTTTTCCCGGTTAACACAAACAACGAAAACCAGACGAGCTGGGCAGCATGGCCTTCTCGACGATCAAGTCTGACATGCTCGGCAACGTCGAAGTACGTTTGGCTATTGGAACACGAGGAACACGTCACTAACACAACGCTTACCTTCCTCTTTTCCCTTTTTTTTTTTTGTTTCGTTTCTTTTTCATCCCTTTCTTCCCACCAATTGGGCGCGTTAGCTTATCGAGAAGCGCTACAATGCCAACCCTACGCGCATGTCGACCCTCCAAAAGGTCCTGCTGGCGGACAAGGAGGACAAGATCACTGGCCGCAACGCGACTATCGGCATGGTTTGGCTCAAGCGGTACGTCGTCCTCCGTTGTGGTTTGCAGACTCGTTAATTTAGACATCGTTATGCAGCGCGCTCGAGTTTGTCTCGGCGAGCTTCCAGAACGCACTCGAGAAGCAGAACGAGGAGCTGACCGTGTGCTTTACCAACGCCTACAACGCGACCCTCAGCAAGCACCACACGATGTTTGTCAGGCCCGTGTTCTCGCTCGGTACGAAGGGGAGATGGGAAGGATCGCATGTTCTCTTCCCTAACATTTGAATTATTTTTTTTTCCCCTCTATTTTTCATCATCAAAAAGCCATGAACGCCGTCCCCTACCGCAAAGACTTCTACTCCAAGCTCCAGGGTACCACGACCGTTCCCGAGCTGATTGAGGACATGAAGCTGTACTTCTCGCCCGTCGTCTCCGTCGTGGGCGTCCTCACCAAGTACTTTAAGGACAACAACCTTGATGGACTCAAGTAAAACGACGAGCTCACCTACATAAAGCGCACACTGTTTAGGGGTCAATTCACGTGTCTTTTTACGTGCATTTATCATTTGCAGCCTGACTCGGAGAGACTCGGGCAAAAAGGCTCTACGTGAACTAGAAAAAAAAACTCTGCGAAAAAAAACAATTGCTGCGAAAAAAAACTCGGCAGTGATTTTCCAAAGCTGATCGCGGTGATCGCCAGTTACGGCCAATGCGCTACTCGGTCCAACGCATCGTGGCCCTGGTCGGGATGCTCATCCTGCTTGTGTTTGCCGCGCTGTTTGTGCTTGAAAGGAGCAGCCGAGGAGAGCATGCGGAGATAGACCGCGTCGTCGCGAGCGATTCAGTGCCAAGGAACGTCGCGGCGGAGGCAGAGGAGCTGTTGTCGGATGACTACGTGGAGGACCAGCAACGGAAGGAGAGGATAAACGCGATGGTCAAGAAGAACATGGACCTAGGTGGCGAGGGCGAGGGCAAGGGCAAGGGCAGGAAGCCGACGCTGGAAGAAGAGACACTGGGCATTGTCAACCCGGAACAGCTCGAGGAGCAAATCGAGCAGTCTCGCTCAAGAAAGCTGGACAAGACCATGTCGACCGTGCTTGACGCGATCAAGCCGGGAGCCCACAGTACGCAACACAAGCGGGTACCAGTCGTGCAACCCTAACCCCCTTTGGTTTGTAGTCGAGGAACCTATCAAGGTGAGGACAAAGGGCCATGTCATGTTTTGGGAGGACGTGAGCACGTCGATGGGCTACTTTCCCGATGCCCTAAAGACACGTGTGTGCACGTTCCAAAACATCTGTGTTCAAGGTGAGTACTCTGTCACCGTCTTTTACCCTCCCCTCATCAAATGAGAAATGACAGGACCCACCGTGCTCGTCCCGATCCAGAACGAGGCCACTCGATCAAAGCTGCAAGACGCGTACGCAAAGTGCATTGCGCACACGATTGACGTGCACGACCCACTGTACCAGCTTTGCCGATGCTTTGTATACAATTCGGCTGTCAAGTTTGTAAAGTATGTTTGGGCCTACCTTTCGTGTTTCAAATAATTTCAACGTCACGGTTCCTAGACCCACGCAGCTCTCAAGATATCCTCTTCAAACTGGTCACACATGGATGATGGACACGTTTGTCGCACGCCAGTTTGGACACTTTGTCGAAACCGTCGGATTCTTCCACTCCATTCAATTGCACCCCGAGGAGTACGATTTGCCGGCTCTAGACCAGGTAAGTGGTGTTCGCTCTTTCGCCCCATCCCTTGTAACCATCGTCCTGGTCACCAGATCTACTTTCCAAAGCTGGAGCCCTCCATGCTCGAACACGAAAAAATATTCATCGACGCAGCTCTCAAGCGAACAAAGACAAACAATGGCAAGAAGCCAGAGTTGATTGAACCGGCATCACTGTGCTTTGAGCGTCTTTCATCGTCGGGTGTGACCGCGCTGGTAAGCGATGGGCCCAAGGGTGGCCTGACTCTTTTTTTTTTGTGTGTGTGTGTGTGGCGCTAAACCGTAACAAAAACATAAAGATATCTGCAAGCAAGGAGGACGCAGCAGTCTTCCGAAGCGACATTGCAGAGGGCGTGAAACTGAACCTGACACCAACCTGCCCTCCTGCGCGGGCGCTATTCCTGTTGCGTTCAGGCGAGTCGTCACTGAGGCGCCCGAGCAACCTCGACGCCATCGTCGAATTGGTTGAAGAGCTCGGTGTGAACAAGCTCGAGTTTATCCTGGTCTCTGGGTCGAATTCGTCTGCAGCACAGCTCCAGATGTTCAACAGTGCTGGGCTCATCCTCAGCTCACATTCTTCACAGCTCGTGAACTTGGTGGCGATGGTCCCTGGCTCGGCGATCGTAAGCCTAAATGTAATTTCGATTTTAAACCTGAATTGTTGACTTGCACAGGTGGAAATCACACCGGCATTCCACAACATGGACTTTGCGCAAAACGCCTTTTTGTTTGATGTCAACTACCATTTCTCGATCGGACACACGGACAAACTCAGGAGTGAAAAGGCTGTCTCCAACACGATCATCACATGCAACAAGGCCCTCCAAGCGTGCAACTCTGAGGGGTTCGAGTGCTTTCAACGCACGGTACGCTAATTTCTGTATTTTAAAATAATAAGAAAATTTTCGGTTTCCGTACAGTTTTATGCCATGGAACAAAGCTGCAACTCGAAAGAGTACCGATCTTGGGCCAAATCCATCAAGTACGAAAACTACTTCCAGGCCGATCTCGGTACGCTTCGTCCATGGTGTGCATCTAATTTCTAACTGATTGCGCACAAACAAGACGCATTGCGGGAAAACCTGAAGACAGCAATCAAGGAACTGAACAGCGCCTGCGATGGACATTGGCCCGGTCTTTCCGAATGATCGCATCTGAGTAGTATGGTACACTACGAAGTACAAAAACTCGAAGTACCAAAAGTAAAAAGTACAAAAAAAATACATTTGCGATGTGTTTAGAATAGGGAAACGAGTTTGAAATGCATTCGGGGCGTCGAATGTGGACAGGATGGGCGACGGAGGTCGAAGGACATGTTACAATTGAAGAGAGAAACTAGGGTTTGATGTAATGTATTGTGCACCCTAGGTTAAAAAGTCGCATTCAGTTTTTTTTTTCAACTTTGCTTTTTTTTTTTTTTTTTCCGCGCCGTTCGTCCTCGTCCTGTTGGACTCCTTTCATGACCCTCCATGCTCCCGGGGCTCACTAGTCTAACTCTCTCCGGTTGCGCAAGGGCAGGAGAGAACACCTCAAGTTTGGCCAACCCAACTTTAAGGCAAGGATGGACGTCGCAGCCGCAGAAAACAGCAAGGCTCCCAACGGAGCACCAGCAACGACGCCAGGCGCCAAGGTAATGAAGAAGCATGGGTCAGAGTTGAGGCGGTGGCGGGGGGGCGGACACTGTGCGGGTGAGAGGGTGCAGGCGGCCGTGGGTGGAGCTGTAGCCAGGAGACTGACAGTCCAGCGCGAAACGCGACACACTGATTTTTTTCTTTTCTTTTCTCACCTTTGTTCTTTCTTCACCGCCTGTTACCTCCGTCCACCGGACCCACGCACACACGCACACGCACACGTTTCGTCAAATGCAGGCCCCCGTCGTGACAACAACAAAGGCGACAGGAGCCGCCGGGCTACCCGTCGAGCCGCTGACACCAGCGACCCCGAACCCAAGCGCCGCTGGCAACGAGCCCGATAGCAACCCTTACATGGAGGTCGTGTACAAGAAGCTGCGTGCCCTGAAGAAGCGTCTGGTGCGTCTGGTCCCTTTGTCTCTCAGCTGACCTGACTTTTTGGAACAGTCCAAGCTCACATCGTACGAGGACGCCCAAAAGCAAGGGAAAACGCTCGACAGCGACCAGAAGCAGTCGCTGCAGAGAAAAGGCGAGGTCGAGCTCCTGATCAAGGAGTACGAGGATATGGAGAAGCAGCTGAAGGAAGTGGAAACAGAGGTAAAGACGTGACGGTCTTTTGTGTCTTTATTTATTTATTTATTTAAAATTGTCTTCATCAGGTCCAAAAGGCCGAGAAGAAGGCGCTCAAGAAGAAGCAGGCCGATGATAAGAAGCTTGCCCAACTTGCCAAGGTTTGCGAAAACAAAAATAGTCATAAAATAAGAATTCTTGCTCGGGCCACAGGAAAAGGAGGACGAACAGCTACGGCAGGCACTGGAGATCCACTACCTTGTGAAGCAGTTTGGAGACGCCTACATCCGAAACGGTTTCATTGACGGCACTCACACCCGCCACCCGCTGACTGAGGCCGAGGTCAAGCTGCTGGACACGCTCGGTGAGGCGATCTCGCCTGCCTATGACAAGTCGATTGGGTATATTTGCAACCCTGAAGCATGTCGTTTGGCTTAATGCACGGATGGCAGCCTGCACCAATTGACTCAGATCATCCAGCACCACTTCCTCAAGCTCCAGTCGGAATCAGAAGACTCATTCCAGGGCCTTGCGACGTGTGCGTGTTTTCATTTTTATTTTTATTTTTTTTAAAAAATTTTTTTTTTGTTAATGGGTGCCAACGCTGGTGTACACAGACAACCAAATCACCAAGATCTTCCAGTCCCTCCTCAACTCGCGGTTCTTCAACCTCGAGGTCGCCCAGGCAGAGATCAAGGCTGCCGAAGAGGCGCGAATTGCAGCCGAGCTCGCTGCAAAGAAGGCCGCCGAGGAGGCGCAGCGGTTAGCCGAGCTTGTGGCGACCTTTATTATCGTCGACAAGGCCGACCTTCCCCATGCTGACGACAAGGCTCCTGAGCAGAGTAAGCGGTTGACTTGCTTGTTATTTACTAATTTTTCCCGTTGGATTCAAGTCAACGGGACCCTCGCGCCTCCGATCTCCTTCCTTAACGACTCGGAGCTTGAGATTGAGGAGCCCAAGGTAGTTGTTGCTCCAGTCGTCAAGTCAGCGTCTGCACCTGCTGCTCCTGCGGCCACCACAACTGCGGCTGTTGCCCCGGTTGTCAACGGGCATGTTCACAGCCCTGATGGTGTGTTGTTTGTTTATCAAGGTCATCTCTTCTAAAGGCAGGAGTAATAATTAAAAAAGGCGACAATAACACGGATGACGATGGCTTCCAAGCCAAGGGCGGCATTCGTCGACCTCGAGGCAGCAACGGCCCCAGCCGTGGTCGAGGTGCTTCTAATGGCGATGGCGGTTCTCGTCGAGGTGGCCAGGAAGGTGGTCGCGCTCCAAAGATGCCCACCACTCCCAAAGAGTCTAGCGACGGCCAGGGTATTTATTCTATAAGATCAGCAAAATAAAATAAAATGAAAAACATTGTCGACATCAGTGGGTGGCGAGGCAAAGCCTTCACCGCGTGGCGGCCGTGGTGGCAGCAACAGCAGCAGCTCCAGCGGTGTTTCCCGTGGCGGTGCCCAGTCCGGTCGCGGAGGTCGTGGAGGAGCAGCTGGCAAGCCCGCCGTAAGTCGATTTTTTTTTTTTTTTGCTCAAAATGCATCCATTTTTCTGGTTTCTTGTTTTTTTAGGCTGCCACAGCTGCAAGCTTGTAGGATCGGGCAGACTTCTCCCCTCCTATTATAAAATCTTCCTCTTCCCCCCCCCCCCCCCCCTCTTATACATCAATGTTCACAAAACAGCAATAAAAAGTCTTTCCCGGTTCGTAGATTTTTTGCATTGTATCCAGGGGAAATTGTTGAGTTACAAAAAAAAAAAAATTCTGCAGCAAAATACAACGACGGACAGAGAAACAAGAGAAGCTCAAAGCAACAACCAAAAGTATTACGAGATGAGGAAGATATTGCGATCGCGTACCATGACCTTGTTTTCTGACTCCATCACAGCGAGGATGGCATCCACCTCAGATTCCTTGAACTTGCCCCCCTGATCTTCAGGGACGTCGGGGAGGCTTGTCAACAGATCGTCGAGCAGCATGGTGTCGACGCCACGAGGGAATACATTGCGGAGGATTGACTGGAAACGACGAATGCGGTCGGGCGATGGCGAGACACGGTGCTCGGTTGTAACACGTTTGCGGACCAAGGGTGCATCGTCTTCGTCCTCCTCGCCGTCCTTCTCCTGCTCCGCCTGCGCCTCCTCTGCGAGCGCCCTTTTCTTAGGATTGGTCTGAAAAAAAAAAAAGGATAAATATCGACATTATTTTTTTTTTGCACGCGCACCTGGGGTTCAGCAGCAGATGACGAAGAAGAAGCCGCGCGCGGTTTCGGGGTTGATGAACGAGAGCGCTTGGCTGTTTTGTCGTCACCATCGTCGTCGTCGTCGTCGTCGTCGTCATTCTCGTCGTCGCCGTCTTCGTCGTCGCCTTCCTCCTCGCCACCGTCTCCCGCCTTTTTGCTCTTCTTGGATCTCTTGCGCTTCTTCTCGACCGTCGTCTCGCTGAAGAGCGCATGGTTCATGAGATCGCGAGCTGCCTCTGCATCGATCTTGTCCACCGTCTTGCTCAGGCGTGACTTGGCATGCGCTGTAGACAAACGGATCAACGTTTCCAAAGTACGAGCAGTCACAGGGAGCGTCTAAAATTTTTTTATTGTTATTCTTTTATGTACGCAATACTTCCTAAAACAAACCTTGGTGTCCTCCTTGTTGCGCAGTTCAGCATAAAAGTTCATGATGAACTCGGCCGCCTCAGGCTTGAGCACCGGACGGTAGCGAGCCTTGGCAAAGTGGAGGTACTTTTTCAGGAACGTCAATGTGAGGGTTTCCCTTTAAAGAATACAACATGAATTTAGGTATATTTTAATTTCATTTGTGAGGGTGCATACTTTTTCGTCTGGCGGCGCTGGCCGGGGCCCGAGTAGTGGTGGTCGTACTTTTCAAAGATGGGGGTGTCCTCCTCCATCGCGTTGTCATCTTCGCGCTCGAGCAGGTCGACGTCCTCAGTCGTGGGCATGCCCTCCTCCTCGCCCGCCTTTCGGAACTGGTGCATGTGCAGGACGTGCATGGAGATGCTCTTGTCGTGCTCGGGGTTCATGTGATCCAGGACGATGAACAACAGATCGAAACGCGAGAGCAGGGAATCGGGCAGGCCAATGTTTTCGGTTGGTTTTTTCTGGCGATTGTACTGTTTCGACATGTATTAAAAAAAAAAACTTTTGCTTTTTTCTTCTTCTTCTTCAAAAAGCTCACCTGGCCGTAAACAGGATTGGCTGCCGCAACGACACTGCAGCGAGCATTGAGCGACGCGTGAATGCCAGCTTTGGCAATGGTCACTGTCTGCTGTTCCATCACTTCGTGCATTGCGACACTGAACAAATCGAATTGTTTACATCAACGAATAAAAGAATAGGAAAAAAACATACCGGTCGTTGTCACTCATCTTGTCAAACTCGTCGATGCACACAACACCACGATCGGCTAGGACCATCGCACCTGCTTCGAGCCGGCGATCGCCCGTGTCGCGATCATGGGTGACAGCTGCTGTCAAACCAACACCCGACGCACCACGTCCAGTCGTCGCAATGGCAAGCGGGGCGACGTTCAGGATAAAACGCAAAAACTGAGACTTGGCCGTTGAGGGATCACCGACCATCATCAAGTTGATATCACTACGGGAAAATGTGTGTAAGACAAACTATTAAAAAAAAAAAAAGAAGAAGGCGAAAACAAGTACCCACGAATGTGCATGCCGTTGGGCAGATTGCGCTCCACACCACCGAGAAGCAAAAGCAAGAGCGCTTTCTTGATGCTCTCTTGGCCAAAGATGGAGGGCGCGAGCGACTGCGCAAGGATCTCAAAGATGTTTTTGCGCTTGGCCAGCTGGACCAGCAAAACAAGAACAAGTTGAGAAAATGCACTTTGCGATCCCTTACTACCTTTTGGATATTCTGGATGTCTTGCTCGGTGATTTCGACATTGTTTCCGATCTCCTTGCCCAGATGACGGATGTGGTTGGCGAGGATTGTCGTTCTTGGGTTACAAGGTTAGTCAACCATGTGATGAACAAAAAGAAAAAAAAAAGAAAAGAAACATACTTGAAGATGGCGTTTGTCGTGCCCTGACTCTTGGCAGGGAGTGCGCGATACACACCGATGATTTGAACACGGTCTCCGGGTTTGACACTGTTTTTTTTTTTTTTTTTGGTTCGATTAAAGAAAACACCATCTTACACATACAGGTCAACGAGGTCATCATCCAGGGTGATGTCGACCGAGCGAGGCAGTTGGCCCGCGGGCGCCTTTTCAGGCATCTCTTGGATCGAGATTGTCTGGTAGTCACGGTAGGTCGACAGTCCGTACTCTGTCACGAGTGGGTTTCCTTCGTCGTCCTAGTAGCAGTAGAGATGCAATGAGCCTGCGTATAAAAAGAAGGGCCGAAACGCACCTGTGTTGGGTAGATCGACGATGTAACGTTGTAGGCACCAGGAGACGTCATGTCGCGATACGATCGCTCGATGAACGCATCGGTCTTCTCACAGTAGTGGACACTGTGGATAACCTTTGGGCGGACGAGTGAGCCTGTTTTTTTTGTACGTTTGGAAATCGGTTAAAGAAAAACTTTTTGAAGCAGAGATGCAGCGGTACAGCGGGTCACGATGCCCTCGACGCTAACAAGCTTTCCCAGGTAGCGGGCCGACAGAGTGCGGGGATTAAGTGCATGGGCGCCAAAGCTTCCATCGAGGGCAACGTGCTGTGACAGAGCGTAAGCAACAAGAAAAGAGGTTGAAAAAGAAAGGAAAGGGCGTACAAAGTCGGTCTTGACGGCGGCGGGGTAGGTCGAGTCGATCTTGACGACGGTGTCGCGCAGGGCCTTGTCCAGGGCGGGCAGGTGTTCCATGGGGTTATTGAGGAGGTTGCGGGTCTCGCGGATGACCTCGGTACCATTGCTGCGCTGGGTGCGCAGGGCGTCCCAGGTGCGCAGATCGTCGAGGCTCACGACCAGGCGGGAGCGGTTGTTCTCCATCATCTTCTTGATCAAGTCCTTGTACGTCTCCTTGCCAAACTAGAACGCGCCACACAGAGGGTTAGTGTCTTTTGTTTTGCTGTGGTGTGGCTGTACATCGCTCTCGAGGAAGTCGGTGTAGTTGCGGATGCGAATGTTCTCGTCCTCGTACCGCGCATGTCGGCCGGCGTCGCCGCCGTCTCCGTTAACAGACATTCCCTTTGTGGTAACCTAGGTTGCTCGGTCAGGTTAGGCAGGAGACGAAGAGAGGAAAAGGTTGGAGGGAAACGAGGGAAAATATATTTTTTTTTTTGGCGCGCAAATCCTTAGATCCGCGAAAAAAAAAAAAAAAGTTTAGCCACAGCAGAACACACGTTCCTTTCTCAGGCTTGAACAGGCTGCAACACAGAAGAGTGCCGAGCAAGGTAAGAAGGCAGCCGCAACGAGGCAATGGTTGTCGCGACACTCAAAGTTGCAAGAGCCCGATCCTAGGGGCACACCTCTAAAATATGGCCGAAATTGTGTTGGGAGCCAAATGGCGACGTACACCACGCTGCTTTTATCGCCGCCGCCGCCGCCAGCGCCGCCTTCATTGTTGCCGCCGGTCCCTGCAGTCATACCTGCGACCCTGCCTGCGACCGCCTTGTTGTTCCCGCCACCTCGGCAGCCAGCGCCGCAGCCGCCGCCGTTGGCACAGTTGCAACAACATGCCAACGTGTTGAGGTCGCAGCTGCTTGATATCGCCGCTGCCGCGTCTGCTGTCCAAGAGCACAGCTCGTCTGCTTGGTATAAATACCGCGATGTCCACACAGCGTAGCTGACGCACGGTACATCCAGGCTTGAGGACGTGACTGACGATGAGGAGGAATCTGCCAATGATGAGCCGATCACTGTGACGAAGCAAGCAACAGCTCTGTCCGAGGCGTCGTCGTCTTCCACCTCCGCACAGCCCCTCTTGATGGCACCAATAGACGATGGACAATCGCGGAGACGAATCGTCAGGATCGTCACCGAGTGGTACTTTATTTTTTCTTTTTTTGATGCTAGCCTTATCATGTAATCTCGGTCCGGTGCAGGATCAAAGAAAACTACCAGCTGAACAAGGAGAGCTGCATCCCAAGGAGCGCCCTTTATGACCACTTTGTCGGGACGCCGTTTGCCAAGGTTTTTTTAATTTATTTTTAGGATTACTTTTTTTGGTTTGCTCAAACAAAGGCAAATTCGCAGGAGTGCGAACAAATGAACGCGGCCTCGTTTGGAAAGATTGTGCGCACGATCTTCCCAAACATGCGAACAAGGCGGCTAGGCACGAGAGGAAACTCCAAGTATCACTATTACGGCATTCAGCGCGTTGGTGCTGGCTCTTCTGACGACGAACCCAGCCAACAGCGGCCGCTGCTACAGGCACAACAACCGCCTCTGTTTGTTTCCTCATCGGCCTCTTTGGTAAAGTCTGCCCCGGCGTCGTTCGGAAATGGTGACGCAAACAGCCGAGACTATGTTCGCGCGCCCAAGCGTGTCCGAGATGATAGCATACAATCACCCACGACGTATGGGAACTTACACATGCATGTCAGTTTTACAAGGACCTTTGAACGGCAGGGTGGAGATGCCTGATCAGGTGACCCAGGTGTTCATTCGCAACTACTCGAATCACAGCAACCGCCTGACCGAAGCTCTGTTGTC
>Ga0302230_10002263_pt1 | contig 11557 bp, 7 predicted proteins | sample II_Palsa_N2_1_FD_193523 | JGI IMG/M metagenome (GOLD analysis project Ga0302230, IMG submission 193523) | Peat permafrost microbial communities from Stordalen Mire near Abisko, Sweden - II_Palsa_N2_1 | ecosystem: Environmental > Terrestrial > Soil > Palsa > Peat permafrost | place: Sweden... | reverse complement strand
CTCGTTCACCAAAAATGGATAACCTTTCATAATATTAAAATCGCAGCTGCCGCCCATGCTTTCGGCTATTCCTTCGGCCATTTTTTTCATGCGGATGTGTGCTTCAGCGCGCCATTTTTCATCCATAGTGCGGAAAGTGCCTTCCAGGTAAACTTCATTGGGGATAACGTTGGTAGCGCCGTTAGCGATCACTTTACCGAACGACAATACCGATGGATTCTTCGGATCGGCAAAACGGCTCACCACTTGTTGCAGGGCGGTTAATATGTGCGCGGTGATCATCACCGGGTCGATATTTTGTTGCGGCTGAGCAGCATGGCCGCCTTTGCCTTTTACAGTTACATAAATTTCATCGGCCGAGGCCATGTATTTGCCTGCCCTAAAGCCCACTTTACCGGCCTCTATCAAAGGCATTACATGCTGCCCCAATACGGCTTGCGGTTTTGGGTTTTCGAGTACGCCTTCTTTTATCATCAGGCTGGCGCCGCCGGGTAATTTTTCCTCCGCAGGTTGAAATATCAGCTTGATAGTACCTCCAAACTGGCTGGTTAAGCCGGTCAGTATTTTAGCGGTACCCAATAAGGAGGAGGTATGCGCGTCGTGCCCGCAGGCGTGCATGATACCGTTATTTTGCGACTTATAGATCACCTCATTAGCTTCCATAATAGGCAGCGCGTCCATATCGGCACGCAGGGCTACTATCTGGTCCGATGGCTTTTCGCCTTTTATGAGCGCTACCAGGCCATTGTCGGCCAGGCGGTGATATTGCAAACCTAATTCATCCAGTTTTTTGGCCACAAAGGCCGAAGTTTCCACTTCGTGAAATGAAAGTTCGGGATGGGCATGCAGATGGCGGCGGTTAGCTACCACATCATTAAAAATACTTCCGGCAAGTTCCTGTATCTGCTCTTTGATCATTCTGTATCGAGTTTGGGAAGATTTATTTTCTCGGATATTATAAACAGGCTGGTAAAGGCATACTTGAGATCCTGCATCATTTTTTCAGCTTCCAGCCGCGACCTGAAATCACCTATCCTTACTTTAAAATACGGATCGTGATAGGTAAGGTAAGTACGCAGATCGGGGAACTTATTCTGGAACTTTGTTTGCGCGGCATAAGCTCCTTTACGGTCGGAGCCGCTGAATATTTGTACCCGGTAACCGTTTGATGAGGAAGCATCGCTCACACCGGAACTTTTACTAACAACCAGGTAGTTACCAATCAGCGAATCAACTTTTGGGTCCTTATCAACTTCAACCTTACCGCGTGCCTGCGCTAATAATAGGGATGGAACAAACAGTAAACTAAAAAAAACCGTGCATCGTACAGACACTGCTACCAGGGTTTTTAAAAAAGATGCACCGTTTTTCATCCTTTAGTATTAATTAAGCCTGACCTGCACCATGGCAATTTTTATATTTTTTACCGCTACCGCAAGGGCAGGGATCATTTCTGCCTACTTTTGGATCAACCCTAACCGGCGTTGGTTTTTGCATTTCGCGCGTATCATCCAGCATGGGTATGCCGGTGCTGTTCTGGCTCACCAGTTCAGGTTTTGATGTACGCATCTTCTTCATATCGGTTTTAGGCGCAGCTTTTGCTTCGCGAACTTCCTCGGCCTGCTGCTGCACCGGGATACCTCCCCTAAACAGGAAGCTTACCATCTCTTTATTTACCGCTGCCAGCATATTCCTGAATAATTCAAAAGCCTCAAATTTATAAACCAGTAAAGGGTCCTTTTGTTCATAAACCGCGTTTTGTACGGATTGTTTCAGCTCGTCCATTTCGCGCAGGTGCTCTTTCCATGAATCGTCTATCTCTGTTAGCGTTACGTTCTTTTCGAACGATTTAAATACTTCAAGCCCTTTATTCTGAATTGCTTTTTTAAGCGGAACGGCAACCTGCATCATGTGTACGCCATCGGTAAACGGCACTATTATATTTTCCACGTTTTCGCCACGGGTATCGTACACATCTTTTAATACGGGGTAAGCCTGGTGCGCAATACCTTCGGCTTTGCGTTTGTAAAAATCCATTACCTGCTTAAATGTGGCATCGGTAAGGTTATCTACAGATATATCCGTAAATTCTTCTTCGGGAGTTTCCGTATCTACAGAGAACAAACGGATAACTTCCAGCTGGAAGCCTTCATAGTTGTTTTGCTCCTTGTATTCAATTACAATATCCTCTACCACATCAAAAATGGTGTTGCTCAAATCAACATCCAGCCTATCACCAAACAAGGCGTTCTTACGTTTAGCGTAAATCACGTTACGCTGCGAGTTCATCACATCATCATACTCCAGCAAACGCTTACGTATACCAAAGTTGTTTTCTTCCACCTTCTTTTGCGCGCGCTCAATGGATTTGGAGATCATGGAGTGCTGTATCACTTCGCCTTCTTCCACCCCCATACGCACCATCATGTTCGAGATCCTTTCCGAGCCGAATAAACGCATCAGGTTATCTTCCAGCGATACGAAGAACTGCGATGACCCAGGATCACCCTGCCTGCCCGCACGGCCGCGCAACTGCCTGTCAACACGGCGGCTTTCATGCCTTTCGGTACCTACAATGGCCAAACCACCGGCATCTTTAACGTTAGGGCCTAATTTTATATCAGTACCACGGCCTGCCATGTTGGTGGCGATGGTTACCGTGCCCGATTTACCAGCTTCGGCCACAATATCGGCCTCTTTCTGGTGCATTTTGGCGTTCAGTACGTTATGTTTTATACCGCGCAGTTTAAGCATACGGCTTAATAATTCCGAAATATCAACCGATGTGGTACCCACCAATACCGGCCTGCCGGCTTGTGTTAGTTTTACGATCTCATCGGCAACCGCGTTATATTTTTCGCGAACGGTGCGGTACACCAGGTCCTGCATATCCGAACGGCTGGTTGGGGTGTTGGTTGGTATCTCCACCACATCCAGCTTGTAAATAGTCCAAAATTCACCTGCTTCAGTAACCGCGGTACCCGTCATACCGCAAAGCTTGTGGTACATACGGAAGTAATTTTGCAGGGTGATGGTGGCCATTGTTTGTGAGGCATCTTCCACTTTCACATTTTCCTTTGCCTCAATGGCCTGGTGTAAACCATCAGAGTAACGGCGGCCATCCAAAACACGGCCGGTTTGCTCATCAACAATTTTTACCTTGCCTTCATCAAGTATATATTCCGTATCCTTTTCAAACAAGGTGTACGCTTTTAATAATTGGTTAACCGAATGTATACGCTCCGATTTGATGGAGAAATCGCGCATTAGCTCGTCCTTCTTGGTTATCTTATCGGTAGAGGGCAGGTCGGATTTTTCGATCTCGGCAATTTCAGTACCTACATCGGGCATCACAAAAAAGTGTGGGTCCTCACCCGAAGTGGTGATCAGTTCAATACCTTTTTCGGCCAGTTCAACCTGGTTATTTTTTTCATCTATCACAAAAAACAGCTCGGCATCAACCTTATGCATCTCCTTGCTGGACTCCTGCATGTAAAAGTTTTCTGTTTTCAACAATACCTGCTTGTTGGAGCCTTCGCTCAGGTATTTAATTAAAGCCTTGCTTTTTGGCAAACCACGGTAGGCACGCAGTAAGGCTAAACCGCCTTCGTCAACACCTGTTTTACCATCGGCAATTTGCTTTTTGGCTTCGTTAAGCGCGGTGTTAACATAAGCTTTTTGCGCGTTAACCAGGCGCTCGATACGTGGTTTCAGGTCATAAAACTCGTGCTCATCCCCACGTGGAATAGGGCCCGATATAATTAAGGGCGTACGGGCATCATCTATCAAAACAGAGTCAACCTCATCCACCATGGCATAATGTAATTTGCGTTGTACCAGTTCTTCGGGGCTGCGTGTCATATTGTCACGCAAATAATCAAAGCCAAACTCGTTATTGGTACCAAAAGTAATATCGGCTAAGTAAGCGGCGCGGCGTTCTTCCGAATTTGGCTCATGCTTATCAATACAATCAACCGCCAAACCGTGAAACTCATATAAAGGCCCCATCCACTCCGAGTCGCGGCGTGCCAGGTAATCATTCACGGTTACTATATGCACACCCTGCCCGGCCAGCGCGTTTAAGTAAGCGGGCAGCGTGGCTACCAGCGTTTTACCTTCACCCGTGGCCATTTCGGCAATTTTACCCTGGTGCAATACAATACCGCCTATCAGCTGCACATCGTAGTGTACCATATCCCAGGTAACTTCGTTTCCGGCAGCTAACCAGGTGCTGTTATGTACGGCTTTATCGCCCTTTATAAGCACATTTGATTTTTTGGCAGCCAAATTACGGTCGAACTCCGTAGCGGTAACCTCCAGGCTTTTATTACCGGCAAAGCGGCTGGCGGTTTCTTTTACCACGGCAAAAGCTTCGGGCAATATATTCAGTAATATATCTTCCAGCTCCTTGTTGCGGTCTTTTTCCAGCTTATCCAGCTGAGTATATAGCTCAACCTTCTCGCTTACTTCCATATCTGGCTCGTTTTCGGTGCGATCCTTAATGGCCTGTATCTCACTGTCAATCCCGGCGAGGCCCTGTTTAATGGTTTCCTTAAAATCTATGGTTTTGGCCCTTAGCTCATCATTGCTTATATCGCCGAGCTTTGCAAATTCAGCCAGTACTTTTGCTACTAAAGGCTGTATGCTTTTTACGTCCCGCTCTGATTTGCTTCCAAAAAGCTTACTAATAAAATCTAACATATTAATTTGATATATGAATTATCACAAACTCAACAATTACGCCACGGGTAATTGAAAAGTCATAATGGCAGGCAAAGGTAAGTAATTTGTTGTAAGTTGTGTGTTATAAGTTGTGTGTTGCAGGTGTAAATTAGATTAATTTTGGCATCCTGCAACTTACAACACACAACCTGCAACTCCTTTTCCTATCTTTGGCACCATGAATATCCTGCTCCTTGGTTCGGGCGGAAGGGAAAGCGCCTTCGCCTGGAAATTATCGCAAAGCGAAAAATGCGAACAGCTTTTTATAGCGCCCGGCAATGCCGGTACCGGCCAATATGGTACCAATGTAAACATTAAGGTTACTGATTTTGAAGGCATCAAAGCCTTTGCGCTAACTAACGCGATCAACATGGTATTGGTTGGGCCCGAAGAACCATTGGTTAAAGGTATTCACGATTTCTTTTTGGCCGATGAACAGTTGAAACATATACCCGTTATAGGCCCACAAGCCGAAGGCGCGCAGCTGGAAGGCAGCAAGGATTTCTCCAAGCAGTTTATGGCCCGCCATAACATCCCGGCAGCAGCATCGCGCACCTTTACCCGCGAAACTTTGCAGGAGGGTTTTGATTACCTGCCAACCATAGGCTTACCCATAGTTTTAAAAGCCGACGGCTTAGCCGCTGGCAAGGGTGTTCTGATATGCCTCACCGTACAGGAGGCCCAGCAGGAACTGATAGAAATGCTTGCCAATGCCAAGTTTGGCAATGCCAGCTCGAAAGTGGTGGTGGAGCAATTTTTGCAGGGCATTGAACTTTCGGTTTTTGTGCTGACGGACGGCAGCAACTATAAAATACTGCCATCAGCTAAAGACTATAAACGTATTGGCGAGGGCGATACCGGTTTAAATACCGGCGGTATGGGCTCAGTATCGCCTGTTCCATTTGCTGATGCTAAATTTTTGAAGAAGGTGGAAGACCGCATCATTATACCTACTATTGAAGGATTAAAGAGCGAAAATATCAGCTACAAAGGCTTTATTTTTATTGGCCTGATGAACTGCGGCGGCGAACCCTGGATGATAGAATACAACTGCCGCATGGGCGACCCGGAAACGGAAAGTGTACTGCCCCGCATTGAATCCGACCTGGTGGAACTGCTGCTGGGCGTTGCCGAAGGTAATCTGAACGAAAAAGAACTGATCATATCCAACAAAATAGCCGCTACCGTGATGATGGTTGCCGGCGGCTACCCCGGCGAATATTTAAAAGACAAGGTAATGACCGGCATGGACAACGTGCGCGACTCGCATGTATTCCATGCAGGCACTTATTTGGACGCTGAAGTAGTTAAAACATCAGGCGGCCGGGTGATCGCCATTACATCGTTACAGGATACCCTATTCGCGGCGCTGCAACAAGCCACCGCCGATGCCAGCCGTATTTATTACGATGGCATGTACTTTAGGAAAGATATTGGATTTGACTTGTTGTAGGACGTTTTTAAATCAATTAAAATAATCAAGATAATCTTTAAATACATATAATTTTCCTCTTTGAGCACCGGTTACTTCCTGAAGGATCCCTAAAGATTCCAAATCAGCAAGTAACTTATAACCTGTGGCCGAAGACATTCCGGTAACATTTGAAATTAAATGCGCCTGAATAACAGGCCTTTGATACAGGTATAGCATTATCTTTTGCGCATTACCAGCTCTACTACCCATTGTTTGTATTTTGGCATCAATCTGTTTTTGTAATTGTAAGATTCCATCAAACGTAGTTATCCCGCTTTTAGCTGTTTCTATTATACCAACAAGGAAAAATTTAAACCATTTGGTTAGGTCACCCTTAAGCCTTACATCCATCAAGTTGTCATAATATAACCTTCGATTACGCTCCAAAAAATCCGATAAATATAAGATTGGCTTTTTGAGGATCCCTTTAGAAACTAAATACAACGTTATCATCAATCGTCCAACCCTACCGTTACCATCTAAAAAGGGGTGAATGGTTTCAAATTGATAATGTATCAAAGCAATTTTTAACAGATCAGGATAGTAATTCAACTCATCATTTGCAAATTTTTCGATATCAGACATTAATTCCGGGATTAAGGTGTACACAGGTGGAATAAAAGCCGCATCATTAATACTTGCTCCGCCGATCCAATTCTGGCTCGACCGAAATTCTCCGGGCTGCTTATGCTCCCCGCGAACACCCTGTAATAAAACTTTATGAGTTTCTCTGATCAGCCTGGAAGAGAATGGGAGTGTGTCTAATAGTTCAATAGCTGTATTCATAGCCTCTATATAATTTTGAACTTCTTCCCAATCACTTCTTCTTCCTTCGGCTATTTCACTCCTCTCCAAAAAAGCTTCTTCAACGTTAGTTTGCGTTCCCTCAATTTTGCTTGATTGTGTCGCCTCCTTGGCAATATGCATGCTTATAAACAAATCGATATTTGGAATATATTCAGAATACATATCCAATCTTCCAAGTTGTCTATCAGCTTTGCTCAACAAGTTAATCAGCTCAATATCATTCAAATTCCATCCCCTATTAATGAAATTGGGTTGAAAACTTTTATAATAGTTTTGGTTAATAAATAATCCGGGCTCAAATAACTGCATATATAAAAATTTAAAATAAAGGTAAGCCTTATTTTAGTTTTTACCAATTTATTAAAATAAGAAAGCTCCTTATTTTAATTTTTAGTCAAAAACTAAAATAAGGAGCTTTCTTATTACGCCTGGATAAGTTTCAGATTTATTAGGTTATCTTTTCCCGTCTTTCCGTCTTCCCGACTTTGGGACAAAAGAATTATATCTTCCCGAACAACTCGGCTAACTTCTTTTCCAGGTCGTCGCCAAACAGGTCTTTGGCTATGATCTTCCCGTTCGGATCGAGCAATAGGTTTTGGGGGATGGCTTTTATACCATATAACACCGCAGCGTCGTTATCCCAGAATTTGAGATCGGAGATATGGTTCCAGGCCAGGCCGTCATTTTTAATAGCCTTTACCCAGGCATCTCTTTTTCCGGGCCTGTCCAGCGATACGCTTAGTATGGTAAAGTTTTTATCTTTATAATTATTGTAAGCCTTTACCACGTTAGGGTTTTCGGCACGACAGGGGCCGCACCACGATGCCCAAAAATCAACCAGCACATATTTACCACGGAATGATGACAGGCTCACCATTTTACCATTGGTATCAGCCTCTGCAAATTCAGGCGCTACCGCGCCAACCGCAACAGTTTTAAGCACATTTAAATACTTTTGGTAAGTTAAGCCTGCCTTGCTTTCGCGCAGAGCGGGTGCAAGCGCATCAAATTTAGGCTGCAATTGGCTAACATCCGGATACGGGCCGCCCATTCCTCTTAATGCCTGCAAACTCATGTACGAATCAGGATTAGCCAGTATATACAGCGAATCGAGCGCTTTTTCCTTTACACCTATCGAATCTTCCTTTTTATCAATATAATCGCCAAAATCCTTTGATCCGCGTTTCTCTTTGGGGGTAGCATAGTATTCAGCATCTAAAGCTGTATAAGCATCATTAACAGGTTTTAAAAACGCTTTATAAGCCTGGTTATCCACGTTTACCTTTGTACCGCTTACTTTGGCATCAGCCAATGAATCGGCACCCGAAACTTTCGTTGTGCCATTTACCAGGTAAATGGAAAGTATATCCTGTTTGGTTTTCCGGTCGATATTGGTAATTCCAACGCCTTTGTAATCAACCAATAGCGTAGCTGGCGTAATATCCTTAACCTCGCCTGTAAAGGCAAAAACACCCTTGACTACCGATGAGGAATCCGTTACGGCCTTACCTTCGGACCGATAGGTCAAATAAATTTTTGAAGGTGGGTTTATGGATGCAACCTTACCATTAATGGCATATTTCTCCTGGGCAAATAGCACAGCCGGCGAAGCTGCCAGCATAAATAAAAGCAGTTTTTTCATATAATATTAAAAATGAAGTCAGTTGGGGTATTGCTGTAAAAGTAATAAATAGAAATAAGAGTTAAGAATCAAGAGCCAGGATAAAATCAAGCATCTTGACTCTTACATCCTGGCCCTTGATTCTACTTTCCGAATATCTCTGTTAGTTTATTCTCCAGGTCGCTGCCGCGCAGGTCCTTGGCAATAATTTTTCCTTTAGGGTCGAGCAAAAAGTTATGCGGGATAGATTGTACACCGTACAAAAGCGCCACCTGGTTACTCCAGGAGTTAAGGTCTGATACCTGTGTCCAGGTTAAGCCGTCATTTTTTATTGCGGCCAGCCAATCGTCCTTGCCGTTTGCCTTATCCAGCGAAACGCCTATTATGGTAAAATTTTGCGCTTTGAATTTATTATAGGCTAATACCACATTCGGGTTTTCCTGGCGACAAGGGCCGCACCACGATGCCCAAAAGTCTATCAGCACATATTTACCCCTGAATGATGAAAGCGTAACCGGGTTGCCGTTAACATCGTTTTGGGTAAAATCAGGCGCGGTGGCACCAAGCGCTGTGGGCATTAAGGCATCAATTGATTTTTTGATCATTTTACCGGTTTCCGTATCCTTCAAACGCTGGTTGAGCCCGTCAAATAATGGAGATAGTATGCTTGGATCCGTTGTCGGCCCTATCGAGCTCAATACGAACAGGCTAAAATAATTATCGGGATTGGCCTTAATAAAGGCTTCGAAAATGGCAGTTTGCTGGGCGGCTAAGGCTTTATGCTTGGCATCATCCGCATTTTGATACTCGGGGGTGTTTTGTTGCGCGGCTGGCGTAGCGTTTTCCTCTGCTTTCAGCTGTTGAGCTCCATTGGCAACCGGGCTTAGCTGCACCATCAGGTTTTTATACGCATCATTAACCGGCGAACCGGATATCTGCGCCTTTGATATGGAATCGGTAACCGAGGTTATGGTCGTGGTTCCCTTTTCAACAAAAAAGGTTAAAACATCAGTAGCGGTATTATCCAGCCTGGATGAACCTACTGCTTTATGATCAATAATCATAAAAGCCTGTGAGGGATCCATGCACTGGCCTCTGAAAGAGAAGCTGCCCTGTACTATCTCTGATGAATCGATCACCTTATTGGCGCCAAGCTGGTAGAACAAGTAGGCCCTTATCGGCGAATTTAAGTTACCTACCTTGCCTTGAATATCAAAAGTTCCGGGGGTTTCTGCGGGCGTTTGTGCAAACGCCATTGCCGGCAATAAAGCCAGCATATAAACGAATAATTTTTTCATGAAAACAATAATGCTGATTTAGTAACGAATAAAAGCGGTTTGAATTGTATTTTCAGATCAGTTTTTGATAAGTACGCCACCAAAGATCGGGCATTTCGCCGGAAACCGCTGTTTTATAATCATCATACCGACAGGGCACCAGGTGAAAACGCTCGTTCATGGAGCCGCCGTTGGGGTAAGGCACCTGCATCCACCAGCGATCTGATTTTTTACTTTTTACAAATATCAGTTCATGTTCATCGTGCTTTAAACTGGTTTTATAAATAAGGTATTGCGATTTTGGGTTAAGCGGAAAATCTTTTTTGCGGTTATAATAGCCATCAATAAAGCACCAAACCATTTGCGCCATCAGCATAGCGGTTTGCCCGTTGCTATCATAAGCGGGGTTAAACTCGTAAAAACCTATCGAGCTCAATTTATCATTAAAACCCGCGTAGCGGCAAAGCTGGCAGGCTTCTTCGGCATAAAAACCATTGGAGGTTGCATTGGCATTGGCCACTGCGTCCGAAGAGCGGATGGCCCCCATATCAAAGCTGATCATACTCGCGTTGCGGATGATGGGCTCGGCAACTGATACCTGCCCGCTTAGCTCGCCCAGCCTGTGTACATCAAAATAGAGTTTTTCCATTACCCGCAAACCCGCCTGGCTGGTAAAATAGGTTTGATAACCCAAATTACTAAAGTTAAACAGGTAGTTTGGCTCATGCAAAAATATTTTGCTCAGGTAGGCCTCCGAGGTGGTTTCAATGCTATCGGGAAAGCTGTCATCTTCCAAATCAAAGTGCGAGTCGATCACCACCAGGTCAACCCTTTGCTCCAGCGTTTCGTAACCCAGGTATTGCGCGTAGGTAAGGTCCTGCCCGCCGCCCAGTATTACCGGGATAATATCTTTTTTTATCAGTTCGGTTATCACGGTTTTAAGCGCGAAATAAGTATCGGTAACCGTAGCTCCAGCGCGAATATTGCCCAGATCGACAATGCGGGTATTGTAATTGCCCTCGTTTAGCTGGTATAGCTTTTCGCGTATATAATCAGGCGCCAGGCCGCAGCCGGGGTTGCCTATCGCGTTCCGATCCTCCTGCACACCTATAATTGCTATATCCACATTTTGCTCCATATCCGGAAAATCAGCCGAATAATGCGCTATCCTATCACCCAAATGGCTGGTATAGTATCCCTTTTTAGGGATGATCTTTTTCAGATCGATGGGTGTAAAGAAATCAGCTAAGGACATATTTTTGATTTGATGATATACTGATTTGAAGATTTGAAGATGATAATGAATGGCTAAGATACCTTTGGCACATCAATTTATTTCATTTCAACCCATCAAACTCCCAATTATAAAATGGAACATTCAGCAAACAAACATATTCAAAATATTACTTGAAACGCTTTCCAATATTTGAAAAATTAAAAATTAATACGATCCTGTTTCATTTTCAAATCATCAAATCTCCAAATCATCAAATTATTAGCACATTTGCACATCTGCAATTTGCACATCAAAAAAAAAATGATACTGGTAACAGGCGCAACAGGTTTTTTAGGTTCGGAGGTAGCCCGGCAGCTGGTACAGGATGGCAGTAGCATACGCTGTACCAGGCGTAGCACTTCTGTAATTCCGGAATTACT
>Ga0302230_10002259_pt1 | contig 11571 bp, 10 predicted proteins | sample II_Palsa_N2_1_FD_193523 | JGI IMG/M metagenome (GOLD analysis project Ga0302230, IMG submission 193523) | Peat permafrost microbial communities from Stordalen Mire near Abisko, Sweden - II_Palsa_N2_1 | ecosystem: Environmental > Terrestrial > Soil > Palsa > Peat permafrost | place: Sweden... | reverse complement strand
CGCGCATCAAGTTGGGCTTGCAGGATACGTTATACCTGGGAAACCTGAGTGCTCTCCGAGACTGGGGTCATGCCCGCGACTATGTGGAGATGCAGTGGCGGATGCTTCAGCAGGAGCAGGCAGAGGATTTTGTCATCGCAACCGGGGTGCAGCATAGCGTGCGGGAGTTTGTCACGCTGGCGGCTGAGATGCTTCATATCAGGCTCACCTGGGTTGGCGAGGGAATAGACGAGAAGGCGGTGGATGAGAACGGATCCACGGTGGTATCGGTGGATCCGAGATATTTTCGTCCGTCGGAGGTGGAGACCTTACTGGGCGATCCCAGCTATGCCCATGAACGATTGGGATGGAAGCCGAAGGCTAGCTTCGAAGAACTCGTGAAAGAGATGGTGGACGCCGATCTGTTGGCGGCTGAGAGGGACCAACTTGTGAAGAAGCACGGATACAGCGCCTATGAATACCACGAATAGTTCCATTCTTGCCGGCTCGAAAGTGTATGTGGCGGGGCACCGGGGGCTGGCGGGCTCGGCCATCATGAGGCGGCTTGAGGGTGAAGGTTGCGGTGATATCGTTACGCGGAGTCATGCAGAGTTGGATCTGACCGATGCAGCAGAGGTAGTTCGTTTCTTTGCAGAAGAGCGACCGGAGTATGTGTTTCTCGCCGCGGCGAGGGTGGGTGGCATCCTGGCTAACAACACACGTCCAGCAGAATTCATTCAGGATAACCTCAAAATCCAGACGAACGTTATCCAGGCGGCGCATGATTTCGAGGTGAAGCGCCTGATGTTTCTCGGGTCAAGCTGCATCTATCCGCGTGACTGTCCCCAGCCGATCCGGGAGGAGTACATGCTCTCCGGGCCGCTGGAGTCGACTAACCGCTCCTATGCTGTGGCCAAGATCGCCGGCATCGAGACCTGCTGGGCCTTCAATCGCCAATACGGAACGCAATTCATCTCAGTGATGCCAACCAACCTCTATGGACCGAATGACAACTATGACCTGGCAGATTCCCATGTGCTGGCCGCGCTGATGCGCAAGATGCACGAGGCGAAGGTGGCGGGTGCGTCCGAAGTTTCCGTTTGGGGGACGGGCACGGTGCGCAGGGAGTTTCTGCATAGTGACGATATGGCGGACGCGTGCGTCTTCGTGATGAACCTGCCGGATGCAGTGTATGGACCTATGGTGCAATCGGGGTTGCAGGCCCCTTTGCTCAACATTGGCTGCGGCGAAGACTTGACGGTGCAGGAACTTGCGCAGCTTATTGGCGAGGTGGTGGGCTTCAAGGGCCGGCTGGTCTTCGATCCGTCCAAGCCGGATGGGACTCCGCGAAAATTGCTTGATGTGTCGCGGATGAAGGAGCTTGGCTGGGAGGCCAGCACCTCTCTACGGAAGGGGCTTACTACTGTTTACCAGCAGTATTCGACCATTCCTAAGGTGGCGGGGCCGCTTTCAGGCCATGGCAAACAGGTCGCTGAGTGATTCAGTCGGCGATAAGCGGAGTTTTGCAGTCACTGCGGCTCCGTGATCAGAACAGTCTGAGCGACCCCGAGCTAGAGCCCGACACTAATCGTCGCGCTTTGCTGACCGACAGCACTTCGACGTTGACGCGCGTGGGCCAGGTCCCCCTAAAAGCGGGCTATCGATTCGGCCTATGGCTAATATGCCGCAGCGTGGCTGGATTCGTCATATCCCGGGTAAGTACCATTCCTCAGGAACGCACAATGAACGGCTACGGGATGGAGATCGAATGAATCTTCAGGCCCGAGCACTCGCTCTATCCTCGATAATCCAACGCTTGCGCGTTCTGTTCCGATTGAGGGCATTCGATACTTCGACGGTAGAGGGTCGCTCCAAGGAGCGCTATCGCCGCATCCTGCTAACTACTGCATCCAGCGTGGCTACCAGGGTAATAACAGCGCTAGTTGGTCTGGTCACGATTCCTCTTGCACTGTCTTATCTCGGAGAGGAGAAGTACGGCCTTTGGGCTATCGTCACTTCGCTTGTTGCATGGACAAGCCTCTGCGACTTCGGCATCATCAACAGTCTCGTTAATGCATTATCTGAAGCCAACGGCAAGGACAACCGGGAAGATGCGAAGAGTTATGTGTCTACAGCCTTTTTTGCCCTTGTTGGTATTGCCACTGTATTGATGATTCTGCTGGCCGTCTGCGCTGGCTGGGTTCCCTGGTCACGACTCTTAGCAGTAAGGGTTCCGATTGCGCAGAGAACGGTGATGTGGACGGTAGTCGCCGCATTGGTTTGCGTCCTGGCAGCTCTGCCTCTTTCCATCGTGCGCCAGATCTACGCCGGATACCAGAAGAGCTACTTGGGGAATCTCTTCTTGTCCTTCGGCGCCCTGACAACTCTGGCGGCTCTGTATGTGGTGATTTGGACGAAGGGCGGTCTTCCTTCCCTGGTGTTTGCTTTCGCTGGCCCCGCAGTTCTCATCGGGGGCATAAACCTGCTTTATCTGACACGCAGGGAAATGCCTTGGATCACACCGCAGCTCAGCTCTGTGTCACGTAAGGCCCTGCGCCGCTTGTCCAAGACATCTACTCCCCTGTTTCTTCTTCAAATTGGCGGGCTGCTGGTCAACGAGACCCAGATGATCATTCTCGCTCACGTGACCAGCCTCAAGCTCGTGTCGGAATATTCAATTATTTGGCGTCTTGGGCTAACGCTTTCCAGCGTTGTTGGGTTAGGCACAGCCGCATTTGTTCCTGTATTTCGAGAGGCGCATGAGCGCGGAGATAGCGGCTGGATGAGGGCCGGGTTCCGACGAATGCTGATATTGCGCATGTCAATTTCAGTAGTCGTCGCGCTTACACTGGCCTTCGGTGGAAATTTCATCTTGCGAGTTTGGCTTCACCGGGGGGATTTCAATTTCCCAGCTTCTCTCTGGATAGCCGAAGGCGTGGCTCTAGCAAGCGGGGTATGGGTTACAGCATTTACAGACTTTCTTACGATCATGGATCGAATATGGATTCAAGTCACCCTAATCATGATCAACGGGGTCGCAACGATCGGGTTGACCTTAGTTCTAGCTCCCAGACTTGGTCTACTAGGTGCTGTAATCTCCATTAGTTTTGTAACCGTATGCTTTTGGACTTGGTTGGTTCCTCTGTTGGTCCAGCGCTTTTTTGCTGCGCATCCTGAGAAGCTTGGGCAAGTGGGTCAGCTTGAAAAATTCGCTGGAGAAGAAGATATAAACTGAACGAACAGTGCTGTGCCTTTGCCTTTCGCCGGTTTTTATGGCGTATATCGCTCGGACACCCAATCCCTGACAGGCTATGTAATGAAGAGGGTTTACAGTCAAATCGAGAGTGCGCCCGAAATTCCCAGCCGGACAAAGGTGCGAATTGTCCGTGGTATAGGGGCAGTTCTGACCCCTTTCTATCTACTTGCAGCTTCCCTGCTCGGTGCGCCCGGAATCCGCATGCATATCAGGTGTGCTGCGCTTGCATTTAGGTTAATGATTAACCGCCGCATCCCTCTATCTGAGGCCCTGACGCTCGCGTGCTATCCATTCGATTCCGTTCGATATTTTGAGTTCGATACCTTATGGAAATGGCTACACAAGTGCAAGCGTGGGGATCGTCATCTCGATATCTCATCCCCACGGCTGTTCTTCCTGCTTCTGTCGGTTGCTCACCCGGAATTGGATGTATGGCTTGTCAACCCTGACCAACGAGATATGACCACGACTCAAGCCAGCATTCACGCATTAGATCTGGACAAGAGATGCAGAACCTTTAATTGCCTGATCGCCGACGCGAACTTGACTCCCGCGAACTTCTACACCATTACGTCCATTTCCGTCATCGAACACATACCCGAGCCCGATGACCTGATTGCGCTGAAACATATCTGGGAGCTTCTTACTCCGGGTGGCAGACTGTTCCTTTCTGTTCCATGTGCTGCCGAAGCTTTTGAAGAATATTTGAACCTCAATGAATATGGCATTCTGGAGACGGCCGAGGACGGGTACGTTTATGGCCAGCGGTTTTATGATGAGGAACTGCTGCAGTCGCGCATTTTCCGGATATTGGGCCAGCCTGAGCGCACCAGAATTTACGGTGAAAAGAATCCAGGGGCATTCGTAGCAAGCCGAACTCAGAAGGCGCGGGATGTTCTGTACCCGTTTTGGCGCGAATCGTACATGATGGGACGAGCATATCGCTATTTTGAGCGTGTCCGGGAAATGCCGGGACTCGGAGTTATTTGTATGGAATTCGTAAAGACACAGGAGCCTTGAGCCGTCATGCCTAAGCTAGCAATTATCGATCAGACCGTCAGTGCAGGAGGCGTCGAGCGCTTTCTGCATGGGCTCATCGGTGGTGCAATAGACGAGGGGATTACTGACGACTGGGAGATAGTCCTAGTCCGGTCTAGGTTCAACTCGGCGCATATACACATACCTTGGCCGCAGGGTCTTTCTGCTCCAAAGTTGGACATCCAATATCTTGGAGGCGATAGTCGGTTGGCACGCGTATTGGACAGGCTCACCCGAGCGCAGCGTGTCTGGGGAATCCCGGGCACAGGGCTGCTGCAGAGAGGGTTCGCAAGTGCCTTCCGTCGGATTGGACCCCACCGCTGGAAAGCGTATTGTGGCGAAACACGCTGCTGGATTGAAAATTACGTGCAGAAGAATCGCTTTGACATTGTCTATTTTAGTTACCCTTATTTTCTCGACCCTCCGCGGCTTCAGATACCAATGGTCGCCACTCCCCACGATTTCACCTTCAAGCATGGCCTGAGTATGAGTATGAATGTTCAGCGTCAACTCGATACTCAAATGCCAAAGTGGCTCGAGGCGTGTTCGCAGGTAGCGGTGTCAAGTCAATTCATCGCCGATGAGTTGAAGCATTTCTACCCCGAGTGGGCACACAAAGCGCATATTATTCGCTTGGGCATTCCCTCTGCTAAACAAGATCCAAAGCCTGAGGAGATAGATGAGTTTCGGAAACGTATGGGTCTGCCAGAACGATTCGTGCTGGTTGTGGGATGGATTGTCGAGCATAAGAACCAGCAAGTGGTTTTCGAGTCGATAGCAAAGCTTCGTGATCGAGGGATTCGTATCCCTGTGGTGTGCGTTGGTCCGAATAGCAATGTTCTTAACGAGAGCTCCGAAAGAATGAACGGCGGATATCGCTCTTCAAGTTACGTCACACAGATATTGAAGTTTTGTGCAAGCTCGGGCCTCAGGAACGGATCTGATTATTTCAGCCTCGGCTTTGTCAATGATTTCGAAGTGGATTGTTTGTATCGCAGCGCTATGATGTTAATAGTACCTACGATCACCGAGGCCGGTAGCTTTCCAGCCCGTGAAGCTATGCGAGCCGGCTGTCCGGTCGCCTATTCGCGCATCCCTGTGTTTGACGAAGAGATGCGATTGATAGATGGCAACGCATGGACCTTCCCAACCCATGACAGTAACGAGCTTGCAAATCTAATTGCGCGGGTAGCAGAAAACGGGGAGGAGGCGCGGCGACGTGCGACCACCGCAAAAGAAATCATTGTCCGTGTGTATTCATGGAAAAGGACAGCGCGTGAATACTTTTATCTTTTTGAGCAAGCAGCTGGATTGGGAAGCGCGGCGAAGGAAGCTTCAGCCAAGCCATAGTCGATCATACCCTTTATCTCTAGAGCCAGGTCACTTCAACAACGTACAAGTAACATCGTCATCCGGGCTCGCGCAGAAAGCATCGGTGAGACAGTAATATACGGACAATCAACTAGGCTGTGGGGCAATCGAAGTAACAGGAGAACAGGTGCAATGTATAAGTATCCCGTGTATCAGCCGTCACTTACCGGCAACGAAAAAAAGTATGTGAACGAATGCCTGGACTCCACTTGGATATCCTCGAAGGGGAAGTTTATTCCAGCATTCGAGGACGGATTCAAAGCTTACATCGGCGTGCGCCACGCTGCGACCGTTGCCAATGGCACCGTCGCGCTCCATCTTGCGCTGCTGGCGCTGGGTATTGGGCCAGAGACCGAGGTGATCGTGCCAACGCTAACCTACGTCGCATCAGTTAATGCGATCGCTTATACGGGCGCCACGCCTGTATTCTGCGACTCTCTCAAGAGCACGTGGCAGATGGATCCAGAAGACGTTCGGCGGAAGATAACTCCTCGCACCCGGGCGATTCTCGCCGTCCACCTATATGGCCAGCCATGCGAGATGGACGATTTGAAACAAATTGCCCGCGAGCACAACCTGTTTCTGGTGGAGGATTGCGCAGAAGCTCTTGGGTCCTACTACAAAGGGCGCCATGTCGGCACCTTCGGTGACATCGGCACTTTCAGTTTCTTCGGAAATAAGACCATCACAACCGGCGAGGGCGGTATGGTTGTCACTGACGACGACACACTTCACGACCGCATGGTTCATTTCAAAGGTCAGGGATTGGCCAAATATCGGGAGTATTGGCACGATGTGATTGGTTATAACTATCGAATGACGAACATCTGCGCCGCGATAGGACTCGCTCAGTTGGAGCAGGCCGACAGTTTTATAGCCAAGAAGCGACAGATCGCCACTTGGTACAGGCGCGAACTGAGAGACTTGCCGGTCACTTTTCAGGAAGAAGCCGGCGATGTTCGGCACTCATATTGGATGGTGTCGATCCTTGCCCCGGACGCGGCGGATCGGGATCCCTTGCGAAGCGCATTACAGAAGAATGGAATTGAGACACGCCCATTATTTTATCCCGTGCATAGTATGCCAATGTATTCCTCAGCCTTTCAGCGCCACCCGGTTGCGGAAAACCTCGGCTGGCGAGGTATTAATTTGCCCAGCTATCCTGGCCTGGACGAGCAGGCCGTACAAGAAATATGCGCCGCGATCGGAAATTACTTTACTCCGGCAGCCGTCAATTCAGTTGAAGAGAAGTGAGCAAACCAGTGACGAATTCACCGTGGACAAGGACTACTCCACGCATTGCTATATTGGCTGACTCCCTGGCACGGTGGACTGGAGGAATCGATTTTCTACGATTCTGTGTCAGCGCGCTTAACTCCGTTTCTTCTGAAGCCAGCTGGAGCGTCCTTGTTCCGTCGAAGAGCATCTCGAAATCCATGATGACACTGGCCAAGAATGGAATTAAAACACTGGCAGGCATGAAAACCAGTTCTTTGTCCGAGATTCCCAGGGGCGGGTTGCTTGAGGCGCTGTCAAGTTCTGGGGCGCGCATCGAGATTGTGGACTATCGCGATACGGTCTCGGGATTGACATCCGCTCTGCGGCAATGCAGCGCCGAAGTCCTGTTCCCTTGTGCCACCTCGCTCGGGCCTTCGTTCCCAGTTCCATGGATTGGCTATATTCCAGACCTGCAGCATAAGCGATTGCCGAACTGGTTTAGCGAGAGAGAGCGCAAGGCGCGGGACAAGTTGTTTTCCAGAATTCTTGCCGAGGCTCCAGCCGTAATCGTCAATGCGGCCGCCGTTGTTCAGGACATTGAGGAGTTCTATCCCAACCACAAGTCGCGTCTATTTGCGCTGCCGTTCTGTCCACCGGCGAATCTGGAGTTGTCATCAAAGGCTTCAGATCCGGCAGTGCGCACCGCCTATGGTCTGCCGACACGTTACTTTATGGTTTCCAATCAATTCTGGATACATAAGTCGCATGAAACTGCGTTCATGGCGCTTCGGCAGGTACGGGACGCAGGTCATGATGTCCACATCGTATGTACGGGAAACACCGTCGACTACAGATGGCCGGAACATTTCAGCAATCTTAAGAATATTATCGAGAAAAATCACCTGAGGGATTACATCCATATTTTGGGTCTGATCCCCAAGGACGATCAATTGGCGATCATGCGTGGCTCGTTGGGAGTAGTTCAACCTACCCTCTTTGAAGGCGGTCCAGGCGGCGGGGCAGTCTACGATGCGGTATCTACGGGAACGCCAAGCATCGTTTCGGATATTCCAGTGAATCGCGAGATAGACCTAGGAGTTATACGATTCTTCGCCGCTGGCTCCGCGGATGATTTAGCAGCAAAGATGATGGAAATGCTACGGGACCCACCACGGATGCCCAGCAAAGAAGAAACCTACAAGCAGTTGACCATGCGCCAGCGTGAACTCGGAAGCCTTTTGTTCGATATATCAGCTATGGTCACGAAATTTCACACCTCTGGGAGGGGCGCTGGGATTTAGAAAAATCCATCCTCTCTATCTGTTTGACTGTATCCGCGCCGGCGTACCAAACACGATTGAGCCCGGAGGGACATTCGAGACGACCGCGGAACCTGCGCCGACGATTGAATCATCTCCGATCGAAATACCCGGTCGCACGGCGCTTCCAACGCCCACAAGAGCACGTTGACCGACCCTCACTCTTCCTGCCAGAACCGCTCCTGGAGCAATGTGAGCGGCTTGTCCAATCTGGTTGTCATGCTCCACGATTGCGCCGGTATTAATGAGGGCGAACTCTCCAATATTAGCCAGAGTCCCCACAACGGCCCTGGCCATCACGACAGTTCCATCCGCTATCGTTGCACTTGGCGCAAGGATAGCGGATGGATGAGCGACGACGGGAAGCGCGAATCCCATTGCAAGCAAACTTTGGCCTATTTTCTGGCGCCTGAGATTTGTTCCGACTGCCACCACTGCCGCGGCTACACCCTGCCTCAGAAGTCCAGGCAACAATTCATCCCCGCCTAGAACGGGGACACCTAAGACTTCCACGCACGTAGGATGGGGATCTAGGAGACCCGCCACGTCAAAGCCACCCATAGCCCATAACACCTCCAGGACTACTTTGGCGTGATCTCCCGCGCCAACTACTACGATTCGTTGCGTCTCGACGCCCAAATGAGCCCTCTCGCCTAGCTCCGCAGAAGCAGAGCGAATCTCTTACATATAGCAGATTGCAATCAAGAGCGCCGCGACGCATAGCCATGGGAGAGCGGGCACGTCTCTTTGTATTGGAAGCAGTCGCCGGAGCGAAAGTTTTTCTGAAAATGATCCCGCGGCTTTGGCGGATTCCACGGGGGCGGCATACGATGAGTCTGGATGCAACACGATGGCGCTGTGCAGGATAAGGGTCAGGACCTGCTTCGCGGAACGACAGCACGAGGGCACAGAGCCCCACTGAGATATCATAGGTAGACTGTCAGAGGATCGAATCCCTTCCAGGTGACAGGTAAGCGCTGCTCTAGCAAACGGAGCATTCATTAGGAGTTGCAATGCAAACCGACCATGAAACCAAATCTGGCGGAATGCGGATGAAGGGAGTTCTGCGGGAGAACAGCTTGCATCGTCCATTGGTCACCGTGGTGACGGCGGTCTTCAATGGACAACCGTATCTGGAGGGATGCCTGGAGAGCGTACTGAGGCAGGATTATCCGAACATCGAGCACATTGTGATGGACGGTGGATCGAGCGACGGAACGCTCGACGTGCTGCGCCATTACGACGACCGGATCGCGTTTTGGAAAAGCGGACCGGACAAAGGCGTCTATGACGCATGGAACAAAGCATTAGCGGAGGCAAGCGGGGAGTGGATATCCTTCTTGGGGGCAGATGACGAACTGCTCCCCGGGGCAGTGAGTGCTTACGTGGCACTGGCCGCAATGCACCCCGAGGCGGAGTACTTGAGTTCGAGGGTGAGGGGGGTGCATGACTCCGGCTATGAGCGCATCACTGGCGGCCCTTGGGCCTGGCCTGAATTTTCACGATGGATGTGCGTTGCTCATGTGGGCAGCATGCATCGGCGCACTCTCTACAACCGCCTCGGCACGTATGACACCTCCTACCGCAGCGCCGCTGACTATGAGTTTCTGCTACGGGCCGGCTTACAACTAAATACCGCATTTATGCCGATTACGACCGTGGTCATGCGCGCAGGAGGCGTGAGCGACGATACCGCAGCCCTTGTCGAGGCGACTCGTGCAAAGATAACCACTGGGGGGCGGAACAAGGCGCTAGCCGATTTGGAACTTCGCATCGCCAAGGCAAAGTTCATGATCCGCCCGCTGCGCCGAGTTGTGGGAAAGATTACGGCGTTCAGGTTTGGCCGCAGCGTTGGCGGCACGCGTTGAACAGTCCGTCGCAAGACACCGCTCCTCGTTCCGCCATTTACGTTAGAGCGTTTAACCCATCGCTTCGCACCTATGTCTACTACTCGACGCTATTAGGCGTGTTCAGCGCTGTCTTGATGATTCGAGTGCCTTTTGCAATTCGTTTGTTCGACGTGATTATTTTGACGAACGTTCTTTTGATGCTCCTGCTGATTAAAATGGATCGCATCGCCCCATGGGTGCTCTGGCTCATGTTGTACCTGGCTCTGAGCGGCGGCATCGGAATCGTAAATGGAACTGACTCGATTTCGTTGGTCGCCAAAGAATTTCTAGGAATATCTGTCAGCCTTTTTTATTTTTACGGTTTTTTTAAACTAATCCACAACGACTTTGCGAGGGCATTCTTGACCTATGCAAAGTTTGCTTATTGGTTTGCTATCATTGCGTTCCCGCTATGGGCCGTCTCCTGCATTCAAATACACGGATACCAACGTTTGCAAGGCATCACGAGCGAGCCTACAGCATTTTGCCAACTTGTTCTACCCGCCTTCTATTGGTACGCGAGTCAGTACTTCGCGTCGCGCAAACATGGACTCGAAGTTGCGGTTTTCACGCTGGCAATTGTACTGTCTGGGTCTTCAAATGGTTACCTTTGCGTCGCATTCGGAGCCATCCTCCTACTGTCCGGGCGCAAGAAGCATCTACTAGCTGTCCCCATCGTACTGGGAGGGCTTCTTGGCTTGGTATACGCTGTATCTCCCGACTTTCAAATCAGAATCAATGACACTCTGCTGGCTGCGACCACGGAGGACGTGAGCGGATCCAATCTCAGCACCTACGCTCTCATCTCGAACATGATTGTCACGCAGCAGGTACTCAAGGAAAGCCCGATTATTGGGAATGGACTGGGCTCCCATCCCCTATCCCATGAGAAATTCATGGGCGACGTTCCGGGCATCCAGTCATTCATTGATACGGGCACTTCCAATCTCAACGCAGCCGATGCAGCATCCTTAACCTTGCGCGTCCTGTCGGAACTCGGTCTGTTGGGATACATAGGAGTTGTCACCTTTCTCATTTATTTCCATGTCAGTGGTAGCGGGCCGCGGGCGGCCATTAGCAATGCCATCCTAGTATACTTTTTCCTAAAACTCCTTCGGGGTGGGCAATACTTTGACCCCGAGCAGTTTTTTTTCATCTTTATCTACATATTCAACCATCGACACTTCAAGCGTGAAGCACGGGCAGTTGATCGCCTCAACTCATCACGGCCTTCAACGGCAGGCATGAAGCTTTTGGAAGACTAACCAAACCAAGTGACTAAGCGATGAGCAAAAAGCTAAAGATAGGTTTCGTTTCTCGGGATGATGCAGCAGTTATTCCATCATGGTCAGAAATCCCTATGACATTTGGAAGCCCTGAGGAGGCAGCACGTATCCAGGTAGTGATGGAAGACGATGTTTGGCTCGGCGAGTTTGTCTCGGTGCTGGCGGGTGTGCGGATCGGCAAAGGGTCAATCATCGGCACGATGTCGACTGTATCT
>Ga0302230_10002233_pt1 | contig 11637 bp, 10 predicted proteins | sample II_Palsa_N2_1_FD_193523 | JGI IMG/M metagenome (GOLD analysis project Ga0302230, IMG submission 193523) | Peat permafrost microbial communities from Stordalen Mire near Abisko, Sweden - II_Palsa_N2_1 | ecosystem: Environmental > Terrestrial > Soil > Palsa > Peat permafrost | place: Sweden... | reverse complement strand
GAAGTTACACCAGCAATTTGTAAATCGATGAAATGAACAACCGGTGTATAAACTACGGCTTTCAAATCAGCTGCGGACACTGCAAAGTGGGTTTGGGTTGGCCCACCGTAAAGTACTGCCGGTACCAGGCTCTGGTAGCGTAGTTCTTTAGCGTCTCGTTTCCCTACGTTCTCTCTTGGAGAACCGCTAATAGCAATTGATTTCATTATTTGTTTTATTTATTATAGTTAATAGTTGATGGTTCATAGTTCATAGTAAAAACTATGACCATCTATTTATTTTCTTTATGCTGGTTAATTTTTGTTTCGGCTAATAGCTATGAACTATGAACCATCAACTAAATTAATCCACTACAAACAGCTGGCTTATTGAGCCGTGTTCGTTTACATTTTCAATAGCGCTGGCAAATAGTTTGGCGGTTGATAACACTCTTATCTTATCGCTTTTGTATTTTAATGGTATGGTATCAGTAACTATCAATTCTGATAAAACAGAATTTTCTATAGTTTCATACGCTTTGCCTGATAATACCGGGTGTGTACAAACAGCTCTTACGCTGCGTGCGCCACGTTCCATAATTAAGCCGGCTGCTTTAGCCAAAGTACCTGCTGTATCGCATATATCATCGATCAACACAATATCCTGATCGGTAACATCGCCAATTAAAGTCATCGACTCAATTTCATTGGCACGTTTACGGCGTTTATCACATATTACCACCTCTGCATTAAAAAACTTTGCAAAGCTGCGTGCCCTGTATGAACCACCCATATCAGGCGAGGCAATAGTTAAATTACCTAAACCCAGGCTTTTTATATAAGGTACAAATATGATCGAAGCATCAAGGTGATCAACCGGGATATCAAAAAAACCTTGTATCTGTGCCGCATGTAAATCCATGGTCATGATACGGTTTATACCGGCTGCAACTAATAAATTAGCTACCAGCTTTGATCCGATCGCTACACGTGGCTTATCTTTCCTGTCCTGGCGGGCTAATCCAAAATACGGAATAACTGCGGTTACATAATGTGCCGATGCCCTGCGTGCAGCATCAATCATCATTAATAACTCCATCAGGTTATCAGTAGGCGGGTTGGTTGATTGTATTAAAAACACATCGCAACCACGTACCGATTCATTAAAGTGTGGCTGAAACTCGCCATCGCTAAACTTTGAAAGAACAACTTCGCCTAAGTCGCGCCCGTAAGCATCGGCAATATTTTGCGCCAGTACCGTAGTACCAGAACCTGCAAATAACTTAATGGGGTTAAATTGTAAAGGCATATCTTATTTCGAATTTCGGATGTTCGATTTCGAATTTACTTTATTGATCGGATATATTTCAATCCAATCGTAAACAATTTCGGATTTCTATTTTCTATCAGATATAAATCCGAAATTGAAAATTCGAAATCCGAAATCTTTAATGTTGCCCGACCAGGATTCGAACCTAGACAAACGGTACCAAAAACCGTCGTACTACCTTTATACTATCAGGCAATCTCCTTTGGTTTGTTATCCATCCCGAAAAGGAATGCAAATATAAGGCGATTTTTTTAAACTTTAAAACAAACTTTAAAAAAGTTTCATGAGCTTATTTATGTTGTTAAGGCTCAGTGGTTATTACTAAGAAGCTGCCTAAAAATGATGGAGAAAATCTACTATCTGAAAAAAATCATTGCCGTTGGCTTCAGTCAACGGAATATTAGTGATGAATTTACCGGGTTTAGCCTAAAACATCGCCACAGTCCAGTCGTAGATTTTTGGCTCAAGCAAAAAAAACTATTCCGTTATTTAGTTCTGTTGGCTGAAGCCAACGGCCATGATGAAAGTTTATACATTTTTAGACAGCTTCTAAACACTATCATGAATATGGGGCAATCATAGTATAAGGATAGCTAATTGACCTATTTTATTTCACTGTGTGCTTGCAGGCGATGACGACGTATTAATCCTCTATAACCACACCCATTGAACAGAATTTATCGATGCGTTCAGTTATTACTTCATCAATATTTTTTTCTTTCAATACTTTCAGATCTTTTAAGAGCTGTTTTTTTAATGTTGATGCCATTGCAACCGGGTCTTGATGAGCGCCACCAAGCGGTTCTTTTATAATGCCGTCTATCAGCTTGTTCTTCAGCATTTCGGTTGAAGTTAATTTTAAAACTTCTGCCGCTCTTTCTTTATTTTCCCAGGTTTTCCATAGGATGGTTGAGCAGTTTTCAGGAGAGATAACCGAATACCATGAATTTTCAAGCATCAACACCTTATCGCCGATACCAATACCCAATGCACCGCCTGATGCACCTTCACCAATGATCACACAAATAATAGGCACTCTTAATACCGACATTTCCATCAGGTTTCTTGCAATAGCTTCACCCTGCCCGCGTTCCTCAGCTTCTAAACCGGGGAATGCTCCGGGAGTATCAATAAGTGTGATAACCGGCTTGTTGAATTTCTCGGCCAGTTTCATCAGTCTTAATGCCTTGCGGTAACCTTCGGGATTGGCCATACCAAAGTTGCGGTACTGGCGCTCTTTGGTATTTCTACCTTTTTGCTGACCGATGATCATAACAGATTGACCATTTATTGAGCCAAAACCACCTACGATGGCTTTATCATCACCAACAGTTCTATCGCCATGTAATTCGATAAAATCGTCACACATCAGCTCAATATACTGTAAAGTATACGGCCTTTCGGGGTGGCGTGAGATCTGTACTTTTTGCCAGCCGGTAAGGTTGGCATATATTTCGCGCTGGGTGGTAGCTAATTTTTCTTCCAGTTCTGCAATTGAAGCAGACATATCCAGCTTATTTTTATCTTCAAGCTGTTTAACTTTCTCTATCTGCACTTGCAGTTCAGCTAAAGGCTTTTCAAAATCAAACGTAATCTTCATACTTTGTAATGGGGCCGCTAAATTAACTAAATGAAATGGATTATTGGTTATTTATGATTTTCCAAAGTTTCGAGCTGTTTAACCTGTGCCGGGCTGAGCAATGCTGCCGTTTCATAACAGGCCTGTAAAATAGCGTTCCGCAACTCGCCCTGGTATAAGCCATAACGATTGCTGTAAAAAATAATTGTACCGTCGTCGAGTTTATGAGTTCTGAATAAGCTATCTAAAGTACGCTCATTGGTAATAATTACCCCGCCCATTTGTATTTTTTTACGATGCAGGTTATTGCTTAAAGTAGTGATCTTGCTTACTTGTATAGGGCTAAGGTCAAGTTCTCTTTTGTGTTTTATTACCTTATCTGGCAGTGGGTAATGGTTTAAGGTGCCGGGCAAGGCCATATTGTAAAGGTCGTCACCTTTTAGCAATGCATTGTATTGTTCATAGGTCAGCGTTTTAACGGGTGATTGTTTAATAACTGTACTATCTGATGGCGTTTGCGCATTAACATGAGTTAAAAACAATATAAAGCAGACTGGTAACGTGAGTTTATTGATCATAAGCAATAGCGTTATTCAAAAATGTAAATTATAAACTGTAGTATCAAGTAATTAGTAGCTAGTATCAAGACACTTTGATTATATCTGCTTTTAGAGACATTTTTAGAGACACAAAGTATTGTGTCTCTACGGAAACGGTATTAATGTAGAGACGCAATACTTTGCGTCTCTTAACGCAAATAAAACCCTATAAACAGAAAGAACCCGCTTTTTACAAAGCAGGTTCTCACTTATATATGTTGAGTTTAAATATTAAAATTCTTCGGCGTAAATTGGTTTTTTAACACCGTTATCATAAGCCTTTAAACTTTTCTTTAATAGTTTGCGGGCCACGTGTATACGGGTTTTTACTGTACCAATCGGGATCAACAGGTGATCGGCTATTTCATGGTATTTATGCCCTTCAAAATACATGGTAAATGGTATATAGTAATCGCCCGGTAAGCGGTCCATTGCTCTTTTAATATCATCCATGATGAATTTTGATTCACCTTGATTTTTTGTTGAACTGAAAACCAGGTTTGGAGATGAAATCTCATCAGACTTGGTAACAAAAGTGCTCATTTTAACAAAACGGCGATAATTGTTAATGAAGGTATTTTTCATGATGGTATATAACCAGCCTTTTAAATTAGTGCCTTCTTTAAACTTATTATAGTAAGTAATGGCTTTCAACATTGTGTCCTGGACAAGGTCGTTAGCATCGTCTGCGTCATGAGTAAAATGTAGGGCATATGACCTTAATGAACTTGCTTGACGTAATACTAGGGTGTTAAACTCAATCTTTGTCATTCTGTTAATGTTTTGTATTGGTATGTAGGCAAACATGGTACCACTATACAAAATCATCAATCGGCAAACAGAAACTATAACCTGTATTTATTGTTACTATTTGCTTGTACACCTGCAAACAGCATGGCAATTAAGAAAAATAATTAATTTACTGGAAAACAAACCTTTACCTAGCGATAAAATTTAATTTTCAGGCCTATTTAAATGAAAAATTGATAAAAATTCAGCTGGAATAATTTTATTTAACTAAAAAAAATTAGCCAATAATATTTACTTCGCGCTCAAGCGTAACGCCAAATTTACTGTACACACTGTCTATGATTTGCGACGAAAGACTGTACACTTCTTCGCCCGTTGCGCCTCCGTGGTTCACTAAAACCAATGCCTGGTTCTTCCATGTGCCGGTATTTCCAACCACTTTTCCCTTCCATCCGCACTGCTCGATCATCCAGCCTGCAGCTAATTTAATGTCGCCATCATCTGCGGGATAGTTCACAATGTCAGGAAAATAGGATTGGATTGCCTTAAATTCATCGACAGGAATCACCGGATTTTTGAAAAAGCTACCGGCATTACCTATGGTTGAGGGATCGGGCAGTTTGGAAACACGGATATGTGAAACCACCTGCGATACATCTTTAATAGTAGGCGATGTGATCTCTCTTTTGGCCAGTTCATCTTTAATTGCTCCGTAGTGCAACTTGGTATCGGGTACTAATGATAAAAGGAATTTTACCGATACAATAATATACTGCCCTTTTACATCAGCTTTAAAAACGCTATCGCGATAGCCGAAACGGCAATCTTCTTTGGTAAAGGTTTTAAATTTTCCAGACGCTATTTCAAACGCATTACAGGTTAGGAATACATCCTGCAGTTCAACACCGTAAGCGCCTATGTTTTGTATGGGCGATGCCCCTACCGAACCGGGAATCAGGCTCAGATTTTCTAATCCGGCATATTCATGGGCAACGCAGTAATTCACCAAGTCGTTCCATACTTCACCGGCACCGGCCACTACTACAACTTCATTATGGTTGATGCGATGATCGATCCCCCGGATATTCATGCGGATAACCAGGCCATCAAAATCCTTTTTAAATAGCATATTGCTACCGCCGCCTAAAACTAATCGCTCCATTTGCAGCCATTGCGGATCGGCAAAAAGTTCTATAAGTTCGTTAGGATCGCCTATCTCCACAAAATATTTGGCAAAAACGTCGATACCAAAAGTGTTAAAATTTTTAAGGGAAACGTTTTCTTGAATTTGTAGCATGATATCTCGGATGTCGGAGGGCGAATTTCGGAAATTAATTTGGAATTGAAACTTACGAAGTCTTAAAGACTTCGTAAGTTTGGTTATTAGCCTAATCTAAACACCCAATGAAAGTATTATTACTCTATTGAAAGCCTTCAAAAAATTAAGCTTATCACATTAATACTTTCTCCTCGTCACCAGCAACCCAAACTCCTCAGCAAGCTCTTTTTCCATCGACTTATGATGCACTTTATGCGCCCTGCGAATCTTGAGCAGGTATTTATTATTGGTTTTGAATGATTTGAAACGGTTGTGTATAAACCAATCGTGAAATATAAAATAGATGGTACCGTAAATACTGATGCCTGCTCCTATCCAAAAACGATAATCTAAGGTTATATGTCCAAGCCACATCAGCCATAAGGCAATGGAAGCAAACAGGATGCTGAAAAGATCATTCAATTCAAACCATTTATGTTTGGGTTGATGATGTGTTTTATGGATAAACCACAGCGGGCCATGAAACAAATATTTATGAATAAGCCACGAGAAAGCTTCCATACCGACTATGGTTAATAATATAATGCCGGTATCTTTTAGTGCTTCCATTTTTGAATAGCGCTGTGAACTAAATTTGTTTGCTTAAGCGGTTGACAGAACGCATTGTTTTTCTTTAGCCTTTAAACGGAAAGTAAACAAGAAAGCGATCAATATATAAAACGACGATAAAAAGAACACCGCATGTATAGATATTAAGGTGATAAAGCCCGCAGCTATTGGCCCCAGTGTTTGCCCTATTGATGCACAGGACTGATTAAACCCGAGTATAGCGCCCTGGCTTTTGTTGGTATTGTTATCAGCAATAATTGCGTTGAGCATTGGGTTGCGCAAGCCATTAAATAAACCATAGATACATATACAAACTGTGAATGTTAATACAGTTGCCGTAAACCCGGAAAAAAACATGGCAGCAAAACATAAGAATGTTGATACGAGTAAAATAACCGTTCGTGAGTGGATCAGCCTTGTAAATAAAGGTATGCATAACTGCATAATTATACCCATAGCGGCAAAGCCTGTATAAAGCAGGCCAATATTATTAGGCGATAACTTTAAGATATCAACAGTAAAGGTTTGGAAACCGATGATCATGGTGAATTGGGCCATGGTGAGCAAAAAACCTATAAAAATAGCGATGCCAATAACGGGCAACTTAAGAGTTGAGAAAGACGAAAAAAGTTTATTTGATCCCGGTACCACTTCTTTTTTATAGCCGACAGGGTTAGTTTCTTTTAAGAAGAATACAGTTGCCATTACCCCAAGAAAAGAAATGCCCGCCGCAAAAAAGAATGGTGCCTGCAATCCAAACTTACTCAGTAAGCCACCAACAGCAGGCCCTATCACAAAGCCAAAAGCAAAAGCGGAGCTTAATATCCCAAACCGTTTGGCCCTGTTAGCTGGTGTTGAGGTATCTGAAACTATGGCCTGCGCCACCGATATGTTTCCACCAGTTAAGCCATCGAGTATCCTGGCGGCAAAAAGGAGGATCACTCCCCGGGCCTCGGCAAACATAATAAAGCTGATACAAGTACCTATCAGGCTAATAGCCAGTAAAGGCTTACGGCCATATCTGTCGGAAAGTGAACCTAATATGGGTGTGGCAATTAATTGAGCTACAGAGTACGCAGCGGTTAGCCAGCTAAGGGATTGTTCGTTTATGCCATACCTTTTACCAAAGGTGTACATCAGCGGAACGATGATACCAAAACCCAGGGAGTTTATAACACATATAAATACGAGTGTCCACAGGCTTTTATCAATCTTCATTTAGGGCTAAATTAATTACTTATTGTGATTGTTGTTTAAACAAATTAATCGCGCTTATATTTTATATGCCTTGCAAAATAAAAAAGCGGTTTACCTTAAGTAGACCGCTTTTTGCCTTTATTGTTACTAATAATTAAAATAAATTCATTGCTTAAATATGGATCGGCCTGTTATCCGTTGCGGCTAAACACGCTTCGCGGAATGCCTCAGTATAGGTTGGGTGAGCATGGCTGATACGGGATACATCCTCTGCTGATGCACGGAATTCCATAGCAACAACGGCTTCAGCAATCATATCAGCAGCACGCGGGCCTATGATATGTACACCTAAGATCTCGTCGGTTGCAGCATCGGCCAGTACTTTTACAAAGCCATCCAGATCGCCGCTGGCTACCGCCCTGCCGCTCGCCCTGAAGGGAAATGAACCTGTTTTATATTTAATGCCGTGCTCTTTTAACTGCTCTTCGGTTTGGCCTACGCTTGCCACTTCGGGCCAGGTATATACCACACCGGGAATCAGGTTATAGTTAATGTGTGGTTTTTGGCCTGCAATAGTTTCAGCTACTAAAACACCTTCGTCCTCTGCCTTGTGAGCAAGCATTGCTCCACGAATCACATCGCCAATAGCATATACGCCTTTAACGCTGGTTTCTAGATGCTCATTAACCGTGATCTTTCTTCCACGTTCCTCAACTGTAATTCCTATTTTATCTAAACCTAAATTATCGGTATAAGCTATACGGCCAACGGCAACCAGGCAATAATCGCCTTTCAGTTCTTTCTTTTCGCCAGTAGGACTATCATAGGTTACAGTTACTTCTTTACCTTTCACAGTAGCGCCTGTTACTTTATGACCTAAGTAAAACTCTACGCCTTGTTTTTGCATTACTTTTTGCAATTCCTTACCCAGGCTTTTGTCCATTGTAGGGATAATCGAATCCATAAACTCAATTACAGACACCTTTGCGCCTAAACGTGCATAAACTGAACCAAGCTCCAAACCAATAACGCCGCCGCCTATTAATATTAAGTGCTTTGGTATTTCGGTAAGTGTTAAAGCTTCGGTTGAAGTAATGATGCGTTTTTTATCTACCTTGATAAAAGGCAATCCCGATGGTTTTGAACCGGTAGCTATAATAACATTAGTGCCGGTTATTTCCTGCTCAGTGCCATCAACTTTTTTTATGATGACGGTATTTTTATCTTTAAATGAGCCTACGCCCTGAAAAGAATCGATCTTATTTTTTTTGAACAGGAAGGTAATACCACTGGTATTTTTTTGCACAACCTCTGTTTTGCGTTTCATCATCTGCGTTAGATCAACCGATAAGTTATCAAGGTTGATACCATGCGTTTTGAAACTATGTGCTGCATTGTAATAATGCTCTGAAGAATCAAGCAATGCTTTTGAAGGGATACAGCCCACATTAAGGCAGGTACCGCCAAATGTTGAATATTTTTCGATACAAGCGGTTTTTAAACCAAGCTGGGCACAACGTATAGCGGCTACATAACCTCCGGGGCCCGAACCGATAACGATAACATCATATTGCATAGTAGTATAATTTGGCGCAAAGTTAAGCATTATCCGCACCTAACAAAACGCATTAGTGTTACTGTAAAGTCAATTATAAACAAGGTTGGTTAACGCTTGCCTTTTTTAAGCGGTTTATTGGTAGTTGTTTTAAAATAGTTCATTTTCAGCATAAACAAAACAAACAAACCACCCAGCGGAATACCGAAAGCCCATGCAGAATTTAAATACCCGGTAAACGAAAAACTAATACCGAATAATATCTGTATACCTATCAGTTTATAAAACAATCCGCCTATTGCTTTATAGCCAATGGTGGGCACGTTCACTAAAATAATGATCAGGTATTTTATCCATTTATGGGTTACGTTACTACGTTTTACAACAATGAGCATGTAAACGTTAAATGCTAGTACGCATAGCGGTAAGATCCCAAAAAGCCAGAACAAGGTCATATCGGGTATCTTTTGCTTTACATCAAGTACATTAAAGTTGAATACTTTTTGCGACTTATCATTAAAAGTTACCTGCACTTCGCCAAAATCCTTTTGATTGGCTATCTGCATTAAAAGTACAGTTTGTCCCTGCTGATTGCTGCTAATATCCGTCGAAAAGGTTTTTTCTGCTGTTTCAAATGAATAATCCAGCTTATTGCCAAAGTTTACCACTAATGATTGATGAACCAGTTTCAATGATTTTTTAATGGTATCTAAATACTGGCTATTCACCCCTTGCAGATCCATTAATGATGTACATTTATTATAATCTTCATGCACTAAGGCTTCAATAAACTCTTTAGTTGTATCACGGTATTTAAAAACATTGCCGATAAAACTACAGCTTCCAAACAGGCAGATCAAAAGGATTGCCGGAATAATTAATTTGATATTCTTCATTTTTATAACAGGAAGTAAGGCTCCCATAACCATGCTAACATATTAATTTATTTTAACCGGTATTATTAATGCTTTCATTAATTTAGCTTCTTAACTGACTAACAATACATGAAAAAACTATTGTTCTTTTTGTGCTTCGCCATGTTTTGCACAATAACCTACGCCCAAACAGCCGAAGACTCTATTTACATCCGGCAAAACTACACTAAAATGGAGAAGTATATTACCATGCGCGATGGTAAAAAACTCTTTACATCCATTTACATGCCTAAAGATCAATCAAAAAAATATCCTATACTAATGACCAGAACTCCCTACGACGTAGGGCCTTATGGCGATACCAAGTATAAAAAAATGCTGGGCCAGAATATGTTATTTGCCAAAGCAGGCTACATTTTTGTTTACCAGGATGTGCGTGGCCGCTGGATGAGCGAGGGCGATTTTGTTGATGTACGCCCCAATATTGATAAGCCAAAAGGCAAAAAAGATATTGACGAAAGCACTGATACTTATGACACTATTGACTGGTTAATAAAAAATGTGCCGAACAACAATGGCAAAGTTGGTATACTGGGTATCTCTTATCCGGGTTTTTATTCAACTGCATCATTACCGAATGCGCACCCGGCTTTAAAGGCGGTATCGCCGCAGGCACCGGTTACCGATTGGTTTATTGGTGATGATTTTCACCATAATGGTGCTTTTTTTCTGATGGATGGGTTTTCTTTTATAACCAGCTTTGGAGTTCCTCGTCCAAAACCACTAACTCCAGATCAGTTTAAAAATGCCGTTAAATACACCGAGAAAGATAATTACAAATTTTATTTGGATATGGGTGCACTGCCTAATTTCAAAACAAAGTACATGGGCGACTCTGTAAAGTTTTGGAATGATATTATGGATCACCCCAACTATGATGCTTTTTGGAAGGCAATGAATATCCGCCCCCATTTAAAAAACATTACCCCCGCCACTATGGTAGTTGGTGGTTTTTTTGATGCCGAAGATTGCTTTGGCGCATTACACGTTTACAAAGCTTTGCAAGAACAAAATGATACTACGCACCCTAATATGCTGGTTATGGGCCCGTGGTTTCACGGTGGCTGGGAACGCAGCGATGGCCAGTATTTCGACGATCAGGATTTCGGTCAGAAAACAAGTGTTTGGTTCCGTGAGAATGTGGAACTGCCCTTCTTTAATTATTACCTGAAAGGCGAAGGAACAATGGCGTTGCCGAAAGCGACTATCTTCATCACCGGCTCAAACGAATGGCATAAATTTAATTCATGGCCTCCACAAAATACGATTGAAAAAACCTTATACCTGCAAGCTAATGGCAAACTATCATTCGACAAACCTGCCACAACCGACAGCTTTGATGAATATGTAAGCGATCCAAACGCCCCGGTACCTTACCAGGATGGCATACAAGAGCGCAGAACAAGAGAATACATGCTGGATGATCAGCGTTTTGCAGGCCGCCGCCCTGATGTTAAGGTTTATCAGACTGATACGTTAACCGAGGATATTACCTTAACAGGTCCGGTTATAGCTGATCTTTTCTCGTCGACCACCGGAACTGATGCCGATTATGTAGTTAAAGTGATAGACGTTTTCCCGGATGATTACCCTAACCCGGTGCCCAATCCAAAAAATGTAACCATGGCAGGTTATGAAATGCTGATCCGTGGTGAAATATTCAGAGGAAAGTATCGTAACTCGTATGAAAATCCAGAGCCATTTGTGCCCGGTAAGGTTACCGAAATTAAATATGCGCTGCCTGATGTGGCACATACCTTTAAAAAGGGGCATCGTATTATGATACAGATACAAAACTCATGGTTCCCCCTTGCCGATCGTAATCC